>Ga0315273_10013438_pt1 | contig 10518 bp, 5 predicted proteins | sample YL17G02_0_MG_FD_205753 | JGI IMG/M metagenome (GOLD analysis project Ga0315273, IMG submission 205753) | Sediment microbial communities from Yellowstone Lake, YNP, Wyoming, USA - YL17G02_0 | ecosystem: Environmental > Aquatic > Freshwater > Lake > Sediment | place: USA: Wyoming | collected... | reverse complement strand
GCAGGAACAAGAGATAATAGTTTTTTAAAGGATGTCTGAGCAGTCCCGAATTGAATATCTGTCTCTATATCATCACCAGGCATTGCAACCATACCTGAAAAATTAAGCTTTAAGTCATTGAAAGTGAAATAGTTTTCGCGTAAAGTAAATTTATATTTATCAAGATTTGCAAGCATGTCAATCTTTGCATCGACCACTGCCTTATTCAGGTACTTTATGCCATTCAAAATAAACGTAAATTCTCCTGCATTAAGAGATATCTGCATATCCGTTTCACTCGTGGTCATATCGCCCTTTAGATTAAAACTAAGATTTTTAAGATAAGCCTTCATCGCAGATTCGTCATCAACATATGATATTGAACTGTTCAGAACTGTAACTTTTTTAAGCAGTATCTTCATGCCTGATGAAGGAGGTTTAGTCTCTGGTGATACAATGGTTGTAGTATCTTTCGTTACATCCCAGTTTGCTTCCCCTTCTTTCCTGACAATTGCATTTATAGCTGCTCTGTCTATGATAACAGATTTTACTTCATAGCCTGACTTTTTAAAAAGGCTTGAAAGATTAAATATAAGATCGAATGATTTGAATGCTGCGAGAGTATCGTTCTCAAATTTGGCTACACCTACAACAGATACACCATAAAGCGAAAAGGAAAGATTTGGAAAATTCTTAAAAAACCCGAGCTTATAGTCATCAAATTCTACAGTTGCATTGACTGATTCGTTAATAGTCTTTTCAACCTTGGTCTTTATTTGTTCTTTAAATATTATTGGAACAACAAAAAGCAAGAGAAGAATAAGCAGGATGATTCCAAGTAATATTGTTGCAATTATGCCAGTGATTTTTTTCATGATTTAATTTTTGTAGTTGATTATCAACAAAATACAATATTAATTTTCTTAATAAAACGACAAAACAAAGTAATTATTATTCCTTATAATAAAAAGAGGGTATACGGTTAAGTGCCTGGAGTGCTTAAAGTGCCTGGAGTGCCTAGACTACTTAGAGTTAATTTATACTTCAACTATTTCAACTTTTTCAACTATTTCAACTTTAATTACTCCAAACTTTAGCTCACGTTAAGTACTTATTTTTTACAAATATTGCTATATTTGCGTCCGCATTATGCAATAGGACCTGTAGCTTAATTGGATAGAGCATCTGGCTACGGACCAGAAGGTTGGGGGTTCGAGTCCCTCCAGGTTCACATATTCAAAACGCAACTTAATTGATTTATAATGAGTTGCGTTTTTCATTATCCACCTTTTTTTACAACAATTTTACAACAATTCTACAACATAATGAAAAACTGGCTATTTATAAAGACTCTAATAAATTTATTAGAGTCCTATTTAGGACATTTTCTTTGTTAAGCTCACCCGCCTGAGGATCACAATAGTTATCCTCTTCTGTCTATTCGCTAATCGCATATTTTATCATCAGCTTATTATATCCGGGATGAGTTTTAAGAGGTGTAAGACGGATATCCCATCCGATCCACACCGTAGTGAGCCAGAAAGGTACTGAAAGCACATGATCCAGCTGGTTTAGAGCCAGATCAAATTCACCGAGCATGGTATAAATAATGGCAAGATCATATTCAAATGTTGTTCCATAAACAGCATCTTTTGAAACTGGTAATAGTGCGACAGCCTTAAGTCCCTCATTTATTGCTTCTTCTCTTTTACCCAGCCCTGCATAAGCAATGCCCAGAGCACTGTGATACCTGGGATCATCAGGAATTTCAGCAACTTTCTTTTCCAGAATTTCCATGGCTGTTTTATAACCATTACGGGCAGGCTCAGGTTCATCGAGATAATCATAAATAAACGCCTTAAACATGGTTTGTGGCATGGCCCACATCTTGTTATTTGTTCCCCAGACTCTTGTTGTGTCAGACATCAGCTGCAGCGCTGTCTGATAATTTCCTTCACCAACTTCCTGCCAGTACCATGAAAAAAGATACCATTCATGTTCATTACCAACAAATTTTAAAACATCACGCGACTCCTTACAGGGACCTTTCCAGCCCCAGTACCCAAATGTTTTATAAAGATACGGCCAGGTCGGGTTTGGAGAGAGTGCAATTGCCTTATTGCAGGCATCAAGATTATCCCTGAAGCGACGTGTATACCAATAGCCAAAAGCCAGGTCAGTAAGGATAGAAGCATCATTCGGGCTCACCTGATGTGCTTTTTCAAGCAGAAGAATGTATTCCTCCCACCGCCCCTTGATCACAATAATATCAGCCTTCTCAACCATAATCTCAACATTGTTGGGAAGGTATTTCTCAGCAATCTCCAAATGCTTAAGAGCTTGCTCAACATCCCTGAATGTATATAGATAATAATACCCGAGTGCAAGATGCACCCTTGGTTGATCAGATCCGAATTTTAATGCCTTCGCAGCAGCCTGATTTGCTTTTTCATAGCGCGATTCAGAAAGATCCTGCCTTAGATAAATAAGCCTTGCATGGGCACGGGCTAATTCACCATACGCCAGAGCAAATGCTGTATCGATATCAACCGCATCCTGGAAATTTTGTAGAGCCAGGTCCCAAATTTGAATTGAAAAGTGAGGTTGCCCGGCATAATAGCGGCCCCGTAAAAAGGCCTGGTAAGCCTCAAGATTCTCCGTTGGTTTTTCATCCATTTTTTCAATTTCCTCCGGAGTTAGAACAATCATTAATTCTGATGCAATTTTTTGTGCCACTTCGCTTTGTAATGAAAAAACATCACTCCATTTACTGTTATATTCATTTGCCCATACATTACTCTCCTCATTCGCTTTGATCAGCTGAACAATCAGTTTTGCATCATCACCAAACTTCTGAAAACTGCCTTCGAGCAAATACTCCACACCAAGTTCCCGGCCAATAGCAAGGGCTGTTTTGGTGTTGTTGCGGTATTGCTCAACCGATGTTCTGGATATTACCCGTAAATCTTTGATTTTAGAAAGATGAAGTGTAATTGCATCCATCATGCCATCAGCCAGATATTGCTTATCAGACTCATCGCTAAGCAGCTTAAAAGGTAACACTGCAATTGATTTTGCTGCCTGTTTTTCTGACCTGAAAAGTTTTGGTATAAATAGAAAGCCTGATATTACTAAGGCTAAGGCTAAAATTAAAACAATAATGTTTTTTGTTCTGCTATTTTTTCGATGGACAGAAATTTGTTTACTGTTTTCTTCTGAAACCATTTCAGGTTTGTGATCATGCTGCCCTATCGCAGTAATAACCTCTTTTATTGCATTTGCTGTTTTATTTATCTGTATTCGATATTTTGTTTTGTTTAAATTCTTCTTTTCGTCATCATCCGCTGTGAGTGGTTTGTTAACTCCCGGTTCTTTGTAAATAAATTCAACTCCCCGGAGAAAACCTCCCAGCGCCGATTCACATGAATTAATATCAGAAGTGTCCAAATCGTGTATACGAACCGGTAATACCCTGCTTGCCACATTTCCATTAGGTAGCTTAATCTTCAATCCAAACTGATCCTTTGATGCCTGTTCAACAAAAGCTTTAAACTCATGCTCCCAGGCAAAAGAATTGGGATCACAATAAGTACGTGATATGATTGGAATAAAGAGCAGACATTTAAGTTTATCTTTTAAAGATTCATCTACATCATGTGTTTCAAGGAGTCCATCATGAGGATTAATATCAAAATAAACACTGATTTCCTCCTTAAAAGTTGACTCCAGTTCTCCTTTCAGGTTATTCACAAACTCAGTAACCCAACCGTCATGTTTGTTGTCTTTCTGGCGGTAGCTGATAAAGATGTCGTATTCGTAGCCTTCTAATATACTTGCCATTACACTTCGTATTTTGCAATCGCAGCCAATATTCTTGCAGGTGTCATGGGCAGCTGATACAACCTCGAACCTGTTGCGTCAAAAACAGCATTTGCAATAACGGCTCCCATGCAGATTATTGCAGGTTCTCCTCCTCCTTGTGGTGCCTGATCTTTTCTGTCCATTATTACTGTGTCAATTTTTGGGACCCATGAAAAACGGGGTATCTCATAAGTATCAAAGGAGTGGTTTTTGATATCTCCTCCCTGAAATTGTATTTCTTCAGTCAGAGCATATCCTATCCCCATAGTGATACACCCTTCCATCTGTATTGTTGTACCCTGAGGGTTAACGCACAGACCCATATCCTGGGCACAGACCACACGAATAACCTGGACATGTCCGGTATTTTTATCCACCTTCACTTCAGCAATGTGAGCTACCAGGGTTCCGACATCTGTCCCACAGGCAACTCCATAACCCCTGCCACTAGGGTTCCTGGCAGGGGTATAACCGAAATTATCGGCTGCTGCTTTTAAAACAGCAATCATTTTTTCATCTTTCAGATTTTTAAGGCGAAAATCCAGTGGGTCAATACCTGCTTTTGAAGCCATTATATTTATCTGAGACTCCCTTGCAAATGTGTTGGTATTGTTTCCCGGGGCACGCCATGCGCCCGTACCAAAGGGATGAACCGATCCCCCGCTGTAGTTTGTGGTCCTGGCATTAGGAACATCATAGATAGTTTCGGATCCCCTTGCTCCGGCATAATAGGTATTAAAATCCCAGAGTGTGATACTGCCCGATTTATCCATTCCTGAGGTGATTCTAACAACAGCTGCCGGCCGGAATGTATCGTAAAAAAACTCCTCTTGCCTTGTCCATGCAACCACCACAGGTTTACCGGTTATCTTTGCAAGTTTTACAGCTTCAACTGCCTGAGCGTGTGGTGACTTGCCACCGAAACCACCTCCAACGAAAGGTGTTTTTATCCTTACCTTTTCCAGGGGAACGTTCATTTCCCGGGCAATGGTTTCCTGTACCCGGTAAGGTGCTTGTGTAGAAACCCAAACATTAATTTTATCGATATCTATCATAGCTGTTGCGGCATGAGGCTCAATTGGTGAATGTGCCACATAACTGTTATGAAATTCCGACTCTGTCAATGTATCAGAAATTTTCCTGCCTGTTTCAATATCTCCATTGCTTCTTACAACATTAGCAACTGAATCCGCTTTCAGGATGCGGTCAAAGATTGATTTATCATCAACCTTGATTTCATCGAATGAGTACGCGGCTTTTACTTTGTTAATCGCATGGTCAACTTTGTCACGGTCATCACTCAATACTGCAATAAAATCGCCATCGCGTACTATCTGGATACCTTTTATCTTTTCAGCTTCCGAAACATCGGCAGTTAATAATTTTGCTCCATGTGACGGAGGTCTGAGTATACGTGCATGTAACAACCCCGGCAACTGAATATCAGCGGAATATCTGGCTTCTCCGGTGACCTTGATCCGGGCATCCTGATGCAAAAATGGTTTCCCGACATATTTGAATTTTGTATAATCCTTTAATTCCGGTTTGCCATCAAGGTGTTTTTCAATTCTTTTTCCTTTGGCCAGCTCACCATAGCTGACATTGCTTTTGTTGTTCCTAATATCACTGATAATGCCATCCTTTACCTCCAGCTGTGATACGGGCACATGCAGGTAATCCGATCCCAGTTGCATTAATACTGTTTTTGCTTCGGCAGCTGCGACCCTCATACGTGGGCTGAATGAACGGATTGTCTGGGACCCGTTTGTACCACCATCCCATGGGCACAGGTCGGTATCACCCATAACCATCTTTACCTTTTCAAACGATACCTCAATCTCATCTGCCATTATCTGGGCAAGAGATGTAATGGCTCCTTGTCCCATTTCGATTTTACCGGTATAACAATTAACCGAGCCATCTTTTGCGATCTGGAGGAAAGCATTGAATTCTGTTGGTAGAAATCTGCGTTGTTGGGTTTGTAAATCAAAAAGTTCAAAAGGATGCCACGGTTGGAAAAAAATGAATATACCCCCACCGAGAAGTTTAAAAAAGTCTCTTCTCTTCATCCCGGAAAGTTCCAGTGACTTCAATGATTCATTTTCATTTGTGACTATTTTTTTCATGATTATTTCCCTCCTTTCATTTCTTTGCCAGCTGTCTGAATTGCTTTAATTATCCGTAGATGGGCTCCGCAGCGACACAGGTTACCTTCCATACCCTTTATAATATCCTGGTGAGATGGTTCCGGATTTTTCAATAACAATCCTATAGTATTCATAATCATTCCCGGGGTACAGTATCCACATTGTAACGCATCTTGTTCAATAAAAGCTTTTTGCACAGGATGCAGATTACCGTTACGTGCCAGCCCTTCGATGGTGACAATTTTTTTATCAGCAACATCACCCACCGGCAACGTACACGATCTGACAGCTTCATTCTCAAGAAGAACGGTACATGCTCCGCAGAATCCCAATCCGCAACCGTATTTTGTACCGGTAAGCCCTATTTTGTTACGTAAAACCCATAACAGAGTCAGATTCGGATCAAGAAGCATTTCTGTTTTTTTACCATTAAGTTCAAAACGAATTGTCTCTTCCATTATTTATTGAATTTGATTTACATCATATATGACTGGTTATTGACTTTTTACTTTCTGGAGATGATGATATATTCGTGGCTATAATGACCTCTTCTTTAAAAGTTACTTGAAGTTCTCGTTTCAGATTGTCAACAAATTCGGTTACCCAACCATCTTATTCATTGTCTTTATAACGGTATCTGATGAAGACTTTGTCTGCCATAGCTTTACCGGAGACAGATGTCATATTCGTAGCCAGCTATTATGCTTGCCATAATGGAAACATAATTTTACATAATATTCAATGTAATGCCTATACCCTTTATCAAAATTAAGCTAAGTTACACAAAAAACTCGTCCTAGAAAAACCTTACACATTTTGTCAGTAATCCTGATAGAATTAGGAAATATATTCATAATTTCCTTTTTGGATAATAAAGTCCTTATTAACTGGCATAAGTTTAATAATTAAATCATTGCCTACTATTATTCTGCTTTTCGGCTTTCGCTGTTATTACTTTTCATATATCAAAATTCCATAGATAATAAAAGGGTATCAAAAAATTATCCGTGAATTGTTAAGTATTATGGGGAACTTTTGGGAAAGTTTGGAAATAAATCTACTCCCATCTATTCAATGTAAAACAAAACTAATAATAGCATGGGATCACCATGAAACCGGGTTCTCCTCTAATCTGCCTGTATGTTAAATCCTTACCTTTAAATAATAGCGTTTGTCCATCAATCTTAACCGCGTTCTCTTCATTTTCATTTTTGCTGAGGTAATGCATAAGCCATTCCCAAAAGTTATATGCTTCTTCATAACTTCTGAATTTCAATTCATAGGATTTATTGTCTGCTGTTTGTATTTTCAGCATCTCCTTAACAATCTTATTTGTCCCTATACAATAAAAATCAGGAACATAGTCCCGAATCGTAAAAAGAGGAACAGTTTTTCTGACAATACCGGAGTAATACTTAACCCTGTCATCCCATTCCGGAAAGGTTCTTCTGCCATGACCAACATTACGGTAAACATAATTTATCGTCAGGTCAGCATAAATTGTATCTTTTATATCTGCCATCAGAGGGACTACAACCTCAGTATACTGAACTTTAAGCTTGTCAGGATCATTAAGCTTTCCGGTACTGTCACTCAGTCCTGAAAAAACTGAAAGCACTTCGGGAAACTGGTCAAACTCCAGAGAGACATCAGCAATAATATTCCCAGTAAGGTCTATCTCTCTCGTTCCCTCCTCCTCCATTTCAATTATTTTATCATTTATTCTTCCATTAAGCTTCAGAAACCTGTACTTTAAAACCTGATCCTCCCTCTTGTTTAATGAAGACTTTCCTCCGGCAGATGACTCTCCGCCCAAGCCTCCTTTCTCCGCAGCAAAAGAAGCAGACGCGTCCAACTCTATGCTTCTGCTAAAACTTACATCACTAATATCGACCGAACCGTACTCAGTGGTGTACATATTCCATCCGGTAAACCTGATGGGTGAATTATTCGGTACCTCAAGGGAAATCTTCAGGTATTCTATCCTGTCTGCAGGAGATAACTGCAATCCTTTCAGAAGACCACTTTTTATAAAGTCACGGTTTTTGCTCACAGAAAAGATAAGACGCAGATCCTTTCTGACATAGTCGTTCGGTTGAAGTTCCTCATCTCCTTTCAGATAATTAAAACTCAATGCTTCTTTGAATTTTTCATTATCAGGGTACCTGGAATTCAGTATCTTAATGAACTGTGACTGTGCATCGGCGCTTAAATTCCAGAGAGTGTTACTACTTCCTACTTGTTTTGCCTGTGATAGCCTGAATCCGAATAGATCAATGTCGGCAAGAGTATTATCAGTCCCCGATGGCATCAATGAGTTGTAGCGTTTGAGAGTTGTACAGCCTGTTAAAAATATAGTTAGCAGAATTAACAGTAAAATAAAGGAGTTAGTTTTCATGAAATTAATATTTCTATTTAATAACAATGATTTTGGCATAAAACCGGTTCCAGAGAAATTATTGTATGTAGAATGTTCAACAATTTAAGTCACTGTAAACGATTGCATTAATAACACTGCCAGGAAGGCCGGTGCAAGATATCCTGATATTTTTTACCATCCTGTTTTTTACAAAGTCAAGATCCAGATTGCATTTATAATGTTGTCCGTTTTCATAGATATCATCCTTATTAATATCTATACACTTTTCTACTCCCAAATTCTTTATGACAAGAAAATACATATATGATGTTATTAAGTTTCTTATTTTTTTGACTAAAAGAGTCCCTTAAAAAGATAAACGGGTTTTCGGGATCTGACTTCGATGAAAACTTCCGGAACTATTACCAAAACACCGTTGGTAAAACTTTCAGAACAAGTCTGTATTGAAAATCCGTATTATCATTCAGCGGACGCTATTTGAAAATGTTTTCCCCTTTAAGGTTATCTCTGCATTCCAGCTGCGGAAGCTGAGTATAATGATTAAAATTCAATGAGTTTAATACTTGTGAATGAAGATCATCACGTTTAATATTACCTCTGCTCTCCCTTACATGCTTGCAGAAATAATAGCTGAAAGCACCGTTGTAACGACCGTCGATAAGGGCATCGGCCGATGTCTGGCTGTCTTTGCATCCTGTCCATAAGACATGGTTAAGAATGATCTCTTTTTCTGTCCTGAATGCTTTTGCTGGCTTCAGAATTTTTTCGTCACCCTGGTACCTGCATTCAATATCAATCGGAGGGCAGAGATAACGGTTTTTAAAGTACTGATTCTGGCCTGAACATTCCGGCCGGCCTGGCATAACATCTCTTGTACCTGTTCCTGAGTGGCAGCTATCAAGTAATATTTCCATTTTCACCTTACCTTTCAGCTGCTCCAGAATTTTTCTTAACATGTCATCGGTAATGAAACCATCATCCCAGTTCATATCGTAAGGGCAGATCAGCTCATCCATCTGGTCAGTAAGCTCATCGTTGTTTCTGTCGCGGATTTGTGAACCGTGACCAGAGAAATGAAAGATCAGGGAATCCCCCGGTTTGGCAGATTCAACCATCTGATCTAACCTTAGCAGAATATTTTTCTTAGTTGCCCGGCTATCAGTTAAAACCCTGATATCGTTATTGGTGAAACCAAAATAAGTTTTAAGGACACTTCTTACATTGGTCACATCATTAATGCATCCACGCAGATCACTAATGCCCTGGTAATCATTAATTCCTACAAGTAAAGCCTTCTTTTTCATAAATGCTGGATTTTGGTTAATAATTCAATAGCATTAAATAAATATTATAGTCAACTCAGAATCGATAGCAGGGATCGTTTTTCAAAAGGACACTATCCTGCCTGCTTTCACCTCAAAGGTTACTCTCTCTCATAAATGTATTACGATCTATCGAAATCATTTTTTTGATATTGAAGATTAATTACTTGTTAAAAGTCTTCCTGCAAACGCCATACTCGTCTGCCATCAGTTAGCTGGTTTTAACACCATCATAATGATACTCCATAGTGATGATATTTAAGCAGTTAAAAAAATCGATCACAAAATGTATTGCTTTACAAAATCTCCTTGCATCATTAACTCAATCAAATTTATGAAATATTATGATTCAAGTCAAGTATTTGAAAAGTTTTTTAAAATTATATCATCTTAACGAATTAGGAATTAGGAATTTGAAATCAGAAGCTTACAACTGGTCAGAAAGATGTTACAGGACAAAAAAGGTAGCAATGTCAAGGTGACAAAGGTGTAAAAGCCTGCCCATAACGACATAACAGCACAGCAACATATCGCACATCGGAATAATGGCATAATAGCTAAACTACAGCCGGTTTGAAGGAGAGAATTTTAGAAGGGGTTACTTGTATCTGAATGACAACTTGACTCCAATCAAAATCATTCCAGGAATTGGTGCTCATTAAAAATCAATTATAACATTCATTAAGTATTTTCAGAAATCTTTCTCCTGTTTTACGCACTTTTAATAAATAGGTTCTGAAACCCTCAGTTAATGGGGTTTGATTTTTGAATTTGGGTGTTGCAAAAGTATTTTTCAGAACACTTACTCAACCATTTCCAGTAAATTTCT
>Ga0315273_10013437_pt1 | contig 10519 bp, 11 predicted proteins | sample YL17G02_0_MG_FD_205753 | JGI IMG/M metagenome (GOLD analysis project Ga0315273, IMG submission 205753) | Sediment microbial communities from Yellowstone Lake, YNP, Wyoming, USA - YL17G02_0 | ecosystem: Environmental > Aquatic > Freshwater > Lake > Sediment | place: USA: Wyoming | collected... | reverse complement strand
TTCGTGGCCTGGAGAAAAAAGGTCTGTCCGGCCGGTTGCGGAAGATGTGTCAATCCTCTCCTGTCGCCTTGTCTTTACGGCGCGATATTCTTCACCGCGGCCTTGGTCTTGAGCTGGATGATTTTAAAGAGATAGTTTCGAGGTAGAGAAAAGATGATTATTGACGCTCACACTCATATTCATAACGAGCAGATTTTGAAGGATTATTCGACTAAAGGAGGCCGGCGGATTTCCCGTTCGGTAGTGATGGCTTGGTATAAAGATAGCTTGGAAGAACTTTTGAAGTTTGTGGACAAGCATAAAAATTTGGTCGTGGTTGGAACAATAGATGTTTTCGGAGATCTTGGCGGGCAATTGAAAAATATCGAGGAGTTATTTAAACGGAAGAGAGCCGTCGGTTTAAAATTGTATCCCGGCTATCAGCATTTTTATCCTTCGGACAAAGAGATTTGGCCGATCGCCGAGCTTTGCCAGGAATATGAGCGGCCTTTGATTTTCCATTCAGGCGATGTTTACGATCCGGAGGGCAGCGCTTTGCTTAAATACACCGAACCGATTTATATCGATGAGCTTGCGGTCAAATTTCCGCAGTGCAAGATAATAGTTTCTCATTTTGGCTTTCCTTACTTTTTAGAAACGGCGATGATTATGAGCAGAAACGCGAATGTCTATACGGAATTATCTGGAGTGATTGATTCTTCGGAGACTTTGAGAGAGAAAAAGAGAAAATTAATCGAATATGTCCAGGACTTGGAGAGGGTTTTTGCCTATTATCCCAATTTGAAATCAAAAGTAATGTTCGGGACCGATTACGGGGGAGAAGATACGCCGCTTAATTTAGTCCAACCTTATATTGACTTAGTTCAAAGAGTTTTTATCGGTAAAGAAAGAAAAAATGTTTTTTATCGCTTGGCGGAGAAACTCTTTTTCGAGAAATAAATATGGAAGAAAACAAAAAAAGAGCGTTGATGATTGTCGCCGGGCGGGATTTCCGCGACGAGGAATGCTTTGTGCCGAAAAAGATTTTGGAGGACGGAGGAGTCGAAGTAAAAATCGCTTCGGATAAAAAAGGCGAAGCTGTCGGCGCCGAGGGCGGAGAAATAACGGTTGATTTATCCTTAAATGAAGCCGATGCTTCGGATTTTGACGCGATAATTTTTATCGGCGGCCCGGGTGCGCTTAGCCATCTTGATAATGAGGATTCTTATCGTTTGGCGCGGGAAGCGGCCGGAAAAGGGAAAATCGTCGCGGCTATCTGCGTCGCGCCGGCGATCTTAGCCAAAGCGGGAGTTCTTAAAGGGAAAAAGGCGACGGTCTGGACGAGTCCGACTCACCGCGAAATGGCGAAAGTTTTGATGGAAAACGGCGCGCGCTACGTCGATGAAAGTGTCGTCGTCGACGGCAAGATGATTACGGCCAACGGGCCTTCGGCGGCCGGGAAATTTGGAGAAGAAGTATTGAAGGCCGTTCAGTTGTAGTATAATTAGAGGAATGATTTTTCTTACCTCCGCCGGCATTTTTGATGTCAAAGATGATGTCTGGCAGTTTTTTCCGAGACCGTTGAGCAAGCTTAGGGTCGCCCACATCATCACTGCCGCCAAACCGGAAAAAGATATTTCTTATCTGGAAAATAAAAGAAAAGAACTGCTCGCGGTCGGATTTTCGGTGGAGGACGTGGATATCGAAGGAAAAGGAGAAAACGAATTAAGGAGTGTTTTGGTCGATAAGGATATTCTTTATGTTCAAGGCGGCAATACTTTCTATCTGTTGAAATGCATAAAAGAAAGCGGTTTCGAGAAGGTTGTCAGGGAAATGCTTGAGCAAGGAGCGATTTATATCGGCGCAAGCGCCGGCAGCTATGCGGCTTGCCCGACTATAGAAACGGCCGAATGGAAACACCAAGACAAAAATCTTGTCGGCCTTACCGATTTAACCGCTATGAACCTTGTTCCTTTTCTGGTGGTGGCGCATTACCGACCCGAATATCGCGAATCGATTAAGCGAGGAATGGAAAAAGTAAAATACCCAGTTAGAATACTTACCGATGATCAGGCGATTCTGGTTAAAGATGATGAAGTAAAGTTCCTCGGCGGAGAGGAAATAAAGATATGAAAATTAAAATAAAATAAAAATATGGAAAACACAGACAGAATTATTGTTATCTCTGGCGGAAGCGAAGGATTGGGTCGGGCGATGGCCGAAGAATTTTCGCGGGACAATCGGGTAATTATTCTTTCGAATGAAGAAGAGAAACTGAAACAAACCGCCGGAGAAATCGGCTGCGATTATGAATTTTGCGATGTGGCGGATTACGGATTGTGCGAAAAGGCAATAAAGTCGGTTATCGCGAAACACGGCCGGATAGATTGTTTAATTAACAATGCCGGAATTTATATTCGCGGACCTTTGGAGGAAAACGACCCGCAGAGAATAAGAAAAGTGATTGAAGTGAACACCCTTGGGACGATTTTTCTGTCCCGCGCCGCGATCCCGCATATGAAAGAGAAAAGAGGCGGTTTGATAATCAATATTATTTCGCAGGCGGGACTTTATGCGGATAAAAATTTATCAATATATCGCGCCTCCAAATGGGCGATCACCGGATTTACCAAGTGTTTGGCGCTTGATCTCACGCCCTACGGCATCAGAGTTTCCGGAATATATCCGGGAAAGATGAAAACCAAGTTTCACGAGAATGCCGGAATTAAAAATGAGGATTATTCCAAGGCGTTTGACCCGAAAGAAGCGGCAAAATTAGTAAGAGTGATAGCGGAGATGAAAGGAGATGTATTCATCCCCGAACTGGGAATCGAAACGCTGAAAGGATACGAATAAATTGGGTTATCGTGTTTTGTTTCCAAGTGCCTGAGGGGAGAGTCGAACTCCCACGGGCTTGCGCCCAAAGGTTTTTGAGACCTTCGCGTATACCATTCCGCCACCCAGGCATTTTGAAATTGAAAATACCATAATTAAAAGGTAAAATCAATTGAAATGACGCGGATTATCGCCGTTTGCAACCAGAAAGGCGGAGTGGGGAAAACCACCACGGCGGTGAATTTGGGCGCCTATCTCGCTTTGGCCGGGAAGAAAGTTCTTCTGGTGGATTTCGACCCGCAGGCGAACGCTTCTTCGGCTTTGGGACACGACAAGTCCGCGCCGAGCCCAACTATTTATCACGGTCTTTTGGGGCAGATCGACCCTTACAGCGTGATTAAAAATTCGCCGCTTCACAATTATCATTTTGTTCCGGCAGACCAGAATTTATCCGGCGCGCTTGTCGAGCTGGTCAATCTTCCGGAACGGGAATTTTACCTGCGGAAATTCATCGAGAAAATTGAGCCGAGCTATGATTACATTTTCATTGATTTGCCGCCGAGCATAAGTTTAATCAGCGTGAACGGCCTGATCGCGGCCAAAGAAGTTATTATTCCGGTGCAGGCCGAATATTACAGCTTGGAGGGATTAAGCCAGCTTCTTTCGACCATCGAATTGGTGAACAATAATTTAGGGCACAATCTTACGGTTGCCGGCGCGCTTCTCACCATGCATAATCATTGGGAGCAGCTTTCGGAAGAGGTGGCGAAAAATCTGCGGGAAAAATTCCCTTATTTTGTTTACAAAACCGAGATACCCCGTTCGGTTTATCTCGCCGAAGCGCCGAGTTTCGGCAAGCCGATCGCCCTCTACGCTCCTTATTCGGATGGCGCTGTCGCTTACGGCCGGCTGGCCGAGGAGGTGATAAATCAGGAAAATAATTCTAATATTTAGATATGCTTGGAAAAGGATTGGAATCGTTGATACCAGAGAAAAATCAGTCAGGCCCGCAGGCCGATATTTCAAGCGGCCCCGGAATGCCCGGAACAAATATCCAGCCGCTGGTCCAGCCCGGCAATCCTTCGCCGGCGCCGGCACCGGCATATTCCTCGCCTTCCGGAAAACCATTCGTCATTGATTTCAAAGGCCTGCCGGAGTTTCCCTTGGGAGAAGGGCATAATCGGGGAATGGAAATTTCTGCCGAGCCGGAAGAGAGGGAGATAATCGCGAAAGACGAACCAAAAAAATCAGGGGCGGTTTTTCAGATTGAAGTCGAAAAAATTATTCCCAATCCGCATCAGCCGCGCCGCTATTTCGACGAAGAATCTTTGAAAGAACTCGCTAATTCTATCCGGGAATTCGGCATCATCCAGCCGATCGTGCTTTCCAAAATTTACCGGGAAACCGACCAGGGGACCGAGGTTTATTATCAGCTCATCGCCGGCGAGCGGCGGCTTTTGGCGGCGAAGATGGTCGGATTGCGCACCGTGCCGGCCATTATCAAAATAATTTCTAACGAAAGAGAGAAGCTGGAGATCGCTATCATCGAAAATCTGCAGAGGTTGGATTTAAATCCCATCGAGACCGCCCGCGCTTACAGCCGCCTGCAGGATGAATTCGGACTTACCCAGCGTGAGATAGCGAACCGAATCGCGAAGAGCCGCGAAACCGTTTCCAACACTTTGCGCCTGCTTAATCTGCCTTCGGAAATGCAGTCCGCTCTTGAAGAGAGGAAAATCAACGAAAGCCAGGCGCGTTTGCTTCTTACAATTGACGACATCGCTAAACAGCAGGAAGTATTCCGGTCGTTATTGAAGGGAGGAGGGACCGTGCGCGAGCTTCGCGACAAAATCAAAAATCAAGAGAGAGAAGAGCCGAAACCGATTAATCCCGAGATTCACGAAATGAAAAACCGCTTGGAGGAATTTTTAGGCACGAAAGTGAACATTAAGAGCGAAGGAAACAAGGGCAAGGTACTGATAGATTTTTATTCTATGGAAGAACTGGCCGGATTGGTGGACAAATTGGAAAAAGGGAAAGCCGATCGCTAACTAACGACCAACAACTTACCACTTACAACACGCGACCGCTTCTTGAATCATCCAACGATAATCGGATTATACGAGAGTTTTAAAATAATATATCCTTGTGAGTTTTGAGCCCGCCACCTTTCGATCATAGACAATTTCATGCTATAGCAGATTTTGTACCATGATTCCTTTAATAGGTTTTGGTAGTTGGTTGTTGATTGTCGGTTGTCAGTCGTTAGTTGTTAGTCGCCCCCTGATTTATTCCCACTTCTTATCCCGATATTATGCTATAATATATTTATGAAATTTTTCACTGGCGTCGTCTATACATGTCTCGGTATTGTCTCGGCCATAGTTCTTAGCCAGGCCCTTTTGGCCTGGACTAATCCGACAGAATTACCCGGGGTTGGAGGAGGGCCCATAAGCTCTCTTAACGGAAACGTCGGTATCGGGACAACAACACCAACTGCCTTGTTGAATGTCGGCAATACTGACGGAACAGTTCCTACTATTGTTCATTTCCGTGGTTCAATCAACAGCCCTTCCGAGATTTTGGTTTTAACAAATAAGAATGCCCAAAACAATAGCAATAATGACTTTTTGCATCTTAGGAAAGAACTTAATGGCGGTATTTTCTCGACCGCTGACCAAGGCGTGGGTTTACGGTTTCAAATGGAAAACACAGCTAAAATTCTTCAGACATCAGGGGCGATTCGTTCAGTCTTAACTACAGCTGGGGCGGATAACGTGGCAGCTCTTACCTTCAGCACCCAAAACGGTACCAACTTTAATGCAAGGTTAATAATCGATGGTTCTGGCAACGTCGGTATCGGGACGACCTCCCCAACCAATATCCTTAGCTTAGGCAACTCCTCTGCGCGCAAGTTTTGGATAGAGAATACCGCCGCTGGTACTGTGGGCAGGGCATTAACTATTGCGGCAGGCGGAACTGTCGCGGGAACTGCTGATATTACTGGAGGTAATTTAATTCTTCAAGCCGGTTTAGGGACAGGAACAGGAGCAAGTGATATTTCATTCCAGACAGGAACAACTCTTACTACTGGCACGACATTGCAAACAATGTCTACCAAGATGACTATTTTAGGAAACGGCAACGTCGGCATCGGTGTTACTCCGACTACAGCTAAACTGGAGGTCGCTGGTCAGATAAAAATTACCGGCGGCACTCCCGCGGCGGGGAAAATACTTACCTCTGATGCGACAGGACTTGCCACTTGGACAACTCCAGCTAATATCGATTTTTATTTAAATGTAGCGTCTGGTATATCATGTGCTTCTTTGTGCACTGCTCTTGGAAAAACGTGTATTTCGGTCGGATTAAACCCAGTGGCGTATAACAACGGTTACGGTGTGTTTGCGTGGTATTACACTTCCACTAACTATACTAATCTTAGAATTCAAAGCGGTTACACCTGTTCTAGCGCCGCGGCTGATTCTGCGTCTACCTCAGGCTTGCTCCAGACCTATTGTAAATGTTCGTCATAAGGCCTAAAGAGAACTCATTAAATTAAAATCTTGTATTATTCAACGATCGGTAGATAATACAAGATTCTAAAAATATAAATAGAGACCATCAGCAGTTCTGCTCGCCACCTTATCTCATAGACAATTTCATGCTATAGCATGAAATTGTCTATGGAAGAATAAATTGATCAGGCGCTTAATCTTAAATAATTCAACGACTGTATTATTCTACAAGATGAACAAACCGCTCCGAATTTAGCGCTCGGTTGTATGTTGTAAGTCGTTAGTTGTCAGTCGTGAGTTGATTTTATTCCGGCCTCTTCCAGCTCGCGTATTTGCATTCCGGATAGCGGCTGCAGCCGTAGAAAAATCTGCCTTTTCTGGTCCTTTTGCGGACGATCAATCCTTCTTTGCAATCGGGACATTTAAGCTCTTCTCCTTTTTCGTTTTTCAAAGCCGCGTCGCCGATTAATTTTTTGGCGTTCTTGCATTCCGGAAAACCGGAGCAGGAGAGGAATTTGCCGAAACGGCCGAATTTCACCACCATCGGCCGGCCGCATTTTTCGCAGATCTCGCTGGTTTTTTCTTCGGGCTGTTGTTTCTCCACTTCGGCGTACTTGGTCTCCAGTTCGGCGGCGAAAGGGATATAAAAATCCCCGATGATTTTATGCCAATCTTCCTTGCCCTCGGCGATAGAGTCGAGTTTTTCTTCCATCTCCGCGGTAAATTTGATGTTAATTATTTTCGGGAAATGCTCAACGAGCATATTGTTGACTAACGCGCCGATTTCGGTCGGCTGGAAGCGCCGGGCTTCGTTCTTTTCTACATAATTTCTGTCCTGAATGACGGAAATCGTCGGGGCGTAGGTCGAGGGTCGGCCGATGCCGAATTCCTCGAGCGTCTTGATTAAGCTCGCTTCGTTATAGCGCGCCGGCGGTTCGGTTTGGTGCTCACCTTTTTCCGCTTTTATCAGCTCGAGTTTTTCGTTGTTTTCAAAGGGAGGCAATTCGTTTTCCTCGAATTTCCCCGGCCAGATCTTTAAGAACCCGTCGAATTGCAGAGTAAGACCGTTGGCTGAAAGCGTATAGATATTTTTGCCGGTTTCGGCTTCAATTTCCAGCCGGACGGAATTAAAAACCGCCTTCGGGCACTGGGAAGCGATAAACCTCTGCCAGATGAGTTCGTAAAGTTTTTTCGTCTTATCGTCGCCGGAATAATCTTTGGGGAGGAGAGATGGATTGGTCGGCCGGATGGCTTCATGCGCTTCCTGGGCCAGGCGTGATTTGGTTTTGAAAAAGCGTGGCGCTTCAACGGCATAGCGTTCGCCAAAATTTTCCGCGAGCCATTTTTTGACGGCAACGACCGATTCCTGGGACAAGTTCACCGAATCGGTCCGCATATAAGTAATTAATCCGTTTTCATAAAGTCCTTGCGCCAGCCGCATGGTTTGCTTGGCGGAGAAACGCAGACGTTTCGAGGATTCCTGCTGAAGGGAACTCGTGGTGAAAGGAGGAAAGGGAGAACGCCGGATTTCCTTTGTTTCGACATTCTTGACTGCGAGAGCCGAGCGTTTCAGGTCGGTCAAAGCAACATCGGCTGTTTTTTCGTCCTTGATACCGGGCGACTTTATCTTTTCTTCGTTTATGGCCGAGAGAATAGCGGAGAAAATATCGCCGTTAATCTTTTTAAGCTCGGCGGAAACGGAGAAATAAATTTCCGGAATGAATTTTTTTATCTCCTCTTCTCTTTCAACGATAAGCCGGAGGGCGGCGGATTGCACCCGGCCGGCGGAAAGGCCGCGAGCCACTTTTTTCCAGAGAAAAGGGGAGAGCTTGTAGCCGACCAAGCGGTCAAGAACGCGACGGGCTTGTTGGGCGTCCACCAGATTGAGATTGAGCGGCCGGGGAGAGGAGAGGGCTTCTTTGATGGCTTTTTCGGTTATTTCATGGAAAGCGATGCGTTCGGTTTTTTTGCCGTCGAGGCCGAGCGCTTGGGTAAGATGCCAGGCAATCGCTTCTCCTTCGCGGTCCTCATCGGTGGCAAGGATCACTTCGTCCGCTTTCCCTGCTTCTTTTTTCAGAAGATTCACCCGTTTTCTATTTTTGGTCGGGATAACATAACTCGGCTCGAAATTTTTTTCCACATCAATACCGAGCCGGCTTTTGGGCAGGTCGCGAACATGGCCGTAAGAAGATTCGACCCGGTACTCTTTGCCGAGGAATTGCGAAATTGTTTTTGCCTTGGTCGGGCTCTCGACGATGACTAATTTTGACATAGCAATTACCAATGATTAACCCGAGGAATATTTTCCGTCAAGTTTTCACAAAGAATAGCCGCCGGAGGATTCTTTGAGAATGCCCTCGATGATAAGGCGGCTTAATGTCCGGAGAATTTCTTCCGGGGAGAGATTGGTGGCAACGATTAATTGTTCCAGAGTTACCGGCGGACAATTTTCCCCGATGAATTTGACAATTGCCGAGGCGAGCGGATTGCCGGAAAAAGAATTGATTAACTGAACCGGGGCCGGAGAGACGGCGATTAGTCCAAGATCTTCGAGAATATCCCGGGCGGACGTGGCGAGATGGGCACCGTCCCGGATAAGAAGATGGGAACCGCCGAAACCCGGATGGTTCACCGGGCCGGGGACGACAAAGACCTCCCGGCCCTGGTCGGCGGCGTGTCCGGCCGTGGAAACGGCGCCGGATTTGAACGGCGCTTCGATTATCACCGTCGCGAGAGAAAGGCCGCTGATAATCCGGTTCCGCACCAGAAAATTGTTTTTGTAGGGAGGAGTGCCGTTTGGAAATTCGGAAATTATGGCGCCGCCGGACGCGATGATTTTATTGGCGAGAGATTTATTCTGGGCCGGGTAAATTTTATCGACTCCGCAGGCGAGCACGGCGATAGTTTTCCCACCGGCCTCGAGACATCCCTCGTGGACCGCCGTATCTATACCCATCGCCAAGCCGCTCACGATTACCAGCCCGGCGGAGGCGAGGTCGCGGGAAATTTCCCTGGCCAGACCCCGGCCGTAGTCGCTCGCTTTACGCGTGCCGACAACGGCGATTTTGGGAATATCGTCCGACGGCAAAGCGCCGAGAACATGAAGGGTTTCCGGCGGGTTGGAGATTTCTAAAAGAAGCTTTGGTATCATAAACTTTTTTCCTATTATATAATTGTAAAGGTATGACCAAGGAATTCCAGAAGAAGCTTTTGACAAACGCCGGTTTAGCTCTGGCAATAATCGCGGTTTTGTCCTTCGCGCTTTGGCTGGTTTCTTCCGGCGTTGTTTCATTGAGCGAAAGGATATCGTCTTTGCGCAAGGAATATTTTATCAAAAGCCAAGGTTTAAGCGCTCTTGGCGAATTGAGAAAGGACTCTCAAAAAGCCCTGTATTATTACACGTTGATAAACAACGTTTTGCCCAAGCGTGAAGAGCTGTATTTTTTCAGCAATGAAATCAGCTTATTGGCGCAGACAAGAGGAGTAAGCAAGCCGGTTTTTTCTTATACCGCGGAGACGCCACCCTCGGATACTTCGCCCGGCCGCGCCTCTTTTAATATCGCTTTTGAAGGCCGGTACGCGGACATTCTCGGTTTCTTTGAAGCGATCGAATCCACCCGATTTTTCGTGAGAATCAAGAATGTCGACCTGGTGAGGGCCGACGCGGCGGTCGGCAATACGTTTCGGGGGACGCTAACCGGAGAAATTTATTTTCAATAAAATGGATAAATCCAAAAGAGAAATTTTTTTAATCGCCGCGGGGATAATTCTTGCCATCGGCCTGGTTATATTCTCCGCGTGGGAGATAGGATTCGTGGCCCGCAATTTAACCGGCGCCCTTAGTTCGGAAGTCGAGGGAAGCGAGCCAATTAAGTTTGACATCAAAAAGTTCGAAGACCTGCAAATAGCGCCTCAGTTCAACCCTAATATTTAGACAGATTCTTGCCAAAAAAAATTTTTTGCGCGAAAATAAAACGGCATCAAAGACGGAATTTTTCCTTGGAACGCGGGCGGCTAGTTCAGTGGTAGAACGCTGTCCTGACCTGCCCGCCGAACAAACCGAAATTTTGGGTGTGTAGTTCAGTGGTAGAACGCTATCCTGATAAGATAGAAGTAGAAGGTTCGATTCCTTCCACACCCACTATTAGGGAACTCATCGGTTTTTTGGAAGCCAAAATGCGGGACGC
>Ga0315273_10013436_pt1 | contig 10519 bp, 11 predicted proteins | sample YL17G02_0_MG_FD_205753 | JGI IMG/M metagenome (GOLD analysis project Ga0315273, IMG submission 205753) | Sediment microbial communities from Yellowstone Lake, YNP, Wyoming, USA - YL17G02_0 | ecosystem: Environmental > Aquatic > Freshwater > Lake > Sediment | place: USA: Wyoming | collected... | reverse complement strand
CCCAAGGGGCATTGGAATACGTTTGCGCTTCTAAATACTGATCGCTTATATCAGCCGGGCCTTTTACATAGAAATATGCCATCCATGAATCTGACTCATAGTGTTCATGCGCGATAAAACCAATAATTTTTTCCGGTAGGTTCTTCTTACCTCCCACTATAGGGACATACGTGGTAATCGAGTCGTGGTCGGGGAAACCGTCAGCGCCTAATTGCGACTGCACCCGTATCTTTGAGCCATCCACTAAACTTAGTTCGTGCAGGGCGGTAGCCAAGCCTTGCGCCATTGCCCTCATTTTGGCTTCTGCCAATAACTTGCGCCCCAGCGTTGCAGCCAACTGTCGCGCCTTTTTTTCGTCGCCCGATACTCGGATATTAGCAGGCCCCGTTTCCTTGCCGCCTATGTGCAAGTGGGCGGACAGGTTGTCCCCCCAATCTTTTAATGCGTCCTTAAAGTCTTCATTCCAAAATTTCATTTACACCCCAAAAATTCCATTATCAGGATTGTGTGTTTAGTTTATTTCGGTTTCCAAGGTCTTTTAATCGTTGTAGTTTTTTTAAATTAATAAAGTCCTGGTTGGAAAATCTGTAACCGTACAAAAATAGCGGATCGTAGTCTACATTGCCTCGATCCGGGCATGGTAATTTAATTTGGGTACTAAATTCACTGAAAAATTCGTCGAATGAATAGCGAGGGATAATGGGCCGCTGTTTCTGATAATCTAAAAAAGAATCATACACTTCCCTTAACGGTAGTTTGCTGCCTTCTTCCCGGATTAATTCGTCATCAATAAAATAACAAACGTGTAACCATCCAAGATCGCTACATTCGTCAATTCCATAATCAAATTCTTCCATGTAATCCACTAGCTTAAGCATATATTCCTTAAGCACAATCCATCTCCCGGCTATCCCATATCAGTCTAATACCAGTATTTTCGCCGGTTATCCTTGTTTTTGACAAGCCCTGAATAACGTCCTTTATGCTGATTTGCAGGATTTTGTAGATTTCATGGTATTCTATGCCCTGCAAAATCAGGTTATGCAATTCCAGCGCCATAGAATCCTCGCACACCGATAACAGATTCAATTTTGAACGGTCGATACGCCCACGAACGTCCTTCAAAGTCCTATCACCAAATAATTCCTTATATACCAGCTTGGTAATATTCGAATAATAGTTACGCCCTACGCTGTTTCCGTCCTTATCAATCTTTGAACCGCCCTGTTGGTCGGCATAGGCTTCGTACAGCTTCACGGCATCGGTGAGTTTTAGGCGAGATTCTTTTCCTTCCATCCGTGCTATTTGCCAGTCTGGCAATGAATGGTAGCCTTTGATAGCAGCTAATTCATCAAGTGCCCTTCTAAATGCTTTAATAAGAGAAATTTTAAATTTACGAACTGTCGGCGTGTTTTTAAAATAGGTTATTAATAAAGTAGCTTGGTCTTCGGTTAATTCTACATACTCAAGGGCGGTTCCACCGCCTTGTTTTCTGGTAGCCACATGGATTTCAAATCCAAGTGGTGCAAACTCTTCAAAATCACTTTGATATTTTCTTATTAACTTTATTGTTGATTCGTGACTTCTATTGTCGCATTGCTTTGCAACAATCAGCGAAGTGGTAAAAACTTTTTGGCCTTTGACTTCAACTAATTTTAATGCTGTATTCGTTTTCATTTTGTTTTCCTATTTTTTAGTTTATAGATTAGTTGCCGGTATCTCTGCACCCGACCGGCGCGGGCTAAAAAGCCTGATTAAAGGCCGCAAAACTTATTCTACGCCCTGCGAGACAAAGTTTCCACCAGCGGCTGTATATCCGACACTACCGCTTTTGAACCGTTATACGTCCTTGACGTAGCAGCCTCTTGCGGATTTTCACCGCATTCAAACTGCTTTTGCCGTAACAGATAGGCTTCCAAAATCCAAATTTTGTCTTTTGCGTTCGCCCTCGACCGCTGCTTGCCAATGCACTCGTCGTACCAGCCTTGCACCAGGCAATGCGCTTCACCATGCACAATAAAACCATTCTTCAGCGTCAATAGGCATAGCGTCAAGTTTACATCGGGTTTGTAGTCGTAATATTCTTTGACGATTACGCTTTCAATTTGGGCGTTGGTGACTGCGTCCATTATGCCCGCCTGGACAGCTTTTCCACAAGCGGCTGAATGTCGGACACCACCGCTTTTGAGCCGTTCACGTTGCTTAACTTAAATTGCCAGAAGCCGCCGGTCGCGCCCTGCGCCATTGGCGACAGCCTGACGGTTTCCATCCTGTGCGTGTGCCGCACTTCGTAGTCAATATATTGCCGGGTGTTATCCGTCCGTGTTTGCAGTTTCATCTTGCCGCCGTTAACGCGGACATAGCAGGACGGGATGCGCTTTAAATACGAAACCGGGTCTTTCTTCAGGGTAAAGTCAAACTTGCCCGTCTCTAAAAAGCCATTAATAGGTACGCCACTATCGTCATCACCGTAAAGACTAAAAAACCCACTGCTGCTGCCGCCATAGTGCCCAGAAATTGTGTTAAAATCGTAGTCCGCATATTGGCTCACCGCCTTGGTCTTGAGATTGATTGCCCAGGCTGAGTCTATTGGTGAGCCGTACACCCATTCCTCGGCGTTATAGGTATCCGTCGCCAAGTCGTTCTGAATGCCGTCCTTGCCTATAAAAATAAGGTATTCCAGCCCGTCTTTATAAAGGATTGTCGCATCGCCAGAGGGGAACAAAGGCATCGCCACTGTGTCGTAAGTTACTTCCGACAAGCCTTCCGGCATCACTTTCAGCAAACCCCTATCGCTCATATAATAAGCGGCAACGCCGTCCTGGTGGTAAACCTCTGAATGTGCGCACGAACCGCAATCCTGTAACGGTTCGGCAATCGGGATGCCGGTTTCGCCGTCCACATCCAGCATCTTGTATTGCATAGTGTCGGTGCCGACATACAGCACGCCGGGGCAACTGACAATCGTGCGCCCGGTACTGTCGAAGGTCAGGTAAGATTCTGGCTCAGTCAGCCCATAGCGTTGCGGTTCGGTAAAACAGAGCCGTGGCCCGTCCCACCAATAAATGCGCCCATAATGGCTGACGATATTAGCGCCGCTTGGAGGGGCAGGAGGGTCGAAGAACTGGGTTTCCAGGAGAATATTGTAGTCGCCCGCCACCAAATCGATGGTTTGGGTTTCTATGACGTACTCATTATATAAGTATAGCTTTTCGTCATTGACCGGAGACAGGTACACCGCCAGCGCATCCACGAAAGCCGGAGGGCTGGGCAGGTTTGTTAATTGGATGCCGCCGCCATCCGCGACCGTGACCCGCGTACTGGGTCCCGCCGCTGACTCGTCGCCGTCAATGCTAATCCAGGTAATCACCACGCGGTAATAGCCGGGCAGCATGCCGCCCGTGCCCGTAGGCGTACAGGTAGGCGCCGCCGGGACAGGGATGCCCCATTGCGTTGTCACGCTGTCGCCTTTAGTGTATTTGCCGGTGACGGTGCCGTTGCTGAAATAGGTGCGGAAACCAATGGGCCGGGTGTAAAACATCCGGTCGCTGCCCACGCTTGCCAGAATCGTGACCGGCGTTGCGGGGTTGGCTTTATCGAACAGCTTTAAGTCGCCATCTTCGACGAAGAAGGTGCCGTTATCCGTATCATAAACGGAATGAATATCCCCGTCGTAAAGCAACGTCGAACCCCAACGCGGAAACAGCACGCTCCCGGTATCGGAAAACATAACGTTGACCGCGTTCGCCGCCTTTCCAGGCGGCAAGGCTTCCAGTTCAAACGTGTTCGCCATCCCGTTGAACTTCAACACCGGGGATTGCGGCATGGGTTAGAATCCGAAATCGTATGAAAGCAGTTGCCACTCAACTACCACAGTACCGGTGAGAGTTTGCGTGCCGTTTGCCAATACATCGCCCGCAGTTGGGTAAGCGGTGTTTAAATACAATACGCTGGGCGCAGCCGTGCCATCAATCACAAAAAAGTCCGCCGCCACGCCGGTTTTTAGCTTCGCAGTAAAGAGCGTAGCCAGCACATTGATAGTCTGCGATGTCGTAAACGCAGTAGGCGTTTCGCCGCTACCGGGTACTAGATTTATCATCGTGGCCGCCAGCGTGGTGTTGCTGGCCGGAGCTGTACCAATGCCTAGTTTTCCCGCCGCCGCCGCGATAATAGTGCTGACGATGGCCGAAGTGGTTTTTTGCTGGAGCGATACGTTCGCTTTCATAAACTGGATTTCGCCAGCTGGAAAGGTAAATAGTTTCGTAAACTGATACTGTGTGGCGTCTACCACATCTTGCAGGACATTCGCCAGCGTGAAAGTTGACCTTACCTGCGTGCCGTTTTGGAGGTGGACAACAGATAATCCTGTCACAGATTCTAAAGTTCCGATAGCCGAATTTGTGCGGATAGCGATGCTGCCAAGCGGCGCTTGGTCAAAAAAAGAAATAGCCATTGTATTGCTCCTGTTGTATTAAAGAATATATCGTGTTATTATTTACATCGTGGCTAAGGCGCAGCGCCTTTGGCCAGCCCTTCAACTAACAGCGACAAGCCGCTGTTAACCTGTTTCAGTCCTTCTACAAGGTCTTGGGAGTACCCACTAATTTGCAGAGAACGCCGACCTTGTTTGTCGATTGAAACTTTAGCCCCGTCAAGCGCCGTTTTGCTTCCAATCTCGAACCCGGACATCTCTGTGCTTCCGTCAGAGCGGCCAGTATAATTTACATAGCTACAAGAATTCAGCATCAACAAAACAAACAATACAACCAGCGACAAAATTAAGACTTTTAGCCACTCGATAACCGCTTCATTCCCACGGCTAGGGATATAAACCCATCCTCTAGGCTTGGTATCAATCACGGCTTCGGCTTTCCTAGAAGTCCAATCTTGTCAGTGGTGGCCACGGTAAGGTAGTGGTTGGTAAGCACCGTTATCCCCGCCAGCCAGAACGCGACTTCCTTGGATTGCGTGGCATCCAAGCCAAACCACGGAGCCGCATACGCGCAAAACAGGGCGAAGGGCGGAATCAGTAGCTGCCATTCCTTGAAATGCGCCGGGTCCGCCAGACTCTTCCCCGCCTGTAACGCTTCTATAAATTTTGCCATCGCCGCTACTCGTTTACGTTGTTGAGCCACGCCGCGACCTGTCGCATCGAGCCGAAGGTTTTAGCCCCGTTTTTGTAAACCAGGCTTTCGATGGCGTTCATATTGGTTAACTCCGCCTCGGTGTAGCTTTTACCATTATCAAGTTGCAGCACGTACAGCAAGGTCTTTTCCGGCTGTTTGCTGGAATCGATGACGACCCGAAGCGTGTCCTCGAAGTCTTTGAAATTGGGTGTGATGACCGTCAATAAAAACGTGCAGGATGCCTTCTGCTGTTCAATCTCGTCCTTAAACTCAGGGGTCAGTTCGTGGCTCAGCGGATTGAAATAATCAATCCGTAATTTTGGGATAAGCTTGTCGCGCCAATCGCTGTCTTGGGTGCCGCCTAGAAATACTCTGGGTTGACAGTATTTAACGGCCTTAGCCATTAGAAGGGTTCGCCATCATGGTTCCTGATAGGAGGCAGGCGCCTCACGGCGCGAAGCTAGAATTATTTTCCCTGTATAACATAGTTTTGACAAAAAATACAGTGTTGTGTTATAATCTTTTTGCGGTATTAACCCATAGGCAGTTAGCGCTATTAAAACCGTCCTTAGTAACAACCCGTTTAATTTGCTTATCATCCGCATAGCCGGTTTTCAGCGCCCATTTTTTAAATTTAAGGTATTCCCGCCATTCAGGCGCTAGTGAATTATGCGCTTGCCATGCATCCGAATAGGTATTTTCGCATCGCTGTTTAATGCCGTGCCAGATATTATGCAAACGGGTAAGCGATTCGCCGTGCTTCAACACACCCATCTGCCTGCACCCGCAGGATTTTTGAGATTTTAGCGCGTTGCTCCTGACAGTAACAGGTTTTCCGCAGGCGCATTGACACGCCCAAACGCGATAACCGTTAAGCTTATACGCTTCCAGCCGCATGACGGTCAGCGTTCCAAATTGCTGGCCGGGTGCTATTTTTGAAGAGGTTGGCATTGGTAACAGTAATTTTCAAAGTTCAAACCCAGCCCGATAAACAACGGGAGAGCCTCCTGTGTAGTTAATGTACGGTTAAAAGAATCATCCCTGTTCAAGAAAAGAAACCAATAGCCGTCAATGCCAACACGCTCACTATACCTCATACTAAGTAGCGTAATCAAGGTTTTTGGCACTCCTTCTGCGCTTCACGCGACACATTTAAATCGTGTTTCTCCAATTCGGATATAATCGCCAGATTCTGTTGGCTGTTGACTTGCGTCTGCGCCATGATTTTTAAGAGTTCCTGCCCGTTGGCGATGCTTTGCGGGGGGTCTTGAGGCATCCCCGGCTCGATAAAGTGCATCCCGACAGCGGCCAGCAGCGTCAACCCGGCGAACAGCCAGCCAGCGAACTGCACTACCCCCGCATCCGAGCCTTTATTACTATCGACGTTGCTTTGCAGAGCTTCGATTTTCTTAACCACGTCGGTATGGCCTATCAGATAGCTCTCGCGCAACACGTCAACCACCCGCAGCATTTCAGCCCGCGCCCGATCTTCTATCCCCGCGTGGCTGCCTGCCGCCTCCACATGGGTGACAAACATACTCAGATAACGGCGGTCGTTACTTTCAATCATTGCCATCGCGTGGTCAAAGAGTAAGGTGGCTAACTCAGAGTGGCGGGTATTGTCCTCGGCCATAACGGGGTCACTTTTCGCCCAGATTAAACCGCAGCGTACATTCAAACGTGGTTGAATCACTGCGGATACCGTGAACGTGAATATCAAAATACTTCTGCGCGCGCGCCGCCGCATCGGACGCAAGCGGCTGGATTAGCCAGTCCACCGCGCCGTCGCTAACCGTGACATCCAGCTCCTTGACTTCCGAACCGTGCAGTGCCGTGACCACCGCGCTTTCAAGGTGCAGCGTAGGCGGCATCAGGTTGTATAAAACCGTCTCCCATTCTAGCCCTTTCGTGCCGTCCGGCGTATGGTGCTCAATGTCCATTTCCCACGGAGGTTCCGAAGCGCCGCTGATACCCGGTTCGTGAACCTTGTAATAGCGCCCGGTAAATTCCGCCGGAATAACGATGTCGTAGTTATCGCAATCGTTTTTGTTATACAGCGTTTGCGATTGCCACACCGGGGGCTTGCAGATAATCCCGAAAGCGCGGAGCGTGTCGGGGTCGTGGACGCCTCTGACTATCAGCGGGCCTTCTTTCATGTTCCTATAAATCATGCCAATTCCTCTTCTAAAATTGCGGCTTGCGTAGGCTGCTCAATACTAATCTTATCATAGTTCTGTGTAGCTATTGCGGTGTGTACTGGATTATCGACAAGTACGGCAAAGCGTTCCGGCGGCGTATAGGTTAATATAACACTGCGCACCGCATCAGTTACGACAGCTTCCTTATCGGGGTTCTCAACGATGACCCAGCCGGTCGCATGTTTCCACCATAGCGACCACGGGCCGGGAGTAACCCGAAGGAGGGCGCGAATCTTTGATGCAACGGCGGCTATTGTGGAAGTGGCCTGCGCATCCTTTACCCTCAGCGTTGAACGGATAGCGCTTGCAACCAGTCCCTTATAGCCGAACACCGTTGAATGAATGCGGGCAACGGCTCTCGTTCCGCCTGCCACTAACGCTAGAATCTGGTCTAAAACCCCGTTTGCGATTCGTGTTATGCTCTTTATTGAACCTGACAGGGTGGTTAAGGACGGCAAAACCGCCGACAGCAGGCGTGAACCTTGACGGAGCGTGCCGCTTAAGCTGATAGCGCTGAGTAGGTTTGCGCTTTGCAGCCTGACCGCTGCGGCTATTGTTCCAGCAAACGCCAGTCCCGTCGTGAACGGCCCGCCGCGTAGCCTAACCTGTTCGGCTATCGTGCCTGCAACGGCAATCAAGCTGTTTGCGGTAGCGCCTTTAACCCGCGCTGCTGCGCGAACGGTGCCCGCCAATACCACCGTGACAAAAGCTTCCAGCGTGGCGGCTTTCAATCTAAGCGGCTGGACTATAGCGCCTGATAATGCGGTTAATGTGGTTGCTATAGCATTGCGTAAGCGGCTTGGGCTACGCACGCGGCCTGCCAAGGCTGTCACGCTGCCCAGCGTTGCCCCAGCAAGGCGAAGCGTACTGCGAACCGCTGCACTAAGTAATTGCGTAGCCCCGCTAAGTGACAGTACCGCGCCGAGCAACCGTTCGACTGCGCGTAAGCTACCCGCAAGCTCTATGGCACTGTCAATGCTCGCCGATTTCAGCCTGGATACGCTTCGGAGTACGCCCTGTACCGGAAGGGAACTGGCAAGGATACCGCCGGATAGCGTTAACGCCGCCCTAATCGCATTAGCCGCGAGCTGGAAATTCTCGCTAATAGTTAGTTGCGCGGCTTTAAGGCGCTCGCTTAAACGCAACGTACCGCTTAGGGCAACCAAGCTATCGACTGCCGCCCCTTTCAGGCGTCCGCTTAAGCGGATAGCGCCGGTTATGGCGGTAACGCCGGTTACGGTAGCCCCTTGTAACCGTTCTACTAAACGGAGTGCGCCGCTTATAGCAGTAACGCCGGTTACGGTAGCGCCTTTAACACGTTCTATCGACCGGATGACGCCCTGTATAGCGGTAGTGCCGGTTACTGTAGCCCCTTTTAACCGTTCGCTTAAGCGGAGTGTTCCAACGAGTGCGATTTTGCCCGTTAACGCCGCGCCCTTTAGCCGTTGCCCTGCGCGTACTACGCCTGCCAGCGCTACCGCGCCCGCTTCGATTAATGTTAGGCTGACGCCGGATAATACCAGAGCCAAACGGATGCGGCTTTGCGCCTGCACGCCGCTTAAAGTAAAATCCTTGCCTGTGGTAAACGGCCAGCCATCCGGGAAAACAAAGTCGTTGCTCTTGGTGAACGTCGCGCCGCCGGTGCTGTTGCCGCCTAACAGGTGGATGACGCTGGGCAACAGGGACGCTTTCGCCCTTGCGACGGCGCGGATTTTATTGCCGAGGGAGATAACAACAGTTATCGCTCCCGTTTTTAAGCGAAAAGTTTGCCGGATGATGCCTGCCAGCGGTATTGCGCTGGTTATGGCTGCGGAACTTAGCCGTTCGAGTTGTCTGGAAAAGCCGGACAACGAGGTGGTTGCGGCAAGAGTTGCCGCGTTAATACGTTCGCTTAAACGCAGGCTTCCGCCTGCCAATGCGGTTGCGCTGGCTATTACCGCCCCGTTAAGGCGTTCGCTTAAACGCAGGCTTCCACCCGTCAGCGCGGCAGCGCTATCGACGGCTGCGGCTTTCAGCCGTTCAGTCAGGCGTAAGTTTCCGCCCGTCAGCGCGGTAGTGCTATCGACTACGGCGGCTTTAAGCCGGGGCGCAAAGCGTAGCGCTCCGGTCAGCGCCGTTACTGCGGTCAGTGTTGCGGCTTCCAGCCGTTCAGGCAAGCGTACTTTGCCTGCCAGCGCGATAACAACGGTTAAGGTTGTCGCCTTTAAGCGTTCGAGTTGTCTGGTTTTTCCAGACAACTGCGTAATCGCGGTGACAGTCGCGGTAGCTAGCCGCCCCGCTTGCCTGATGCGCCCCGCTATTAGCGGAATGGCGCTGGTAACGGCGGCGGCGGTTAACCTGGTGGCTGTCCGTAGTTTGCTACCCGTTAAAGCGACAGCATAAGTCAGCGTCCCAGCTGCAATGCGCTCCAAGCCACGTAGCTTGCCGGACAAGGCGGTAACAGCTGTTAAGGTTGCCGCCTTTAAGCGTTCAAGTTGCTTTAAGCTCCCCGCCAGCGCCGTGATGCCGGTAACGGTTGCAGCGGCTAGCCGCCCTGCCTGCCGGATGCGCCCCGCTATTAGCGGAAGGGCGCTGGTAATCGCGGCGGCTTTCAGCCTAGTGGCTGTCCGCAGCTTGCCGCCCGTCAACGCGACGGCATAAGTCAGCGTCCCAGCCGCTACCCGCCCCAGGCTCCGCAATTTGCCCGACAAGGCGGTTAGCGCGGTTACTGTTGCGCCTTTCAATCGGGGAGCTAAGCGGGTTTTTCTGGACGCGCCTTCAAATTCGATTTCACTGGGGAGGGTTGCGCCTTTCAAGCGCGTGGGCAGCCTGAGTTTGCCTGCAACCGCCGCCAGCGCTTCGGTGAGCGTCCCGGCTTTTAGCCGCGCAAGCTGTCTGATTTTGCCCGCGAAGGCGAGCGTTACCGTAAGGGAGGCGGCTTTGAGACGTTCAGGAAGACGAATGCTGCCCGCCGTTAGCTGCGTCTTGTCAACAGCTATCGTTAACTCAGCGCCGCCAGTCAACGCGAGTCCGCGCAGATGGCTCTCGTTAATGAGGGTTATGGTAAAGTGGTTGTTCTTGCCTTTGTTGGGCTTAACCTTAAAGTTCTTGCCGGTGGTATAGGTGGTGATGGTAACGCCGCCCAGAAAATAAATAATGCTGGGCAGGGTTGCGCCTTTAAGACGCGAGGTTAGGCGGGTTTTATTGCCGAGGGCA
>Ga0315273_10013434_pt1 | contig 10520 bp, 10 predicted proteins | sample YL17G02_0_MG_FD_205753 | JGI IMG/M metagenome (GOLD analysis project Ga0315273, IMG submission 205753) | Sediment microbial communities from Yellowstone Lake, YNP, Wyoming, USA - YL17G02_0 | ecosystem: Environmental > Aquatic > Freshwater > Lake > Sediment | place: USA: Wyoming | collected... | reverse complement strand
CTCGCGGCCGAGCGCCGCGAGCTCCGTGGGCGCGCCCCCTACCCGCTCGCAGGGGCGCACCCAAGCACCGAGCGGAAGTACTCGATCGTCCGCGCCAGCCCAGTCTCCAGCGGCACGCGCGGCTGCCAGCCGAGGCGCGTGCGCGCCAGCGTGATGTCGGGCTGGCGCACCTTGGGGTCGTCAACCGGCAGCGGCCGGAACTCGATCGGCAGTGCCGGGTCCACAAGATCGCGGATCCTCTCGGCGAACTGCAGGATCGTCATCTCCGAAGGGTTGCCGACGTTGATTGGGTCCGAGATCTCGGAGAACAGGACCCGGAGAATCCCCTCGATGAGGTCGTCGACGTAGCAGAACGACCGCGTCTGCGAGCCGTCGCCGAACACCGTCAGCGGCTCGCCGGCAAGCGCCTGGCAGATGAACGCCGGCACCACGCGGCCGTCCCGCGCCCGCATGCGCGGGCCGTAGGTGTTGAAGATGCGGACGATCCGCGTCGGTAGGCCGTGGAATCGGTGGTATGCCATCGTCATCGCCTCGGCGAACCGTTTTGCCTCGTCGTAGACCCCACGCGGGCCAACCGGGTTCACGTTGCCCCAGTACGTCTCGGGCTGCGGGTGGATCAGCGGGTCGCCGTACGTCTCGGAGGTCGACGCCAGGAGAAAGCGGGCGCCCTTGGCCTTGGCCAGCCCAAGCGCCTTGTGAGTGCCGAGGGAGCCGACCTTCAAGGTCTGGATCGGCAGCTCGAGGTAGTCGATCGGCGACGCCGGCGAGGCAAAGTGGAGCACGAGCTGGACGTCGCCGTCGACGCTCAGGAAGTTGGTGACGTCGTACTTCACGAACACAAACCCGTCGCGGCCGAACAGGTGCTCGATGTTCGCCACGTTGCCGGTGAGGAGGTTGTCGATGCAGACCACCTCGATCCCCTCGTCGAGCAGCTTCTCGCAGAGGTGAGAGCCGAGGAAGCCTGCACCGCCGGTCACCACCGCCCTAGCCTTCGCCATCCGACCACCTCCGCGGCGCATTATCGTTCAAGTCCACGGCGCGCAGCCGGCGACCACCGAACGGACCCGACATCAGGAGGATCTGCAGGTGCGTTGCGCTTGCCAATCGCAGGACCGCTGAGCTTCCGGTGGCTGGACCTGGTTGGAAGTAGAAATGCCGCGCTGCCCTCAAGGTGTTATCCCAATGGCCGCCACATCTGCGGGACTGGCGGCCGAAACAGGACGCGGGAGACCGAAATGAGCGCTAAAGGCAGTAGAAGGTTGACTTCGATGGCGCTGGCCGCCATCGCTTTGTGCTGTCTCGGCTGCGTCTCGAGTGCGGAGCTGATGCAGCGCTGGGTGGGTCACCCGGTTGCCGAGCTGGTGGCCGCCCGTGGCCCTGCCGACCGCATTCTTGGGTACCCGTACGGCGGTCGGCTCTATATCTGGGAAAAGGAGATGGCCTCTCCTGCCACAGCCGACGCGACCGGCCGCCGCCCGTCGGCCGGGCAGCGCAACGAGACGCAGGTCTACCGCGAGATGGCGTTGGTCGGAGACGATGGCGTCATCGTCGGCACCAAGGCCGAGCGCGGCAGCAAGGCGTCGCTTCCAGCCTCCTAACGACGTGAGCCGCTGCTCGCGGCTGCCGCGCCTGGCGAGCCCAACGCGCCAGTGCGGATGCTCTTGCGAAACTCAGATGCGGGCGCAACACGCGCCCGCATCTGAGTTCTGACCGGGGCTTGCGTTTGACTGAACGGTAATTCAGAATGAATGAGCGTTCATTTGTCCGAGTGAACGTGGCGACGGAAGGAGGCCAGGGTGGCGTACCAGGGAGACATGAGGGACGTGAAATTCCAGCTATTTGAGTGGCTCCCGACGGAGGAGTTGCTCAAGCGACCGGAGTTCTCGCAGTGGGAGCGGCCGGACGTCGAGATGGTCCTCGAAGAGGCCCACAAGCTCGCCAAGGAAGTGCTGTCGCCGGCCAACCGCGAAGGCGACCAGATCGGCGTCCGCTTCGAGGGCGGCAAGGTGATCATGCCGGCCTCGTCGCACCAGGCCTACCAGAAGCTCTCCGAGGGTGGTTGGATCGGCTGTATCAACAACGCGGAGTACGGCGGCATGGGCCTGCCCGACGTGGTTGGCACCGGCATCAACGAGTTCTTCTCCGGCGCCAACATTGCGCTTTCGCTCACGGGCCTGCTCACCCGCGGCACCGGTTACCTCATCGAGAAGTTCGGCACCGACGAGATGCGAGCGCTTTTCTGCGCCCGCATGTACAGCGGCGAGTGGGCGGGCACGATGTGCCTGACCGAGCCGCAGGCCGGATCCGAGGTGGGCGCGTGCAAGACGCGCGCAACCAAGCAGCCCAACGGCCGCTACCTGATCCAGGGCGAGAAGATCTTCATCACCTCGGGCGATCAGGACATGACCTCGAACATCATCCACGCGGTCCTGGCGCGCACCCCCGGCGCCCCCGAGGGCACCGGCGGCCTGTCGCTGTTCATCGTCCCTAAGGTGCGCGTCAACGCGGACGGGACTCTCGGCCAGGCCAACGACGTGGTTACCTCCAACATCGAGCACAAGATGGGGATACACGGCTCGCCCACCTGCTCGCTGGTGTACGGCGGCAACGACGCCTGCGAGGGGTTCCTGCTCGGCGAGGAGCTGCACGGGATGAAGCTGATGTTCCTGATGATGAACGCGGCGCGCATCGAGGTCGGCCTGCAGGGCCAGGCGCTCGCCGCCGGTGCCTACCAGGCGGCGCTCGACTACGCCCACACCCGTCTCCAGGGACGGCACTGGAGCAAGCTGCGGGACCACACTGCGCCGCAGGTGCCGATCATCGAGCACCCGGACGTGCGCCGCATGCTGTTCACCTCCAACGCGTACGTCCAGGCGATGCGCGCCCTTCTCATGCAGACCTCGTACTACATCGACATGAGCCGCATCACCGAGGGCGAGGAGCAGGAGAAGTACCAGGCGTGGGTCGAGGTGCTGACGCCGATCTGCAAGGCGTGGTGCACCGACTGGGGGTTCCGCGTCACCGAGTGGTGCCTGCAGGTGTTCGGCGGCTACGGCTACACCGAGGAGTATCCCGCCTCGCAGTTCCTGCGCGATGCCAAGATCGGCTCGATCTACGAGGGCACCAACGGCATCCAGGCGCTCGACTTGGTCGCCCGCAAGCTCCCCTCCAAGGGCGGCAGGCCGGTGCGCGAGCTCCTCGGTATGGCCGAGGCGACGTTCAAGAAGCTCTCCCGCGACAAGCAGCTCATGGAGCCCGCCTGGATGCTCGGCGCGGCGCTCAAGCAAATCGAGGACATCTCCAAGGGTCTCACCAAGCGGGCCGATGCGATCATGGTCGTCCTGCTCAATTCGGTGCCGTTCCTCGACATGATCGGCACCGTGCTGGGCGCCCACTTCCTGCTCGATCAGGCGATCATCGCTCGCGACAAGCTCAACGCGATCCTCGCCGAGAAGGGCGTCAAGGCGGACGACAAGAAGGCGTACCGCGCCCTCATCGAGGACAACGGAAAAGCGGCCTTCTATCACAACAAGGTACAGACGGCGATCCACTTCTGCTACCGGGCGCTCCCCAACGTCACGGCGCTGGCCGTGGCGATCCGCGCCGGCGAGATGGGGCCGATGGAGGCCGTGCTGTAAAGACAGTGGTTGGTGGGTCGTGGTTCGTGGTTCGAACCGCCGCCCACCCAAGAAGAAGCAAACAAACAGGGGCCGCCGGGTGTACGGCGGCCCCTGGGCTTTGATCGATCGACGGGTCTACTGCAGCTTGAAGGCGAGAGTGACGGTGTACCTGACCGCGACGGGCCTACCCGCCTTGTCCCGGGCAGGCTCGAAGGTCCATTGCAGCGCGGCCTCCTTCGCCGCCTCGATCAGGTCGGGCACCTTGCCCTCGAGCACGTTCGCGCTCGCTACCGTTCCGTCGGCGCGGAGGTCGAGCTCAAGGACGACGATGTCTTGTACCTTCTCCTTGCGCGCCTCCTCCGGGTACTTCGGATTGACCGACGTGAGGACCTTTGGCTTGGTCATTCCCTCCCAGCGCGCCTCGTCGATCTCCTCGGCCTGGGTGAGCGGCCGGAACAGGAGGAAGAAGTACGGCGCCTTCGCGCCGTCGCGGCCTCCCACGATCGCCCAGTCGCTGCGCCTGACCGCCACTCGAGTCACCACCGGGTCCTCGCCTGATTCGGCGAGCCGCACCTCGTAGGTCGCCTGCACATCGTTGACCGAGAGGAGCTTCAGAGTGACATCGAGGCCGGCGATCGACGACGACACCGGCTTCGTGGACCCGACGCCGATGTCGAGCATCGCCTTGATTCCCTTGTCGAACGACATGAGCCGGTAGGCTTCGCGCAGCTCCTGGTGGATCTTCACGTAGCGCTCCATCACGGAGCCGCCCCGGCTCTCGACCAGCAGCACGACTCCCGGCGGAACCAAGCCGGTGGCCGGCTCCGGAGCGCCGGTCTGCGGGTGGCCGACCTCGAAGATAACCTCCGTCTTCACCTTCGTCACCGGCTCCGACGCCGGCGCCGCGAACCCGCTACTGGTGGTCACCGCCGCTACGGCGACAAGCGCGAGAACACTCGCAGTCATGATCTCTCCCCTTTCTCAGCCTTGAACGGCTGCAGCACGAAGTACACGGGCGTCTCGGGATCGAGCCAGAACTGCACCACGTCTCCCGTCGCCCCGCTGCCGTTCGCCGCCACGGCGGCGGCCAGCGGCTGTTGCTGCGGGGCAGTCCTCCAGACACCCACTGCGATTGCGACCATCATCGCGGCGACGGCGGCGAGCCGCAGCCATGGCGTTGCGGCGCCCCGCTCGCGAAGCTGGCCGACGACACGCGAGGCGGCGAATGCGGGAGCCAGGGACGGCGGCCGACCGCCCCAGGTCCGCAGGCGCTCCTCGAATTGCCCGACATTGCTATCGTGATCAGAACCCGGCATGGGTTTGCTCTCCTTTCATCAGCTCCCCGACCCGCTCCCGGGCCCGCATGCGGTGCACCCGCACCGAGCTGGCGCTGATCCCGAGCGCGGCGCCGATCTCGCTGTCGGCCATCCCCTCGACCACCGTGAGGTGCATCACGGCTCGCTGGCGCGGCGCCAGGCGCGAGAGCACCTGCCAGACGTAGAGCGCGCTCTCGGTGTCCGGGGTGTGCCCGGGATCGCCGAGCGACGTGAGCGCCACGTCAGGCTCGCGCCGGCGCGCGCGTCGCAGGCTTCGGCGGAAGACGATACGCGTGACCCAACTCGGGAAGCGACTCGGCTCGGAGAGCCCGTCCAGCTTGCGCCAGGCAACGATGAGCGCCTCCTGGGCGAGATCTTCCGCCTCGGCCTCCCCCACCACCGAGCGCGCGACGCGGACGAGCATCGCCCAGTGGCGCTCCACCAGGGCCGCGAACGCCCTGAGATCGCCACCTTGGGCTGCCACCACGAGGCTTGCAATCGGGTCGCTCACACTCACAAGAGTCTTGCACGAGCTCAAACCGTTTACACGCGCCGTAGCCGTGAGCGACGGCGCTGCCTTCCGTCGGTGGCTGTGCGCTGTCAGCTTTCCGTGAGCTCGGCCAGGCGGGACTCGAGCGCCTCGGCGTCCTCCTCGGCCTCGGTCCACGTCTCGAGCAGCTCGTCGAGTGCGGCGCGCAGAGCGTCGGCCTCGGCGGCCAACGCCGCGGCCTGGACGTGGTCGCTGAAGACCTCACGCTGGCACAGCAGCTCGTCGATCTCATGCAGCCGCGCCTCGGCGTGCTCGAGGCTTGCGGCGAGGCTCGTGGCGAGCTCGCGAGCGCGAGCCGCGTCGCGGCGCAACCGGCGGCGCTCCTCCGCGATCGCCGAGCGTCGCGGCGCCGACCCCTTCTCGTCGCTCTTCGCCGACGCCCTGACGGGAGCGAGGCCGATGCGGGCGAAGGCGTCCTCGACCCGGTTGAGCGGCTCGACACGACCGTGCTCGAGGAGCAGGACGTCGGTGGCGACGCGCTCGACCAGGCGCCGGTCGTGACTGACGAGGATCACCGCTCCGGGGTAGTCGAGCAGCGCTTCCTCGAGCGCCTCACAGGTTGGCATGTCGAGGTGGTTCGTCGGCTCGTCGAGCAGCAGCAGGTTCGGCGCCTGGGCGATCAGGCGCGCCAGCGCGAGCCGGGCCCGTTCGCCGCCGGAGAGAGTGTCGGTCATGGCGTCGGCGCGAACACCGGAGAAGCCGAACCGGCCCGCCCAGGCCCGGCCCTCGGCCGGCGTCCAGTCCGGCCTCGACTCGAACAGCGCCGCGAGGACGCTGACTCCGGCGGGCACCTCGGCGTGCTCCTGATCGTACGCGCCAGGAACCACTCCGGCACCGAGCCGCATGCGTCCGGCACGCGCGGGCAGGCGGCCCGCGAGGGTCGTCATCAGCGTGGTCTTGCCGGAGCCGTTGCGTCCGACGACGGACAGCCGTTCGCCGCGCCGCACCACGAACGACGCATCGGACAGCAGCGGGGTCTCCCACCCGACCGACAGCCCCTCGCATTCGAGAACCCGCTCGCCGCTGCGACCCATCTGGGGCCAGCGCATCCGCACCGCCGGCGCGTCGGACTCGGGCGCGCGCAGGCGCGTAATGCGGTCGAGCAGCTTCTGCCGCGACTGCGCCTGCTTCGTGTTCTGCCCGGCGATGTTGCGCCGGATGAACTCCTCCTGCCGGGCGATCTCGGAGCGCTGCAGCTCGTAGGCCTTGCGCTGTTGCTCGCGGCGGGCCTCGCGGTCGCGCCGGTAACGGGCGTAACCGCCGGAGTAGCGCTCCAGTCGGCCGCCGTGCAGCTCGAGGATCTCGCCGCCGATCCGGTCGATCAGCTCCCGATCGTGGGTGACGACGAGGATCGCCCCGTCGCGCGCTGCCAGCTCCCGGCAGAGGAACTCGACACCGACGAGGTCGAGGTGGTTGGTGGGCTCGTCGAGAAGCAGCAGAGACACGGGCGAGAGCAGCGCCCGCACCAACGCCACGCGCGTGCGCTCGCCGCCCGAGAGCGTCTCCACTGTGCGATCGAAATAGGACGGCGGGATGCCGACAGCCTCCAGCGCAGCCTCGACGCGCGGCCGCGCGCGGTAGCCGTCGAGGCGCTCGATTTCGTCGTGGAGCTCGTGGTAGCGGTGGGCGACAGCCTCGCCGCCCGCAGCCAGCTCCGGCTCGAGCGCAGCCATCTCCGCCTCGACAGCGACCAGCCGGGCGAACGCTCGCAGGCAGAAGTCGCGGACCGAAAGCTCGCCGCCGCTGCGCAGGAGCTGCTCGACACGGGCCACCTCAAGCGCCGAGGCCCGCGCCACCGCGCCGCCTTCGAGCTCCTGCTCACCGGCGATGACGTTGAGGATGGTGGTCTTCCCGCTGCCGTTGCGCCCCAGCAGGACCAGCTTCTCCCCGGGGTTGTGCTGCAGCGAGATGTCGCTCAGCACCTCGCGGGCGCCGAACGCGACCCGGACGTTGTCGAGGCGATAGAGCACGTCAGGACTGCCGGGTCAGGCGACGATCGACCAGCGGCGCCGGGGACGGCGGCGTGTCACCGATGGTAAAGGCGGCCGCAGCTCTCGCCACCATCGAGTCGAGGGCCACCTCGCGATCGCCCAGCTCCAGCGTCACGAGCGGCGCGCCGGGCTCCACCCGGTCGCCGCGACGTGCGCGAATCACGATACCGGCCGCGAGGTCGACGCTATCGCCCTGCCGGCGCCGCCCCGCCCCGAGAGCGACCGCCAGCCAGCCGAGCTCCTCGGACGCGATGGCCTGCACGAACCCGCCGCGCGCCGCCGTGACCGTCACCGTTCGCCGTGGCCGCGGCAGCAGCTCCGGTGCGGGATCGCCGCCGTGGGCCCGGACGACGTCGTCGTAGCGGCGCCGGGCGCTGCCGTCCTGCAATGCCTTGGCACTCTGCGCCTTTGCCTCATCCGCGGAACGACCGGCCAGCATCAGCGCCTCGACGGCAAGCGCCACAGTCAGGTCCCGCAGCCTGGCGTCGCCGCGGCCCTCGAGGACCTCGAGGCATGCACGCACTTCCGAGGCGCAGCCGAGCCGGTCGCCGAGCGGCTCGTCCATGTCGGTAACCAGCGCCACGGCCGGCATCGCCGCGCCGTCGGCGGCGGCAAGGAGTCCGCGGGCGAGGGCATCCGCCTGCTCGCGGGTCTTGCAGAACGCGCCGCTTCCCTGCTTCACGTCGAGCACCAGGGCGCTCGCGCCGACGGCGAGCTTCTTCGACATGATCGAGGCCACAATCAGCGGCAGCGATGGCACGGTGCCCGTGATGTCCCTCAGGGCATAGAGCTTGCGATCCGCAGGCGCGATTTCTTCGCTCTGCGATGCCATGCACACCCCGCACTGCTCGAGCGCCCGCACCGCCCCGTCGCGGCTGGTGACCGGCCGGAACGACGGGATCGCCGCGAGCTTGTCGAGGGTGCCCTGAGTGTGGCCGAGGCCGGCGCCTGCCATCATCGCAACCGGCACGCTGCAGGCAGCGACGAGCGGTGCGAAAGCGAGCGACACCGAGTCGCCGACACCGCCCGTCGAGTGCTTGTCGACCACGCCGGGGCAGGCTTCCCCGAGGCGCCAAAGGGCGCCGGAGTCCCGCATCGCCTCGACGAGAACCTGCGTTTCCGCCGCCGTCGCGCCGCGAATACAGATCGCCATCAGCATCGCCGCGAGCTGCTCGTCACCGAGCAAACCCGTGGCCGCGCCGCTGACGAAGCTGCGTAGCTGATCGGGCGTCAGCTCCAGCCCGTCCCGCTTCTTGGCGATGACCTCGACGAAATTCAAGGTCTTACAAGACAGCCGTGAGCCGCTGCTGGGCGTCGGTGCGGAACGGCGACTCGGGGAAGTCGTCGACCAGCTTCCGGTACAGCTTGGCGGCCTCGGCCGGCTTCCCTTCCTTCTCCCACATCCTCGCCAGCTCGAACAGTGCCACGTCGCGCGGCAATCGGGGATCTTTGCCCGAGATCATCGCTTCGAGATCACCGATGAGCTGCTGCCCCTCGCCCTTGGCAATCCGCAGCCGGATCAGGTCCAGGGTCGCGACCCTGACGATCGGGTTGTCGCTCCGCCGGGACGCCAGCTCGCCGAGCAAGCGAATCGCGGCAGCCGTGTCGCCGCGGTCGGCGGCGATGTGCGCGAGGTAGAGCTTGGCGTAGCGGGCCTGCGAGGTGAGCCAGTACTTCGACGCGACCGCCTTGAGCGCCTTCTCCGCTGCGTCGAGCCGCTCGGTGTCGGTACCGAACTTGATCCTCGCGTCGGCCGGTGCGTCGCTGCCGACCGGCGCGCTGTAGGTCTCGACCGCGGTCGAGAGCGCGGTCGCGGCAGCGGCGGAGCGCCCTCCGACAAACGCCGACACCGCCCAGTACACCAGCGCAACAGCCAGGGCTCCACCCAGCCCGATGGCGGCCTGCTTCCAGTTCTGGCCCATCCAGTGGGCCCAGCGGTCCACCAGTGTGACGAACTGGTCGTTCTTGATCTGCTTGCGAGTCAACCTGCGTCCCACCTCTTCACCCCCGATGCGCTGCGCGTTCCTCCCGGCTCCCTACTTGGCGCTGGAGCCACTCGGGAACGGGTACTTCTGGTTGTAGAGCTTGATCACGATGTTGGTGATGTCGGCGCCCGGCGCGAGGAACACCAGCTCGTTGGCCTTGAGAATGAAGATGGCGGTGTAGCCGTTCTCCTTCGCATACGTGCCGACGATCTCCTGGAGCTTGCCGCCGAGGTCCTTGAGCACGTCGTCCTGGCGACCCTCGAACTGGCGCTTGGCGACCCGCTGCTTGTCCTCGAGCGCGCGCTGTTTGGCCACCAACTGGCGGTTCATCTCGGCGAGAGCCTCGTCGCTGGCAACGCCCCGCTTGGAGTTCATATCGTTGCCGAGGTCGTTGATCTCCCTGTTCAGCTTGCCCAGCTCGTCCTGCAGAGGCTTTGCCCACGCCTCGAGGTCCTTCAGCCTGGCCTTGCCCTCATCGCATACGAGGACCGCACGTTCGACCTCGACGAAACCGATCTTCGATGCCGCCTCGGGTGCCTGCGCCCACGCCGACATCGCCAACCCGAGCCCGCCGAGAAACGCCGCTGCACCTTGCAAGAGCCTCATCTTGAAAACCTCCCGACCGCCCGCGCGGCGGCTGAGAATTCTATCACTACTGCGGTAAGCTTTTCCCGCAGGAGAGCGCTCCGTGAAAGCCATGGTGTTGGAGCAGCCGGGAGCGGTCGAGGGTCGCCCGCTCCGCCCGAGAGAGGTCGACGACCCCCGGCCGGGACCCGGTGAGGTTGTCGTCAGGGTACGGGCGTGCGCGGTCTGTCGTACGGATCTGCACACCGTCGAAGGCGAGCTGACGCTCCCTCGCCTCCCGGTCATCCCGGGCCATCAGGTCGTCGGCGAGGTGGAGGCGATCGGCGACGGAATCGCCGCCCCCCTGCTTGGCCGACGGGTGGGCCTCGCCTGGTTGTGGTCTGCGTGCGGCGACTGCGCTTTCTGTCGCCGGGGTCTCGAGAACCTATGTGCGGGCGCGGCGTTTACGGGGCTGCACGCCGACGGCGGCTACG
>Ga0315273_10013432_pt1 | contig 10521 bp, 21 predicted proteins | sample YL17G02_0_MG_FD_205753 | JGI IMG/M metagenome (GOLD analysis project Ga0315273, IMG submission 205753) | Sediment microbial communities from Yellowstone Lake, YNP, Wyoming, USA - YL17G02_0 | ecosystem: Environmental > Aquatic > Freshwater > Lake > Sediment | place: USA: Wyoming | collected... | reverse complement strand
GTAGTTCCAGGATCAGCGTATTTCGTGCCAAACCCTGCCGACCACGGGTATGCGCTAACAAACGGGGCGAATTGGTGCGTAACTGCAATATCAGTCATGGCCGCTCAAAAGTAGTACGTGGTGTCGTTGTACACCCCTACGCCTGATGGTCCAGGGGTAGAACCAGTGTCCCGAGAGAATTCAATACTCTGACCATTACCTCCTGGCAAAATTCCAGGGTTTGCGTATTTCGTTCCAAATCCTGAAGACCAGGGGTACGCGCTCACAAACGTACTGACAAAGTGAGCAATTGCGATGTCCGTACCTGATCTGGAGAACCCAATGCCACGTCCATAGCCTGTTGGCAACGTCCCAGGGTTTGCGTATTTCGTTCCAAATCCTGAAGACCAGGGGTAGACGCTGACCCACGGACTAACGGCGTGAGAAACTGCTACGTCCGTACCCGATGCAGAAAATACAACCCCATACCCAGTGCCAGCAGGCAGAGTGCCTGGGTTTGCGTATTTCGTTCCAAAACCAGCAGACCAGGGAAACGCGCTGACGAACGGGGTGGTGCTGTGGGCGTAAACGATGTCATTACCGTTTGGGGAAAAAGCAACCCCCCGACCGTAGGTAGAAGCCGAAGTTGCTGGGTCGGTATACTTGGTCCCAAAGCCCGCTGACCATGGGTATGCAATCAGGAATGGGATGCCGATTTCCGCAATCGCAATGTCTGCACCTGAGGGGGAAAATGCAACTCCCCGACCATCACCAACTGGCAGGGTCACTGGGTTGGTGTACTTGGATCCAAATCCGGCTGACCACGGATATGCACTTACAAACGGGGTGGCGGTATGCGCAACTGCAATGTCAGCCCCAGACGGAGAGAAATCAACATGCCTGCAACCACCTCCTGGCAAAGTGCCTGGATCAGCGTATTTCGTTCCAAAACCAGCAGACCAGGGGTAAGCACTTACAAAAGGACTAGTAGCGTGACTTACGGCAATATCTGCGCCAGACAGTGAAAAAGTAACCCCATATCCAGTACCAGCAGGCAGAATGCCTGGGTTTGCGTATTTCGTTCCAAAACCAGCAGACCAGGGGTAGACGCTGACGAACGGGGTGCTGATGTGCCCTATAGCAATATCAGTCATCATGTACTCACATCAAACTGACTGAAGTACTCCACGGCTTCAGGCGGTAGAAACTTGTACGGGCTTGGACTGGTTCTGACCACTGTCGATCTGATGTCATGCAGGTTACGCAGTCTCCAGGCACTGTCCTTGGCCTCTAGGTTCGTGGTGTCGATCTTGTCGAACGAGTGCTGGAACTCCGGCAACTCACAGAAACTGTAGATCGACTTCAACACCTTCTCAGGGTCGCTAACCAGATCCCGGTACTGAATGACCAACAACGTCTCCGGGTACTTTTCTTGGGCCGAGCGCAGGGCGTCGTACGCGCTCTTGATGTACGCGGTCCACAGCAGGTTCGCACGTGCCTCGTTCGTCAACGGCTGCTTCAAGTGCTTCAGGTGATCGTCAATGAAGTTGTCCGGATCCACCGCCGCCAGCCGCAGGTACGAACTGATTACCTCCGCCACGGGCCTTACCGGACAGACGATCTTCACCCGGGGGTTGATGTACGCCCGGATGCCCTCAACATTCTGCGGCCACAGCCGGTTCTTGTCGAAAATCACCTGCTTGTCGTGGTTCCTGTAGAAGGCCCCGACCGTGGCGTGATAGATCTGGTCGGTGATCCGCTGCTCGTCGTACGTGTGCTGCAATCGGTTGTAATTCGCGCACTCGTTGATCGCCACCAGATAGTGGTACAGCGGGCTCGTGGGCGTCGCACAGATGGCCGGATTCTGCCTGAGAATCGCACCCAACAAGGTCGAACCCGACCTGGGCAGACCGGCCATGAAATAGATACGGCTGTCAACCATGAACTGTTCTCCGATCCTTGTTAATAGGAAAGGCTGCCTGGACGTACACCAGTAATTCGCTACTGCACTGTTCTATCGTGTGCGACATCGTGTCCAATCTAAGATCAGGCGACACCGGAGCTTCGTACGGAGCACTCACACCCGTGAAGGACTTGACCGTGCCTGTACGTGCCAGGGCATACAGGCCCTTTGGATCTCGGCTCTCACAGGTAGGGAGATCAGCATCTACATGGATCTCATGAAAATCCTTGCCGATGAGGCCCTTGACCATGGCCCTGTCCTTTGCGTAGGGGCTGATCAAAGCCACGATAACAACCAGTCCGGCCTGGACAAACAGCTTGGCAGTGACTGCTGTTAGTCTTGCGTTCTCGGTTCTATCTTTTGGAGAAAAACTTAGGTTCCGGGTCAAACCCGCCCTTAGTTCATCTCCATCCAGCACAGCCACCTGATACCCGCAGGCAAACAGGTCCGCTTCAAGAACCCGGGACAACGAGGACTTTCCCGCCCCGGGCCTGCCCGTGAGCCACAGTACTCCACCCCCATGGCCATTGGACAGGGCGCGGTCGAGCAAGGTCGGGCCACGGTAAGCCATGTACCTTGCTCTTGTGCCGAAAAAGGTCTTACTTCTTCACGCGAAGTATGGATGCATTCATCCGCCCCACGGACGGCAACTGCTTGTCCGTTTCGGCGATGATCGCCTCGACCTCGGCCTTCCGCGCGATGGTGCTGTCCAACAGCCCCTGGATCTTCTCGCGGAAAGGGCCGGCAGGCAAGGTCGTCAACAACGCCGTGTACCGGGTTTGGTTCAGGTCGTGGCAGAACACATCCCGCTCCTGGGCCAGCATGAACCCAACAACAATGTCGTCCTGCTCATCTGCGGAAATTACTTTGAACGGCTGCATGATCTGTCTCTTTCATCAAAGGTGGTTGAAAATCAAAGTGCACAAGTGCGAACAGCGCTGCGAACCGAAGCCCGAGCGCTGTATGCTGGTATGACCAAGTTCGAAGGAGGTCCGGTTCTGGGCTTGGCCACCCACGCCCGCGCAATCAATTGCACGGACTCGAAAGCTGTGCTCCAGGGAGCCAGAGCACGCTTTCTAACAAGCTTGTCTTTCCTGACTTGAATGCTACCTGCTTCTGAGAGCACCCAGGGTTCCAACTCCACCAACTCGGTGGGGTCCCCCAGATCCTCCCAGAAGCCGCAGCAGTCCACCGATCAGAACTCCAGAAGCTGGATACGACCGGTGATCAGCGGACCCTGGCCGAACAACGTGAACAGCCCCAGGGCATTCAGGGCCGCGCCGCCCGCCACGCTGATGGCGTTGTTCAGGTTGGGGTTCGCACGCCAGAAATAGCGCTGGCCGTTCTTGTTCAGACCGAACACGTGCTTGTTCACGCCGATGGTCAGACCGGTGATCGAGGCCCCATTGTGGAAGGCCGTACCGCTGAACGCCAAGGCCGGGGTCGTACCCGTCATGTTCGGCGCCAGGGGCGTAACCGCGGTGATGGCCGTACCACCGGCCAACGTGCCCGTGTACGTGCTGAGTGTCAATTGGAGAGAGGCACTGGCGGTGTCCATACCCTCCACGTCAATTTCAACCACAAGAAACGAGCGCGTGGCGCCCGAAACAATGGCCGCATTCGGGGTATTGCCCCCGGTCGTGGTGATCGCGGCAGAGGCCGTTCCCAGGTAAACGTTATACGGAATCATTCAGATGCTCCTTGTGGTTGATCGAACTCGGACCATAGAATGGTAGACGCACCTAGTCCACCCAGCAACTTCTTATGCTCGGAGTACAGTGAACTGCACGGGGTTGAAAGCTACCTTCGTAGCTGCCAGCGCAACCCCCAAAGGCTGCACTAATTCTCCTGTATTTACAGGACTTGTGTGGGTGGGCAGTCCCCCGGTAGTGCTCAGGTAGGTCTCCAGGCCCAGGCTTAGGCCCGCACAAAAATTATTTACACCCCTGAGTAACACCACCGCGCTCGCAGCCGCACCGTACGCGGCGATCACAAACCCGTGGGCTTTCTTGGGCGTGGCACTGGCGTTGGCCTTCTGAACCTTCAAGCCCGTGCTGTTGAACAAATTCACAAAATCCCCTGCCGCAAGGGATTCACTGGTGGTAACCAACTGGAAGTCCGAACTGTCCAGGATCCTCCAGCTTAGACCGTCCCAGAGCATGACCTTGCCCACGGTCGTGGACCACACCAGCTTCTGAGCCCCGGGGTTGGGGGTAGTCGCACCCTCGGCTACCGCTAGTGGATCTAGAGAACTACCACCCGATGGCCCGGTCGGCCCGGTCGGCCCAGTAGGACCCGTAGGCCCCTGTCCAACACTAAGGGTGGTGACTATTACCGGTGGCGGTAATATCGTGGTGACTATGGTGTCGCTCACCGGGTCACCTCACGCCAGACCTTTACCTCCCCCCAGTACAGGGGCTGAACACTTCCTCCTGCGTCTTCCAACTCCATGTCCCAGACATACAGACTGTCCGGTACATCAAGAAGTTCTCCCGCAGGAATAAGGGCAGTTTCTTCGTCCGTTAGGCCGAACGTGTACTGCCCTGCTGTGGGATTTGTGATCACCACATTGAAGGTCTCGACTATCACCGTGTCCAGCGCCAGCTTCCGAATCTGCCCACGGATAGTCGCACCCGTGAGGTTCACGGGCGTGGCATTGGGGTTGACCATCGTGGCCTGAACAGGCCCGAAAGTACCCCCTTGCTTGATTTTAAGGTCCAGGCGTTCGCCTATGAACCCAATGCTTGGAATGGTCGCCATGTGCCCCTGCCGCAGCCTTTGAGGCTGATTCTACAGGGGCGTGCCGCACCTTTCAAACGTGCGCAATCAATTGCACACTACGGAAGTTCTTGCGCCTCCACAAACTGACGATATTGTTTCCAGTGCCTGAAGTTACCAAAATCCCCGATGTCGGGCGTGCACTGATGCTCGGTCGGGCTGGCGTGCCATGGTCGGCTACCTACCAGCAGGTCATGGCGCTCAAATTCTGCCTCGTGCGAAGCATTGCCATCAAAGGGTGTGTACGACACCCGCGCACATCTGGCAGTGCTCAATTTTAGCTTCGCATGCAGGGGCAAGCGCTGTTCTTCTTCCAGCACGTACGGTAAATGCCATTCTCCGTACTGCACCAGTTTGTACTCAGCCGTTTTCCAAGCGTGCTGGATCTTGAACGCCAGATCTTGGAACGTTGGGTCTGCGTCCGGATGCACGCGAAGATCGAAAAAATTCTCCCAGTCCGTGGCACTCAAAACCGTGTTCATCCACTGAAAGGGCTCGGTCAGCCTATTCGCAACCTGCTTGTGGTACTGAGCGTCCGAGAACGCCTCAGACATGCTGGCCATCAGCCACGCACTGAATTTCCAGGCCTGCTCTGCCGACAGGCTGTATTCGTCGTCCCGAAAAGACAAGCCCACGTACTCATGAAAGGCCTTTCGAAGAGACTCGGGCACTTCGACCTTCTGGGTGTTTTCCTCGCCCGCCTGCATGCCCTTCTGGTTCTTGCCCCAAGATACAGGCATCGCCGGATGCTCTCGAATGCTTTTGAGCATGGTCTGTACAGGAATAGCCCTGCTGGATCCACTGTTGCGACTAAATGCCCGGTGCGTATTGAGTTCTGCCAGGATGATTCGAGGATACCGCAATTCAAGGGTCAGAACTCGGTAGCCTGCTGGGCTTTGACTTGCTTGTATCACCTTCACACTGGCTCTGGTCATGCTCGAATGTCTCCGGGTTAAGTAGAACGCCGTTCACCACCCTATCCAGGTCCTCTACAGCCCTATCCCAAGCCACCCACGTGCCCTCAAGCACGTCCGGCACAGGTAGGGTCTTACGGGAACGTTGGGGGGCTCTTTTCTGCTTTAGGCGCAGGTTCTGGGTACTCACTTAGCTCACCACGCAAGTACTTCAAAAAAGTGCCCATCCTGATATAAAGGGCAGGATCAAGGCCCTTGATGATGGTACGCACTCCACGCATGAACGACTCGGCCCTGCGAAGTTTCTCGTCGGCCTCCATGCTTACGCCAACATGCTGGCACAGCAGGGCATCATCCCCACGAGCACACCCAGGAAAGCCCCGGGCACACTTCGACCATTCGGATTTGGGCAAGGCACAGTACAGGCACGGCCCGCCGCCGTTCGCCACAAGAGCTTTTAGACTCTCAAACTCTTTGATCGGTACGGAAACGTAGTCTTTGTGGGTCACTCAGAGTACTCCATAGGACGGGTGGGTTCGAACAGGTGAATCTCTGGGCGTGGCAGATTCAAATTGAAAGACTGATGTGGGCTCGAATGCATCTTGGTTACCACCCCTCTTGAGGGCAGATCGTGGGTGTCCACGGAGACAACTTTCAACTTGGTAACTTTCACTCTCTGGACAGCCAAGGTGTCCATGATCATCTGTGACCTAGCGTCTCTCAGAGCCTGAGCCTGAGCCTCCAGTTCCTCTAGCCGATCCCGATCAACAACCCATTGGGTCCTTTTGAACGGGGTCCATGGGTAGCTGAACAACCGCTCAAAAATAGACCTACTGACCTCTTTCAATGGCTGGTTTTTCATACCCGAACCTCCTGTACATACTTGTAACGGGTTATACACCCACCTATTCCTGGGTCTGGGGCTTGTCTCTCTCCAGGGTCAACCTCGGGTACTGACGGTCCATCATCTGCTGTTTGTGGCACCACGTACACACGTGCAAGAACTTCCCACTTTGTTCTTCTGCTGGGGTCATGAACGCCTCTGGGGTGTACAGCATGGCCCCTGTAAGGCAGAAGTCGCACTGATAGTCAATGCCCGTAGCCTTTACCTCGAAAGGTTTCTCAGACACGTACAAACCTCCCGTCTTCCATCTCCGTTGCGGGCCTTACCCACCAAATGTAGGGGGGAACATCCAGGGGTGTGTACAGGTACGCGGGCTCGTTCGTGGCCTCGATCTTGACCTTATCAGGGGCCATTACCACCAGATACTGGATCAAGCTGGCTACATTAATAATCTTGTCCCCAGGAAAAAACTTAACTCCCTGAACGGGAGTCCCTTGTGCTCGGGTATTCTGAAACATTCTCACTCCTTGAGAGTTCTAGCTGGTGCCAAGTACCTTGATGCTTGGCGGCATACAGTATAGCTTTGGATCTATCCAGGTGCAAGCTGGGACCGGAACGTGTGAATACCACCCAGGCGATGAAGTTTGGAGTCATGCCCGAGCATAGAGCACCCCAGATCCTAGGGCAACTTCCAGGGAGCCGTACGCATGGTAAGTTCAAAATCCAGGCGTTTACGCAGTTGATCTTGTGTCAACGGCGCACCCGGCCAGAACGGGGGTTGGGGCAGGGGCAAATCCGGCAGCTTCCAGTACGAAAAAAACGCCTGGACTTCACTGAGCTTCGAGTTGTACTCGTACATGGAGCGGGCCTTGTCCTCAGCCTCTTCCGCATCAAATGCCGGAACCCGCACTCGTTCAGCATGTCGAACACCATCCAGAACAAAGTGAACTTGAACCCAGGCTAATTCTGGACGAATGTCATCCAGAATCTTCTGAGCATCCTCTGGGTCATACCCGGCCTCAGCCAGGGCACACTCAAGCCACTGTTTGCTGTACCTGCTCATCTTGAACATCCTCCGAGTTGTAGGGCTCAATTTCATGGTCGCAGGCAGGGCATCGGTCATTGCAGGTACATGACCAAACAGAGTTCCATTCAATCCCCGGCTCTTCATCGCAATCTGCGTGTCTGTAGTAGTTACGGTAGGAAGGCCCTTGAACATCCTCCGAGTTGTCTGACTCCCCTTGATTCTCTGGCCAGTACCGCAGAACGCGCAATGCCCACAATACGGGGCAATTGGGACTGTGCACGATGTCCGTGGGTTTATCGAGCCGCGCACCACTGCGCCACTTCATGGGTGCGGCGGCGCTGCAACTGTGACAAACGATACGCCCTGGACCGTTGCCGTCGTGTACATCGACACAGGTTTCAATTTCAGAAAGTTCTTTCAGAACTTCAACTGGCATCGGAACGTTCATGGGGTCAAATCCTCCTAGTAGTTATCGACTGGTCAAGTTGTTTGGCAACTTCCCAAAAATTTGGTGCCCACGCGCCTGGACTTCGTACGTCGCCTGACATTTGGCGGTCAGCAGGCGCCAGGGGGCATGGAACACCGGGTTCTTGACGATCATAGGCTCGGCCCACGGTGTTCGGTCTGCAAAGACCGTGAGGTACTCGGGGTGGTGATGCTCGTACAAGCACTGGCCGTTGGTCTTGCTCACAGGCTGGTCCTCAATCCGGTGTGCTCGGTAAACACACTTGCAATGGCCTGACAATCAACATCCTCGGCCCGGCTTACTACCGTGTACTTATTGGCCCGGATGCGACCGAACTCCAGGTCATACAGGTCCAGGCCGTTCAGGGTCACGCGCACGAAGTTTATGCTGTTCTTGGCAAACCCCCCAGACCCTGGAAGTTTGAACTCCACCCCGCTGGAAATCACCATCATGGCTCGGACGCCGGTCATCCTCCGGAATTGGTGCCCGAACTGACTGATGATCGTCTCAGCAATTTTCCTGTCGGACTCACGGTCCCTTTGAACAAGCAAAATGCTCATTTCACAGCTCCTTTGAGTAGTCGATTTTCGGACTGGCACCCTTGGCCGTGCTCTGAACTGGCATCGCAATCTGCGTCTGCTCCGAGTACCCGAACTGCCGCAGGTGCTTGCACGGCCTGCGCGGGGCGCGCTGGAATTTCCAGCCCGGGCAATCACAACGGCCGTTCGTGACATCGACCCTGTAGGTCTTGTCCGGATTCGACCCGCTGGCGACCGTGAACACCGCGTACACGTTGTTCGCTCTACGGGAGACAATTTCGGTTCTGAGAATTTGGGCCACTGTGCACTCCTTTGCTGTGTGGATTAATTATAGCGCCTGCACTGAGTTTGTCAAGCACTATTTACTGGGGGATCGTCCGAACGTGGAACTCTTTGGCGACCGCCGCCGAGCCGCAGAGCATGGTGATCTTGAACCGCAGACCAACCGACCGGCCAACGTAATAGAAGCCACCAGCTTCGACTTTCTGGATCACGCCCTTGTAGCTGGTTTTCTTGTCCATCTGAACGGTGAAGAACTTGCCGACCGCCCGTTCGGCGATGGCCGGGAGCCGAGCCAACAGCTTGGCTTGCGCTGCTTTCTCGCGGGCTTCCAAATTGGACTCGCTCTGAACGAAGGCCTGATCAATTGCGTCGGCGATTTGGTCAAATATCATGGTGCACTCCTTTGCTTGGCGGGGAAATTTTTTCTCTACGGGATAAGTATAACCCTAAAAATTGAGATTGTCAAGAGATTTACCAACTCAGGCCCACAGATTTTCGCACCAGGGCCTTGGCATCCAGGGCCTTCGTATTCTGCAAGCCCACTGCCCGTTCTTCAAGGAACATCTGCCGCACGCTCTCCGCCAGTAGATCGTACTGGTTGATCTGTTCAATAGCCCGTAGCAGGAGCGGAATGTCAGAGGACTCCCCAGAAAGTCTTACCTGAAATCCAACACGAGAATTTTCTATCCCGCAATTGATTGCAAAGTCCGTGGTGAGACTTTCATGGTTTCGAAAGCTCTGAACCTCCCCGATCACGATCTTCACAGGGGCTCCTTGTACTCGGACAGGGCTCTGCGAAGGTGCCCCCAAAGGATCTTGCCCTGGGGGGTATCGATTTCGATCAGGTCGTCTTCGATGTTCACCAACTTCGGAGCAGGCATTACGATTTTCCTACCATCTTCCCACTTCTTCAACTGCTTGCGCATGGCCTTCGCCGCCTGTTCACGCGTACAGCTACTAACGTACTGGTCACTGGTGGCGCCCACAACGTGCAGCATGAACTTCAAACCCAACGCCGGGGGAAATTTTGCAAGTTCGTGGTTGATCGACTCGCCCATGTTCGTCATGTACTGAGCCAGGGCGTCGTACAATTCTCTCTGGTGGTTGTTCATCATTTCAATTGCTCTCCTGGGTGGACTAGGACAATAGGCTTTTGGATGGCCTGATTCATCTCTCGAAGTTCGTTGTGGATCTGGTGCAGGTACCACAGGGCTCGACGCAGGACCGTGAACACCAGCCCAAGGACTATCAGGATAAGCAGGCCGGTCATACTCAAGGTGTCCATGGCTATCCTCGGGCGGTCTATTGGTTTCATCTGTCCGGTTTGTCGGTCAGGGCCAGTTATTGGACAAATAGCCCCGCCCGTCGCAATACGGGCAAAGGGTTGGTCCATCCTTGCCAAAAACTTCACCACTTCCCACACAGTATTCGCACCTGGCAGGCGTTGGCCGAGTCAGCGCGTCATTCATCTGGCAGCGGCTGCACCACGGAGCGCTAGCCCCGTTGCCGTAACAGTGGCCTTCAAAGCCGCACCGTCCGCATCGGTAGATCGTCATAGTCCTCTGCCTCCGTCAACCAGCCTAACCTACGGATCGAGGGCGACAACCTACGGGCTGCGCCCGTCGCCTGCGCCTCATCCTTGACGTTAGGCATCACCAATCACCATATATGTAATGCGCGTAGCTCGCATACTTGACAATCCATTCACCACAATTGGGACATCTGGCAG
>Ga0315273_10013431_pt1 | contig 10521 bp, 7 predicted proteins | sample YL17G02_0_MG_FD_205753 | JGI IMG/M metagenome (GOLD analysis project Ga0315273, IMG submission 205753) | Sediment microbial communities from Yellowstone Lake, YNP, Wyoming, USA - YL17G02_0 | ecosystem: Environmental > Aquatic > Freshwater > Lake > Sediment | place: USA: Wyoming | collected... | reverse complement strand
ATGACGACTCCTAGAATATTCACGGTTGCCCTGGTCGGGGCCCTGGCACTGGGCTTGATGGCCTCCAGTTCGCCGGGCCAGTATTACGTGCCCCTGCGGTACGACCTGCGGTACTCGCTCAACCCCGGCTACGTGACGGCGATTCCGTACGCGCAGGCGCCGTTGCGCCCCGACCCGTATGCCTACGGTTCGTCCGTGTACAGCGGCCTGGACCTGACGGGGAACGTGCGGTCGGGCAAGTCGTTCCAAGGCAACATTCCATTCGGCCAGCAGGGCAGCCAGGTGTCGGCGACGCTGCCGTCCATGTCGCTTTCAAACTTCAAGCGCGACAGCGTAGGTATAGGGGATATCGGGACAGGCGTGGAGTACGGAATGCCGGCGCCGTATTTTCCGGGTTCCGGCAGCGTGACGACGGCCGGATCGGCCGCGAGGCGTTTCGCGCCCATACTCCCCGGCAACCGGGCGCCTTATGATCTACCCAACTACAATGTGTCGAATGTGGGCATGGTGTCCGTGCCGGCTTCCGTGGGGTACTATTCCGGCAGTACGCCGCCGCCCGACATTCCGGCGACCCAGTTGCAGACGATGAGGCGGGGCGGCCTGTACCTGCCGCGCGGCGCCGTTGAGTGGGTCAACTCCATGGCAGGAGGGGTGCCCCAGGCGCCGACATCCTCGGTGCCGACCGTAACGACCGTGGATCAGTCCCCCGAGGCTCGCCGGATGGACATGCGGCTGGGGCTGCCGCCTCTGACCACGGACGTCCGGATCGGCCTGCCGCCTGAGTTCGGCGGTCAAGCACCTGTCGTTCCGGGCGGGCCGGCCGACTTAGCCGCCCAGAAAGCGGCTGCTGAGGCCTGGGCCAAGGCGGCCGGAACGACCGAAAAAAAGGAAGAGACTCCGTCGGCCATCGATCAAGGTCGCGAAGGCATCTCGAGAGAACCGCCCCGGGAAGCCCCGAGGACGACCGCCGGGAGGCTGCAGAGCACGCCTCCGGGCACGCTGCCGGAACAAGAGCCGGAAGGGCCGGTTATGCCGCCGGCGCCGAGCAAGTATGTCGGCCCCGCCACGTTCGCCGAGTACCTGGAGCGAGCCCATGCCCAGATGAAAGAGGGCCACTTCGGCGCCGCCGACGCGCTGTACGAAGCGGCGATCGTGATGGATGCCGGCCGGCCGTCGGCCCTCTTCGGACGCATCTATGCCTTGCTGGGCGATTATCGGTATCTCCAGGCATCGCTCGTCCTGGACCGCACCCTGCGGCTCCATCCGGATTGGGTCGCTGAGGTACCCGACATCAAGGCCGTCTACGCCAAGCCGGAGATCCTCACGCGTATCATCGGCGACCTGACAGCCAGCCTGAAGGACCGGCCCTCCAATGTTGAGGCGAACTTCCTGTTGGGCTACATCAACTTTGCATCGGGCAAGAAGGAGGAAGCCAAGCCGTTCCTGAAGCAGGTGGCGACGGTCCGCGGAGAGCGGCCGGGGTCCGAGCAGGTGCTCCTGAAGGCCATCGAGGCTCCCGAGAAAACCAAGTAGGCCTGTGGCGGCACTACCCCCTCCCGCCAAAACGCGGTTGAAGGTTTGGTCCCAACCCGATACAATCCCTTGAATCTCACTGGGGTTCTTTGCAGCCATTTCTGGCTGGAGGCATAAGTTTGACCGACGAAAAAGGGCCGGAGGCCTTGCCACCTGAGTTGCAGGCTTCATCGGCCGGTCCGGCAGTCCCGGAAAACCAGGCGTCCGCCGCCGGCGGCCCGCAAAGCGCGCCTGCCTCGCCGCCATCGCTGCTTGAGTTGGGCGAGGCGGCTCCCGCGGTGCCCGCGCCGCTCGGCGCGCCGGACAATCCATCGGCGATCCCGGCGGAAACGCATGAGGCGCCTGTCGATGCGCCCACGGCCGAAGTTGCGGGCGGCCCGGGGCCTGCGCCTCAGCCCGCGCCTATCGATGCGATGACGCTGGAATACTTGAGCCATTCGACCGCGCCGCTCGGCGCGCCGGACAATCCATCGGCGATCCCGGCGGAAACGCATGAGGCGCCTGTCGATGCGCCCACGGCCGAAGTTGCGGGCGGCCCGGGGCCTGCAGATCAGCCCGCGCCTATCGATGCGATGACGCTGGAATACTTGAGCCATTCGCCCGCGTCGCCGCCACCGCCGGCGATAACCGAGACCGACAAGCCGACCGTCATCATTCGCTACGGGGCGATGGGACTCCTGGGCCGCTTCATCTGCACGGTGACCCCGTGGCGGTGCGGCCAGCACGTTGTCATCAAGTCGGAGCGCGGCCAAGAGATGGGCACGATCGCCTGCGCGTGGGGCGGGTGCGGAGCGCCGGGCGGCGTGCCGCCGCAGATCCGCGGCGAAGTCCTCCGCAACGTGACGCACGCCGACGACATCGAGGAACGGCACCTGCGGGAGAGCGAACGCCGCGAGTTGGCCTACTGCAAGCAGTGCGTCGCCCAGAAAACGCTGCCGATGAAAATGGTGGCTGTCGAGCACCTCTTCGGCGGCGACCGCATCATCTTCTACTTCGTCTCCGAGACGCGGGTGGATTTCCGGGGGCTCGTCCGGGACCTTGCGCACGAATTCCAGACGCGGATCGAGATGCGACAGATCGGCGTCCGCGACGAGGCTCGCCTGCTGGGCGACTACGAGCGCTGCGGCCGGCCGCTCTGCTGCCGCGCGTGGATCAAGGAACTCGAACCCGTCTCGATGAAAATGGCCAAGATCCAGAAGGCCACCCTCGACCCGGCCAAGATTTCCGGCCGTTGCGGTCGCCTGATGTGCTGCCTGCGATTCGAGCACACCACCTACCGCGACCTCGCGAAGAACCTCCCGCGCAAAAACACGCTGGTGATAACCACCGAGGGGCCGGGAAAGGTCCTCGACACGGACGTCGTCTCGCAGATGGTCGGTGTGCTGCTCGGAAGCGGAACCCGGATCAACGTGCCGGTCGAGAGCCTGTTGGCGCACGCCCCCGGGACGGAGGAGCCGCGCCCGCCTGTCATGGCGGACGAGGCGGCCGAGGGCGATGCGCCCGTCGATATGGTGGCGAAGCGGACTCGCAATGTTGCCGCCGTGACGCCGGCCGAGGCCACGTTGCCGGACGAACAGGCGGAACCCGAGGTAACTGAGGCGGAACCTGCGGCAACCGATGTCGCTTCGCCGACGCCCGCCACGCCATGGCAGCAAGCTCAATTGCCGCGGCAGGGTGGTGGGCAGCGCCAGGGTGGCGGGCAGCGCCAGGGTGGTGGGCAGCGCCAGGGTGGTGGGCAGCGCCAGGGCGGCGGGCAGCGCCAGGGCGGCGGGCAGCGCCAGGGCGGCGGGCAGCGCCAGGAGGGTCGCCCACGCCAGGATGCAAGCCCAGGGCAAGGCGGAGACCAGCCGGGGCAAGGCGGGGGCCAGCCGGGGCAAAGCGGAGGCCAGCCGGGGCAAGGCGGAGGCCAGCCGGGGCAAGGCGGGGGTCCGGGGCAGGAAAACCGCGCTCGCCGAGGCCGTCGCCGCTCGCGCCGTGGCGGACGGAACCGCGGAAACCGTGGCGGCGGTCCGGGCGGCGGGCCGAACGGGCCGCGCCCGGCGGGTGGGGCGCCTTCGCCGCGAGGCCCGAGTGCGCCGCCAGGGGCCGCGCCTCCGAGCAACAACGATGCGTCGCCGCCAGGCGGCGCCCAGGGGAATTGAAGTGGCAAGACGCATTCTCATCACCGCCGCGCTGCCGTACGCGAACGGGCCAATTCACATCGGTCACATGGTGGAGTACGTCCAGGCCGACATCTGGGCCCGGTTCCAGAAATCCTGCGGGCATGACTGCGTGTACGTTTGTGCGAGCGACGCGCACGGCACGCCGATCATGCTCCGCGCGCAGGCCGAGGGCGTCTCGCCCGAGGCGGTCGTCGAGTTGTATCACTCGGCGCACCGGCGCGACTTTGCCGCCTTTGACGTCGACTTCGACAACTTCTACACGACGCATTCGCCCGAGAACCGCGCCTTCACCGAAACGTTCTTCCACCGCCTCTGCGAGAAAGGCCACGTCGATTCGCGGCTGATCGAGCAGACGTACTGCGAGAACGATCGTATGTTTCTGCCCGACCGCTACGTCCGCGGCCGGTGCCCCAAGTGCAACGCCGAGGACCAGTACGGCGACAGTTGCGACAAGTGCGGCGCGGCCTACAGCCCGACGGACCTCAAGGATGCCCGCTGCGCGGTCTGCGGCAAGCCGGCGTCGCGGCGGCAGTCGGAGCACTTCTTCTTCCGCGTCCGGGCCTACGAGGAGATGCTCCGCCGCTGGGTCAGCCCGGAGCACCTGCACCCGCACGTGGTGGCGAAACTCCAGGAGTGGTTCCAGGCGGGCCTTCAGGACTGGGACTTTACTCGCGACGCCCCGTACTGGGGCTTTGAGATTCCGGGGCACAAGGACAAGTATTTCTACGTGTGGTGGGACGCTCCGATCGGCTACCTGGCGAGCACGCAGAACTGGTGCACCCGTCAGGGGCGCGACTTCGATTCCTATTGGGCCGGCGACGAGGCCGAGGTCTACCACTTCATCGGCAAGGACATCCTGTACTTCCACGCCCTGTACTGGCCGGCCATGCTCGCGGGGGCAGGGTTCCGCACGCCCAACCGCATCTGGGTCCACGGGCACCTGACGGTCGACGGGGCCAAGATGTCGAAGAGCCGCGGAACGTTCATTAACGCGGCGACGTACCTGAAGCACCTGGACCCGCAATACTTGCGGTACTATTATGCGTGCAAGCTCGGGCCGGCCACCGACGACCTGGACCTCTCGGTGCAGGACTTTGCGGCCCGCGTAAACACCGACTTCGTGAACAGTTTCGTGAACCTGCCGAGCCGGTCGTCGGGGCTGTTGAAGAAGCTCGAGAATCGGCTGGGCCGGATGGATGCTGCCGGACGCGAGTTGGTTGCCGGCATCGAGGCGGGCTCCGGCGAAATCATCCGGGCTTATGAGGCATGCGAATACGCGGTGGCCCTGCGGGCGATCAAGTCGCATGCCGATGCCCTCAATCGCTACTTCGACCAGGAGAAGCCCTGGGAAGCGGTCAAGACCGACGCCGAGCGGGCACGCGCCGCACTGACGACGACCCTGAACGGCGTACGCCTGCTGGCGGCGTACCTGGGGCCGGTCCTGCCGCGATATGCCGAGAAGGTCGGGCGGCTCCTCGGGACCGAGACGCCGGGCTTCCTGAACCTGGGCATAAGAGTCGAGGATCGTACGATCGGCGCTTACGAACGAATCGCGGAACGCCTGGATCCGGCGGCGCTGGAAGCCGTCATCGAAGAAACGAAAGCCGAGCAGGCCGCGCGGCCGCAGTAACGCCGCAGTGCCAAGGTGCGTGAGCGGGTGTTGTTGTACGAGAGGCATGCATGGGGAAGCCGACTCCCGAGGAAATGCTGGAGAGGATTCTGGAGCACGACCGGCGCTACGCGCGCGAGGCCTACGCTTTCGTGCACGAGGCGCTGCAGTTCACCGTTCAGCGCACCGGGCGCAAGGGCCACGTCACGGGGCGCGAGTTGTGCGAGGGGATGTGCGAGTTCGCGCTCGCGCAGTTCGGGCGCCTGGCGCGAACGGTGCTTGCGCACTGGGGCATGCGGCGGTCGGAGGACGTCGGCGAGATCGTCTTCAACATGGTCGAAGTCGGTCTGCTGAAGAAACGCGAAGAGGATACCCGCGAGGATTTCGTGGGCGCCGTCAATTTCGAGGAAGCCATGGACCGCGCGTTCGAATTGCACCTGAAGCCGGAGGAACCGAATGGGCAGTGCGGGTCTTCCTGACGCCGGCCGCTCGCCGAAGGCGCCGGCGCCGCCTGGAATAGATAATGACGCGGCCGCTGCCAAGCCGCAGCGGGGGCGGTGGGTGTTTGTCGCAGCAGCCGCCGTCTACGCAGTCTGGCTGGGGGCGCTGGCTGCGGCAGCGATCGCTCGCTGGTTATCCTGATCGGCGGGCCGGCAATCGCGGCCGATCGGGCGGCAGGGGCGGGGTGGGCAGGGTGCACGATGACGGCGGGACTGGAAGCGTTTACGCGGGCGATGCTCGACCAGGCGGTTTGCCTCTACATGGAGGAGGCGTACGGTAGCGCGCCGGTGCCGCCGAAGGTACAGAAGCGGCTGGCGTGGCCGGCGGGCGAGTCGCTCCGGGAACTGGCGGTCGCCGATGCGTTCGATCGCATGCCGGCCGATGTTCCAGTGGAAGAATGCGACCGCATCCGCCTGCGACTGGGGAACCTGAGGTACCCGCATATGAAACTCGGCGTGGACCGGATCCCCGATACGGGCCAGTGGGTGCTTACGGTCGATTGCCACGACCGGCAACTGATAGCAGCGGTCCAGGAAAGCGAGCGGGTGGCCCTGGAGGTGCTGCTGAAAGACAACAACGAACTGAAAAGTCGCATCGAGCGCCGATGGACCGAGGCCGGCCTGCCGACGTTCGAGCGGTACATCCGCAGTCGCCTGGCGGGGTGTGCCCGCGACGGATCCGGGGACCTGCCTCAACGTCAAACTGCAAAAGACAAACTGCAATGACTAATCAAACAGCAAGAGGCAAACAGCAAACAGAACGCCGCGCGTCGGCGCCATTACTGTTTCTCTGTTTCGCCGTTTGATTAGTCATTGCCGTTTGCTGTTTGCCTTTTCCATGTTTGCGCGGCGGGGTACGTTCTGACGGGAAAAGATTCTTCTGGCCGAGCAGAAGCGAGGATTCGATGCAAGGCCTTCGACTGGTGCACAAACTGGTCTTGTTGCTGGTGGCGGCCGCTGTGGTCGAAGGGTGCCTGACGGCCTTTTGGGCCTTCACGGAGATCGGCGGGAGCGCCAACCGGGAGTTCCTTGCCCTCGGCGACATCGTCGGCCTTGGCCTGACGCTACTGGCGGGCATTTGGTTCGTCCACCGCATTACGCGCCCGGTCCGGGCCCTTTCGGAGGTGGCCAAGCGGATCTCGCAAGGGCACCTGGATTCCGAGATCGAGGTCGGCTCCAACGACGAGGTCGGCGAACTTGCCGCCGCCTTCCGCGAGATGCAGACGCGCGACCGGGCGCTGCATGAGCAACTGGAACGCCGCGTCGAAGAGCGGACGATCGAACTCCAGGAAACGACGGATTTCCTCCATTCGATCCTCGACTCGTCCACCGATTATGCCATCATCGCAACCGACATGGACTGGCACGTGCTGACGTTCAACGAAGGTGCGCGGCGGACGTTCGGGCTGGAGCCGGAGGAAATCCTGGGCCGGCCGGCGTCGCGCCTGGCGCCGCCCGAGGAAGCCATGAAGGCCTTCGGCGCCGAGATGGTGCGCGTGCTCCAGATGCACGGGCGCTTCTACGGCGAAGGCATGCGCGTACGCAAGAGCGGCCAGCGGTTCCCCGTTCGGACCGTCACGACGATTCGCGCCGACGCCTCCGGCAAGCCCCTCGGCTACACCATCATCTGCCGCGACATTACCCAGGATAAGGCCCTTGAGCAGCGCCTGCGCGACTACACCGACAACCTGGAGCGGATGGTTGCCGAGAAGACCGCCGAACTCCGCGAGGTCAATGTCGAACTGGTCCGCGCCAACCAGTTGAAGAGCCAGTTCCTGGCCAACATGAGTCACGAACTCCGGACGCCCCTGAACGCCATCATGGGGTTCGCCGAGGCGATCCGCGACGGCGTGGCCGGCGACCCCACCGCCGAGCAACGCGAGTTTTCCGAGGACATCTACCAGGCCGGGCGCCAACTGCTCGGCATGATCAACGATATCCTGGACCTGGCGAAGGTCGAGGCCGGGGCCATGGAACTCACGCTCGAGCCGTGCAACCTGGCGTCGCTCATCGACGAGGTGGTCCGCGTTGCCAGGGGCCTGGCCAGGCGCAAGGGCATCGAACTCCGCAGCGACGTCAAGCCTCGCCCCCTGGAGATCACGGCCGACGCCCTGAAGGTAAAGCAGGTGCTCTACAACCTCCTCTCGAACGCGATCAAGTTCACGGGTGCGAGCGGAAAGGTGTCGGTCGAGGCGCGCCTGGGCAAGGAAACTGCCGAGATCCGCGTGTCGGACACCGGCATCGGCATCGCCCCGGAAGACCTGCTGGCCATCTTCGACGAATTCCGGCAGGTCGATTCATCGCTCACGCGAAAGCACGAGGGGACCGGCCTGGGGCTGGCCCTCACCCGGCGCCTCGTGGAACTGCACGGCGGTGAAATCGGCGTTGAAAGCGAACTCGGGAAGGGCTCGACCTTCACCGTCACGCTTCTCAGGGACCTCGCGTCGAGCCCGAAACCGGAGCCGCGGCCGGCCTGAACGATTGGAGCCAGTCATGGCGGAAACCCCGCAACATGTCGGCGGAAAAATCCTCATCGTGGACGACTACGCCGCCAACGTCAAACTCCTGGAGCGAAACCTCCAGGCGGCGGGGTACGAGACCGTCTCCGCCTGGGACGGCGAAGAGGCGCTACGCAAGGTCCAGGCCGAGCGCCCCGACCTCATCCTGCTGGACATCATGTTGCCGAAGATCGACGGCTTCGAGGTCTGCCGCCGCCTGCGGGCCGACGAGACCACCGCCGTCATCCCGATAATCATGATTACGGCCCTGAAAGACACCGAGGACCGCATCCGCGGCCTCGAGGCGGGCGGCGACGATTTTCTGTCCAAGCCCTTTGACCGCGGGGAACTGCTGGCTCGCGTCAAGGGCCTCCTCCAGGTCAAGTACTACCGGTCGATGCTGGCGGAGCGCGAGAAGTTTCACGCGGTCATCCAGGACTTGTCGCACGGCATCGTCATCGCCGATGGCCAGTGGCGGGTCCAGACCATCAGCCGCCGGGCGGCCGAACTGCTGGGCCTCCAGGAAGTCGAGGGGCAAATCGGCCGCGGCCTGGCCGAACTCCTCGAAAAGTTCCAGGTCGAGCCGGCGCTGGACGCGCTGCGCCAGGCGCTGACCCGCTCGGTCACGGTCGAGTTGACGCAGGAAGACGCCCACCCGCCGCGATACCTGGCGGGGCGGTACACCCGCATCGAGGGCTCGCGCGGCGAACTCTATAACGCCGCCCTGGTGTTCCGCGACATCACCGAGATGCGTCAGAAAGAGAAACTGAAGCGCGACTTCCTGGCCATGTTCAGCCACAAACTCAAGCATCCCCTGACGAGCGTCTCCGTGCGCCTGGACATGATGGACCAGGGCAAGTACGGCCCGGTGCCGCCCGCCATGGCCGACGCCCTGCGGATCGCCGTCGCGAAGATCCGCGAACTCTCGGATCTCATCGAGAAGGTCCTGGCGTACGCGGCGCTCACGGCCACCGAATTGGAGCGGGCGGGGCAACTCGTGACCCTTGGGGACCTCGTGGAGCGGACCCGCGATCGGGTGGCCCAGCGGTATCCGGACCGCCAGGTGCAGTGGTCCGTCAACCTGCCGCCGGGCCTGCCACGCACCCGCGCGCCGGAAGAACTGCTGTCGATCGTGCTGGATAACCTGCTGGACAACGCCGTCAAGTTTGCCGGCCGCAAAGATGTATGCGTCGAGGTCAGCGCCCGTGAAGCCGAGGACCGCGTACTCCGCGTGGCGGTGCACGACAACGGCCCGGGCATCCGTCCGCAGGATCGCGACCAGGTCTTCTCCGACTTCACGCAGTTGGAGGACACGTTTACCGGTAATATCACAGGGGTCGGCCTGGGGCTGGCCACGGCGAAACGGCTGGTCGAGTCGTGGGGCGGGCAGATCGATTTCGAGTCCGTGCCCGGCCAGGGCGCCACGTTCTTATTCACGGTCCCGTCGGAATTCTCGCCCGTGCGCTAATCGCCCGGGCGGCGCGGGGCGTGACGACAAGAAAAGTCCCCGGGTGCCTGAGATACCGCGGCCATTCCGCTTGCCCAGGGGCTTCGGGACTCAGGCATTTTCTTCGGAAGGAGGCGGAGGAAGAATCTTCTCGAGGAGCACTTCACCGTTGACGGTGGTGAGGCTGTCGATCATGCCCGCGTCGGTCAGCATTGCGGGGATGGCCGCCTCGGCGTCCAGGTGCTCGGCCAGGAATGCGAAGCCGCTTTCGGCGATGGGGCGGAACTTCAGGAGCATCCGCTGGTCGCCGACGGCGGCGATCAGTTGCGCCGGCGAGGCGCCTCCGTGCCCGACGGCCCACCGCCCTGCGGCCTCGGACAGCCGCACGAGGCCCGACCGCAGCGCCTCGATCTGCTCCGGCGCGAGGTCTGTCCGGCAGTAGAGGCAGGTAGCCAGCGTGTTGGCCGCCTTCAGGTCTTCTATGGACGCCATCAAGTCCAGGGTGATCTCCAACTGGCCGCAGGCCTCGCGGATCTCGCTGCATCGCACCATGTCGGCGCGAAGGCGCGAGATGAGCCCTTCGGGCGTGAACGGCTTGGTGAGGTAGTCGTCGGCGCCGGTCTCGAACCCGTGGCGGCGGTCGATGGTCCGGTCGAGGGCCGTCAGGATCACGATCGGAATCAGCCGGGTGGACCGCGCGGACTTTAACTGGCGGCACAGTTCCAGGCCGCTCATGCCGGGCAGCATGAGGTCCAGCAGGATGGCATCCGGG
>Ga0315273_10013430_pt1 | contig 10521 bp, 11 predicted proteins | sample YL17G02_0_MG_FD_205753 | JGI IMG/M metagenome (GOLD analysis project Ga0315273, IMG submission 205753) | Sediment microbial communities from Yellowstone Lake, YNP, Wyoming, USA - YL17G02_0 | ecosystem: Environmental > Aquatic > Freshwater > Lake > Sediment | place: USA: Wyoming | collected... | reverse complement strand
CGCAACGCAAACCCAGCAAAACCAATCTGGACGCATCGTGAAAACAGGTAAATGAGACGGTCTAACGCCCCAAACAAGGAGTGAACGATGAAACGAATGGTGAATTTTGTCATTACGGTAGACATTGACGCAACCAGCGAGGAAAAGATGTGGGAAGCAATAGCGCGCATCCCGGAAGAACTGCACCTGGACTTGATGAGTAGCTCCGCAAAAGGTTCGTATCACGTGATGCGAATTTACGCGGGGCTGCTGAGAGAAAAGACAGACGTGCCTAACGCCCCAACCAAGGAGGAACGATGAGACTATCAGACTTTGTAGCACAATCACTCGTGGACGCGGGCGTTGAAGAAATCTTCTCCGTCACCGGGGGAGCCTGCATGTATTTAACGAACTCCTTCGCCAAGCACCCCGGCCTTCGCGTGACCTATTTCGCTCACGAGAATGCCTGCGTGTGCGGAGCCGAGAGCTACTTCCGCCTCACGGGCAAGCTCGCCTGCGTGTGCGTGACCTCTGGCCCTGGCAGCCTAAACTGCGTGACGGGCGTCCATGGTGCCTACTGCGACTCCATGGGCATGATCGTGATCTCCGGGCAATGCGACTCGCGGACGGTTGACCTACATGGAACGCTGCGCCAACTAGGCGACCAGTCCGTGAACATCTGCTCCATCGTGGCCGAAATCACCAAGTATGCCGAGGAGATCCTGGAGCCGTTGACCGTCAAGGCGCGTCTGCACCACGCGCTCTACTTCGCCAAGAGCCGACGCCCTGGCCCGGTGTGGCTGAGTATCCCGGTGGACGTGCAGAGTAAGGAGGTAGACCCCGAGAAGATGTGGGAGTGTTACGCCCAAAGACCCTGGGAGGAGCCCTTCTCCGCCATCGACTACGAGGGCCTCGTATCCCGCCTCAGCATGGCCCAGCGCCCTGTGATCCTGGCGGGCTCGGGCATCCGCACGGCGGGCGCGGTGGAGGAGTTCCGGGCGCTCGTGGACCTGCTGGGCATTCCCGTGGTGACGGCCTACAACGGGCATGACCTCATGCCTAGCGACCACCCCTACTACATTGGACGGCAAGGCACCATCGGCGACATCGCGGGCAACCTCGCAGTGCAGGAGAGCGACTTCCTGCTGATCCTCGGCTCACGCTGCAATATCCGAAGCATCGGTTTCAATTTTGATGCGTTCGCTCCCAAGGCATTCAAGGTGCTTATCGACATCGACAACGCCGAGTTGAACAAGCCGTTCCCCAAGATTGATATGTCGATCCACGCGGACCTGAAAGCGTTTCTCAGAGCGTTAGACTTTATCCCGTTGCCGAGGCCGTATACCGCCATGATCGACTGGTTGCAACGGTGCCACGAGTGGAAACGCTCGAACCCCGTGGTGCAGCCCGAGTACCGAGACACGCCGCTGTTGAACCCATACGTCTTTATCGAGCAGCTTTTCAACCGGCTCCGCGAGGACGATATCGTGGTGTGCGCCAATGGGACGGCCACGGTGGCAACCTTCCAGACTGCGAAGATCAAGGAGGGCCAGCGCCTCTACACCAACGGTGGAAGCTCAGCGATGGGCTGGGGCATCGGCGCGGCCATCGGCGCAGCACGGGGCGCGAAGCCTGGGCAGCGCGTGATCCTGATCGACGGTGACGGCTCGCTCCAGATGAGCACAGGCGATCTCGCCACCATCGAACACAACCAACTGGACATCCTGATCTTCGTATTGAACAACGGAGGCTACACGAGCATCCGCCAAACCCAGGATCGCTTCTTCAATGGGCGCTATGCCGGGATCGACGCATCCTCGGGCGTGGGTTTCCCGGACCTGGAACTGCTCGCGCAGGCTTACGGCTTGCGCTACGAGTTGATAGGCGCGACGATGGAATGTCTCGAAGAAGCCCTTGGTGAACTTGGCCCTAGCCTCTGCGAAGTGGTAGTTGATCCACGGCAGAACTTTGCACCACGCATTCGCTTTCCGATGGAGGAAGTGTGACCAACAACATCTTTGACGGGCTGTTCGTCCTTGAGGCAGCATGCAATCACTGGGGAGACGTAGGCCGTGGGCTGAAGATCATCCGAGATCATGGGCGCGTGGTGTACCAGAACAACGTGAAGGCTGCGCTCAAGCTCCAACTGCGCGACGTTGATACGTTCGTCCACAAGGATTTCCGAGATCGCTCCGACATCCGCTACATCGCCAAGACCGTAGCCACCAAGATGTCTCGTGCGGGCTACAAGACCCTGGCAGCCGAGGTCCGGCGCCAAGGGATGCTGCTCGCGGTGACATGCTTCGATGAGCCGTCCGTGGACTTCGCGCTGGAACTCGACGTGGACATTCTGAAGGTTGCAAGCTCGGACGTTCAGGACTGGGGGCTGCTCCGCAAGATAGCGGCGGCATCGCTCCCGGTGATTGTCTCAACGGGCGGGACCAGCGCCACGGATGTAGACAACATGGTGAAGTTCTTCCGGAACCGGCACACGCAGTTGGCCATAAATCACTGTGTAGCACTCTACCCCTGCCCGGACGAGGATCTCGAACTCAACCAGATCACCTACCTGAAGAACCGATACCCCGACCTGACTATCGGGTTCAGCACTCACGAGAGTGGCGATTGGACAAGCAGTGTCATGTTGGCCTACGCGCACGGGGCTAGGACGTTCGAGAGGCACATCGACGTTGATACCGGCGACGTGAAGGTGAGCCCCTACTGCTCGCTCCCGGATCATGTCGATCAGTGGTTCCAGGCATATAAGAAGGCGCAGATCATGTGCGGCGCCCCCGGCACCGAGAAGCGCATTCCGCCTCACAAGGAGATCGAATACCTTGATGCCCTGGTGCGCGGGGCCTATGCTGCGCGAGACCTGGAGACTGGGCACGTTCTCCAGGATGGAGACCTCTACCTGGCGGTGCCCCTCCAGAAGTCGCAGATGTGCAATCGGGAGCACTTGAATCGAGAGACGCTCGTGAAGCCCATCTCGAAGGATGAACCCCTAACCATCGACCACCTCGGGAACAGTTACCCTCCCGAGATCGTGGCCCGCATCAAAGCACGAGGTCTATAATGCCAAGAGTAAGCGTCATCCTCACGACCCACAACCGCGCCAGCATGCTCTACGGAGCCATTGACGCCATCCTCAAGCAGACGTTCAGGGACTTTGAACTGATCGTGATGGACGACGCCAGCACGGACGAGACCTGCGCCGTAGTCAAGTGTTTCCCCGATCCCAGGCTCATCTACATACGGAGAGCGGTCCATCGTGGCAGCGCGGAGAACTGGGACGAGGGCTTGCGCCGTTCGATGGGCGAGTACATCCTCCAGCAGCATGACGATGACCTCCCCCAGCCAACGCTGATCGAGCGCGAGGTGGCGATGCTGGACGAAGACCCCGGCATGATGATGGTGGGTACCAATGTCAGGATCATGGACGGCGAAGGGAAGATCATCCTGGATCGCTTTGATGCTGGCCCTCACGACATTGTGTTCGATCCAGGGTGCTTCATACGGGACTACATGGAGACCCGCTTCACCTTCAAGTGCTCCACGCAGATGATACGCCGGCGAGGCACGCCCATTGTCGAACAAGCCAAGGCGCGAGCCAATGCGGTCGAGACCCCCAAGCACATCGGTTGCCTCGGGGACATCTTCAATATCTGTCGGTGCAACACGTACGGCAGGATCGGCTACATCGCGGACCCACTGCTGGACTACCGTGTGCATACGGGCTCCGAGACGTTCCACGCAGACGTGACGGCCAGCGATATCGCGCTACACGAAGGGCTCTTGGATCTGTGCAAGGGCGGACTGAAGCAGCATATCCCGACCATCAAGGCGTCCCTCCTGCGGCATCAGATCCTCGATGCGCTCAACAAGGGGGGCCGCCCGATTGAGATGCTTCAGCAGCTTGGCGGGATTGAGGCCCTTCACCCCAAGTCTTATTCACTGCCCGTGTGGCCAGATGGGCGGGCGCGTGGGCTCAAGGGCAAGACGGTGGCGATCTTCGGGAGTTTCCTGAACGCCTACTTTCTTGCGGAAGAGTGCCTCGCCTCCGGAGTGCGCGTGATGTGCTTCCTGGATGACAGCACGGCTCGCCAGGGACGCAAGCTGAACGGTCTACCCATCCACCCGGCCCGGTGGCTACAGGACAACCGTGTGGACGCGGTTCTCATCTCAAGCGAGCGCCGCCCCAAGGAACAAGTTGAAGCCAACATACGGCAGTACACCGATGCAGTCTGCATCCATTGGAAGGAGTTGCAATGACAAAATGGGAAGACCTCGCGCAGCGCATCCGCTCGCACAAAGTCACCAACTACGAAGGCCAGCCCATCGTGATCTACTGCGCTGGGGATCGTGGCAAGTACGCGCTCTTCACGCTCCGGGACATGGGCTACAACGTAGTGGCCTTCGCGGATGACGCCAAAGATGGCAGTACGTTCTACGGCTTGCCTGTGATTCGGCCTGCGATGATTCCGCTGGGTAGCTACGTGGTGGTGGCCGTCCAGACGGTCGAGACACAGCGGCGCATCCTGAGCACACTGAGGGGCTTCGCTTCCTCGTCCATCGGCGACTTTGTCTACCCGAAGATGATGGCCCGCCTCGATGCCCTCTACTACGCACTGGCAGACGACAAATCAAGGGACGTGCTCTACCATGTCCTCCTGGCGCACTATGAACAGGACTCCAAGCACTTCCGTCTCATCTTCGAGGACCGGCAGTATTGGTGCATGGGCTTCCTGGAACACAGCAAGGAGCACGTCTTTGTGGATGCCGGTGCCTACACGGGCGACACGATGGAAGACTTCGTGCGCCGGACTAGGGGTGAGTTCAAGGAGATCATCTCGTTTGAGCCCACGCCAGACCTCAAACACCAAGCTCGAACCCGCGCAGATTTTCTAATCAAGCATTGGGCTCTTCCTCTAGACAGTATTTGTATCATGGAGGCAGGGCTCGGCGACGTAGACGAAAAGATGCCTCTCATCATGAAGGACTCTGATCCTAATGGTGCGGGCAATTCATTCTATGATCTTGTTGAACGCACTGGGGATGAGGTTGATGTTTATACACTCGATGAATTTATGGAGACTAGTCCTGTCACCTTCATCAAGGCAGACATCGAGGGCTACGAATTGAACATGCTCAAGGGTGCATCGAAGACCATCGAGACTTACAAACCCGATCTTGCCATCTGCGTCTACCACAAGACGCCGGACCTGTGGGAGATCCCGGAGTACATCAGGAGTCTGGTGCCCGAGTACAAACTCTATCTCCGCCACCACCATGACGAATATTCCGAAACGGTGCTCTATGCCACAGTCCTTTGATCTTACCGCATTCTACGCCCAAGCGCTTGATCCTGAGTCGCATTCTGACCCCATTGAGATCTTGGATTACATCAACTCATTTGCACACGTCATCATCTACGGAGCAGCAAACTTCGGCTCAGAGATCGGTGCCTACCTCCTGAAGCACGGCGTGGGTATCACGGCTTACTGGGACGAGCGACACCGAGAGATCATCGAACTCCACGGGACAGTAGTGATGAAACCGTTCTCGGGCGGATGGACACCGGAGAATACGCTTGTCATCCTCTGCATCAACAACAACGTCCTGAAGGCTCCACTCTATCAGCGCGTGGTGGATGCGGGCTTCACCTGTCTCAAGGGCGAGTACCTCTACATGGGTTCCATGTGCCCCTTCACTACGGAGACGGGAGTGAAGGCGTCGAAGTGCATCGACCCACTCTCCTGCCGATTCATCTGCTGTGAACGGCTGGGCAACATCGTCGCCGAGCGGGCCGAGCCCAAGCCAGGGCCACGCATCGACCTCACCTACGTCTGTGTGATCGTCAACTCGCTCTGTACGCTGGACTGCAAGGGCTGCGTCCAGTACATCAACAACTACCCCAAGGATCGCCAGGTCAACATCCCCACGGAACGTGTCTGCAAGGACATCAAGACATGGCTAGGTGCCGTGGATAGCATCGGCGGCGTGTCCGTCATGGGTGGCGAGACCTTCGCGCACCCCGAGATCCACAAGATCGCGGAAGCACTGTCCATGTGCGACAACTTCGGCCTCGCGTCCTTCCCCACGAATGGCACGGTCCCATTCTCCCCATGGAAACTGGAATCGTTCCGTGATCCACGGCTGAGCATCAACTTCGGGAACTACCGGCGCGTGCTGGACTCAAAGCAGCTTGACACCTTCGACACGAACGTAGAGATAGTGAAGAGCATGGGGCTCTCCTACACGCTGGGCAACCCCATGCAGAAGTGGATCAAACCCTCAACGCTGTGCGATCTGGGCAAGAGCGTGGGCGGGATGATGCACGCCAAGGGCGCTTGCCCCATGCCTCCGCGCAACCTGCAAGCCAGGGGCGGACGGATCTTCCCGTGTGACCTGGGCGTGGCGCTCCACTCTATCGGCACCGTGGACTACCCGATGGACTATCTGGACATCGACGCGCCGGATCTGCGGGAACAGCTTAGGAGGTTCATCGACCAACCGTATTACTGGACGTGTGGGCGGTGCGATGGCTACCACGAGATGTGCGAAGCGATGGAGCAGGGCTATCACGATTTCACCAATCTGGGGAGTAACTACTGATGAAGACCTACGTTGAGATCAAAGCGGGCCAGCCCGCCAATCATATAGAACTGGTGGCGCATATCAAGACATTCCCGCATGTCATCCTGTATGGCGCAGCGGCGCTGGGGCAGGCAGTCAAGGCCACGCTAGATGGGTACGGCATCACCATCGACGGCTTCTGGGATCTTCGTCACTACGAGATCGCGGGCGCGGTTGAACCCTACACGACAGGTGATCCTTCGGATACGCTCGTCATTCTATGTGTGGGCAACACCATCCTCCAGCCTGAGATCGTGAAGGAACTCCAGGAGCATGGTTACGAGAACATCCTGCTCGGCGATCTGGTCTACCAGTCTCTTGGTTGTCCACTCACAGATCGCGTGGACGGCGATGCGTGTCTGCGTGGCCCATGCCGTGCCATCTACTGCAAGCGGCTCCAGGACATCGTGAAGGCCAACTGCCCTCCCAAGGAAGCTCCGCCCCTGTTCCTGCACAGTGTCACCTTTGTAACGGGTCAGATATGTTCTCTTCAATGCGAGATGTGCACATCTTACTTGGGCCACTACTCGCCAGACCAGCGGGAAAATTTTCCAGCCCGAGATGTCATTCGAGATATCGACGCATTTATGAATGCAGTAGATGGCGTAGGGACTATTACCATAATGGGCGGCGAGAGCTTCTTACATCCAGACCTTGGCGACATCGTAGAAGCGCTCATGAAACATAAGAACTTTGGTGTAATGTCTATCTCTACTAATGGAGTGTGCAAAATCACCGATCAACAGTTGGAGAAGATGCATGACCACAGGATGAATGTCTCTTTCTCAAATTACCTCTCTGCGTTGAACGATCATCAGCAGCATATATTCTGGGACAATGTGGCAAAGTTGAAAGCCGCATGCGTCCCTTATACTGTTGGGAATCCCGGCGTGACATGGATCGTCCCATCCACTTTGAACAAAGAAACTGTGGATGAGGGGACAATGATTCAACGCAAAAAGGACTGTGACCCTGTGCGATGTATGCAGGTCAAGGACGGCAAACTGTTCCCTTGCGATTTCATCCAATCGGTTCATTCTTTAGAGTTAGAGGATGACCCAGGTAACTACGTTGATCTGAGTCGCGGAGACTTGAGGGAAGCCATCCGCGAATTTTGGTGCAACTCTTATTATCCCGCTTGCGCCAGATGCAAAGGATGCGGTGGGACTGTATCCATAGCAGGCAAACAAGGTTTTGCTGACATGTGGGGGAGCCAGAAATGAAGGGAAACGCGCCCGACTGGAACGGGACATTGGAACAGCGATTTAACAGAAAGATTTCCAGAGACGAGGAAACAGGTTGTTGGATTTGGACAGGAAGCAAGACCTGGGATGGCTACGGCAGGATTCAAAGGAGCAGGGAAAACATCTATGCCCATCGTGTTTCTTGGGAATTGGCGAATGGCCCGATCCCCCAAGGAATGATGTTGGATCATTATGTTTGCGGTAATGTCAGTTGTGTGAACCCCGATCATCTGCGTTTGGCGACCCCGCAACAGAACTGCCACAACTGTTCTCTCCCTAAACACAACACTTCTGGGTTCAAAGGCGTTTATTGGGATAAAGAAGCAGGCAAGTGGAAAGCCCAAATCACGTTTAACAAAAAGAAAATCAATCTTGGGAGATTTGAGGCTATAGATGAAGCGCGCTTGGCATATTGCGAGGCAGCAAAAAAATATCATGGCAATTTTGCCAACTTCGGGAGCAGAAATGAATGAGAAGATCCCCATCGCATCTGAGCTTGAGATCAGTGAGGAGCATCTCGCTGAGCATGTAGAGATCGACCGTGAGCTTGTCGATATCCAGACCCTCTGCCATCGCTACGTGGAGCGCCGCCATCCTCCCAAGACCTTCGTGCCAGGGAAGACCTACATCCCGGCGAGCGGCAAGGTCGTGGGAGCGCCCGAAGCACTGAACATGGTGGACGCGGCGCTGAGCCTGGATCTGACCATCTTCGGGAAGTGGAACGCCATCTTCGAGAAGAAGCTGGCAGACTACATTGACGTGAAGCACGTCATGACGTGCAACTCGGGATCGTCCGCTAACCTGCTGGCGGTGTCCGCGCTGATGTCGCCCAGCCTGGGGGACCGTGCGCTGAAGCCGGGGGACGAGGTGATCGTGGCCGCGTGTGGCTTCCCCACGACCGTGAACCCGATCCTCCAGAATGGGCTCGTGCCGGTGTTCGTGGATTCGGTCATTCCTTACTACCACATCGACGCAGACAAGATCGTGGCAGCGGTCAGCGACAAGACCAAGGCTATCATGCTGGATCATACACTTGGCAACCCTTGTGACATGGCGAAGATTCGTGAGATCGCGGACTTCAACGGCCTGTGGATCATCGAGGATTGCTGCGATTCCCTGGGGAGCCGCCAGGACGGGCAGCACGTTGGCACGTTCGGAGACATCGGCACACTGAGCTTCTATCCTGCCCATCACATCACCACGGGCGAGGGCGGCGCGGTGTTCACCAACAGCGACAAGCTCAGCAAGATCCTCACGTCACTCTGCAACTGGGGGAGGCACTGCGTCTGCCCTCCGAACCATGACAACGTATGCGGCAAGCGGTTCGACTGGCAGCTTGGCTCCTTGCCCTATGGCTGGGATCACAAGTATGCCTTCGCGGAGCTGGGCTACAACTTCAAGATGACGGACATGCAGGCCGCGTGTGGTGCCGCACAGATGGATCGGATGGAGAGCTTCCACAAGACACGAAGGGATAACTTCGAGTATCTTCAGGGTGGGCTAGATGATCTATGGGAGCATCTTCTCTTACCCCATTCGTTATTCGGAAGCGACCCGAGCTGGTTCTGCTTCCCGCTCACGCTCCGCAACGGCGAACGCCTGCCCCTGCTGAAGCACCTGGAGGAGAAGCGCATCGGCACACGGCTGCTCTTCGGTGGCAACCTCACGCGCCAGCCCTACATGCAGGATCGCACGTTCCGTGTGAGCGGTGATCTGAGCGGCGCTGATCGCATTATGTGCAATTCGTTCTGCATCGGGATGTTCCCCGGTCTTGGCAAGCCTGAACTCGATTACGTCATCGAGGTTCTTCATAGCTACTTCAAGAGGTGAACCATGCTGAGCATCTTCAAAGAACATTTCTGGCGGCATGTCTGGGGCCGGTGGAGCGAGGTCCGCACGGGTACCATCATAGAAGGCCCAGCCATGACACAGTGCCCACGATGTCTGAAGACAACGGATCTCGAAGATGGATCAATCCACACATGCACCCCGACTGAATTTGCTAGGACGTTGGAAGCTCGGGTAGAGGGAATGAATACATTCTTGAAAAATTTAGCTAACGAGACTAGCTCCGATGGGGCTATGGCAGACGCGGCCATCCACGCGGCAATACTTAGACGATTCCCATATCTTGAAATGTATCTCCTAGGAAAAACGGAAAGGTAGAGAGGTTCGTGCTATGAGAGTAAGATCAAAGTCATCCAGCGCCAAGAAGACAGGTCTCCCTGTTGGGGTCACAAAGACGTGGCGTATGCGTGCTGTGAAATCACCCTATCTCGAATACCAAGTCTTCTATCAGACGAAAAGGGGGAAGCACAAGGTTAAGCACTTCTATGTGGGCGTGAACCCTGAGCCTACCACAGAACGCCTCGCGCGTGATCGAGCAATCAAATTTAGGAAGGAGTATGAACGTGAAGCCATTACCTGGTGAAGATATCCAAGAGATAGTTGATGCTGTCGACTGGGACCCCCTGCGCGGTGCTCGCATTTTGTTGACTGGCGGAACAGGCTTCCTTGGCTGCTGGCTTGTGGAGAGTTTCATCCTGGCGAACCGACAGCACGATCTGAAGGCCACGATGTTGACGGTCTCGCGGAAGTCTGGCTACTATGATGACCCCACTGTTACCCACTCGAAGGCGAACATCTGTTCGCCTAGGCAAGC
>Ga0315273_10013429_pt1 | contig 10522 bp, 12 predicted proteins | sample YL17G02_0_MG_FD_205753 | JGI IMG/M metagenome (GOLD analysis project Ga0315273, IMG submission 205753) | Sediment microbial communities from Yellowstone Lake, YNP, Wyoming, USA - YL17G02_0 | ecosystem: Environmental > Aquatic > Freshwater > Lake > Sediment | place: USA: Wyoming | collected... | reverse complement strand
ATGTCGCGCCCGGGATGACCGAGACTTCGCTACTGCCACAAGCGATTGCGGCTGCGGAGATGGAGCTGGGACTGGTCGTTCGAGGACTGACCGAACGCGCCATCACCCGTCGCTAGAGGCAACTAGACCCAACTAGACTCCGCCCCCTTCCCCGATGAAGGTGCCCCAGGCTGCGCTAGAGGCAGTTCAGGCGCCCCAACTCTCACGGGTGTAGTCAAGCCCGTCTAGTCGATCACGTCGGCAATGCGGCGCAGGTCTTCGATGCTGGCGAACTCGATGATGAGCTTGCCCTTGTTGCGGCCCATGCTGACCTTGACTCGCGTCTCGAGCACATCGCCCAAGCGGTCTGCGATGTCATTGGCGGCAGCGGGGACGTTGGGACTGCGAGGCGTACGCCGCGGCGACCCCTCATCATCGGCGTCCTCACCCAGCCCGAGTGAGGTGATCTCCTCGACGGAACGCACGGACAAGCCCTCGGCGACAATGCGAGCCGCGAGACGTTCCATCGACTCGTCATCGGGCAGCGTCAGCAGCGCACGTGCGTGTCCGGCGGACAGAACTCCCGCCGCGACCCGAAGACCGACGGCGGGCGGCAACTTCAACAACCGCAGCGTGTTGGTCACCTGCGGCCGGCTCCGGCCGATACGCGTCGCGAGTTGGTCCTGCGTGCAGCCGAAGTCCTCGAGCATCTGGCTGTACGCCGCCGCCTCCTCGAGCGGATTCAGTTGTGCCCGGTGCAGGTTCTCCAACAGTGAATCGCGGAGCAACTCGTCATCAGCGGTTTCGCGGATGATCGAGGGAATCTCGGTCATCCCTGCGAGTCTGGCCGCGCGCAAGCGCCGTTCCCCGGCAACGAGTTCGTACTGGTCGCCGCCGAGGGGACGAACGACGACGGGTTGCAGCAATCCGATCTCGCGGATCGAGTGCACGAGTTCGTTCATTGCCTCTTCGTCGAAGACCTGCCGCGGCTGACGAGGATTCGGGCGAATCGACTCCAACTCGATCTCGGCGTAGCGAGCAGCGATCAACCCCTCTGGGCCCGATCCGCCCCTGCCTTCGGTCACATCGGTCAGGCCGCGACCAGCTGCCTCGGTCGATGCGGGGGCGCTGGCGCTCGGAATCAGTGCCCCGAGACCGCGGCCCAGCCCTCGTCGGTTGCTCATCCGCCCCAACTCCTCGATATCCCATCGAGTCGCTTTCTCGATTTATCGATATACCGACTCTTTGTTCCCTGTGGACAACCTGTGGGCAGCATCCGCTCGTCCTCGCGACGACTCAACGATCCCCCCCGCCGATCCCGGCGCGGTTCAACTCCCGCGACGCCTCCAAATAGGACAATGCGCCGCTCGAACCCGGGTCGTAGGTCATGATTGTTTGACCGTACGACGGGGCTTCCGAGAGGCGTACGGACCTGGGGATAGCGGTGGGTAGCACCTTGTCCCCGAAGTGCCGTCGGACCTCCTCGGCGACCTGGGCCGCAAGGCGCGTCCGGGCATCAAACATCGTGAGCAGAATCGTCGAGACATAGAGCGTGGGGCTGAGGTTGTCGCGCACAAGGTCAACGGTTCGCAGCAACTGCCCCAGCCCCTCCAGCGCGTAGTACTCGCACTGGATCGGAATGAGCACCTCATCCGCGGCTACCAGGGCGTTGACCGTGATGAGCCCGAGGCTGGGCGGGCAGTCGATCAGGACGTAATCGAAGCGGTCGTACCGGCGAGCATGCTCGGTGAGGTACTTCGTGATCGCCTTGCGCAGGAGATGCTCACGGGCGACTCGGCTCACCAGTTCGATCTCGGCACCCGCGAGATCCAGGGTCGCCGGCACACACCACAACCCCGGAATATCCTTCACCGGGGCCACCACGGCCGCGATGCTGGCCCCGGCGACGAGGACGTCGTAGGAACTTGGAACGTTGATCTGGTGATCTACCGAGAGCGCCGTCGAGGCATTTCCCTGCGGGTCGAGATCCATCACCAAGACGCGTAGGCCCTGAACCGCCAGTGCGGCCGCGAGATTGACCGTAGACGTCGTCTTTCCGACCCCACCTTTCTGATTGGTCACGGCGACCACACGCGTCGCTGGGGGGCGTCTCAATGCCCCTGCGTGACCGCTCCTGACCTGGACAGCTGTCGCCGCAGCCCGGGCCAGCGGAGTGTCATCCACCGGGCGCGCCCATGTTTCACGTGAAACATCGTCTGGGCCTTCCCCGGGTCCAACAGGCCCGTCAGCGGTTTGTGCTCGCCACGCCGATGCGATCGCGGACACCAGGGTCGGCTCGGCAGCCTGGGGGACCGGCGCCGGGCCACTGTCCATGCCACTCCACGGGATGAGAACATCGGCCCACCCGGGCGCATGCTGCATGGCACCGAGCGCGACCCGCCGGGCGTCCGAGGACATGGACATCAGCCTTTCTCTTCCACTTTGGCCGGCGAAGTCGGCGAGAACTGCGCTGTTTCAGTTGACGGGTTCCGGACGACGGATGAGACGTACCAACGTGGTCGGCGGAGACACGATTCCCTCGCCGCATCGGACGATTTCTGGATCACCGAATCCGTGCCGAGCCAAGACTCTACGGGCTGCCTCGACCTCGGCCGCTGCCCGTGCACCTTTGACGGCGAGGATCTGACCGCCACGGCGCATGAGCGGGACGCACATGGGCACGAGCCGATCCAGGCTGACCAAGGCGCGAGCGGTGACGACATCCCCGACCACCTCGCCCACCACGTCTTGGGCCCGACCCCGATGAACGACGATCCGAGCATCGACCCCGAGATCCTCGACGACTTCGGTGAGGAACTGGGAACGGCGCCCCATCGGCTCCACCAGATGCACGACCAGGTCTGGACGCACGAGCGCCAGCACGATTCCGGGCAGTCCTGCGCCCGAACCGACGTCCACGACGACCGACCCTCGCGGTACCGCCGTTTCCACCACGGCGCAGTTCAAGATGTGGCGTTCCCAGATCCGGGCGGTCTCTCTGGGTCCGATCAGCCCGCGTTCGACACCGGGCCCGGCCAGCCAGCGCACATATGCCGACATCTGCTCGGCACCGTCCGCAAATGGCCACGAGGCGGGAGGGCTCTGGATCTCGAGTTCAGCGCTCACGCCGCTCGATCCGAGCCGCTGAGCCTTCTCGGAGACGATGTTTCACGTGAAACATCGCGCCATTCACGACGCCGGCAGGATGACGACGCGGCGGCGGGGCTCTTCACCTTCGGACTCGCTGACCAAGCCCGCAGCGGCAACGGCATCGTGCACGACCTTGCGCTCAAACGGACTCATGGCGGGCATCCGGATGGATTCGCCCGACTTCTTGACCTTCTCCACGGCCTCGTTCGCCTGAGCGGTCAGACGGTCACGCTTATTCGCCCGAAATCCGGCCACGTCGAGCATGAGACGGGACCGGCTACCGGTCTCGCGTGTCACCGCGAGCCGGCTCAGATCCTGCAAGGCCTCCAGGACCTCGCCGTGCGATCCGACGAGCAGATCGAGGTCCCCGCCGACGATGCTCACCATCGCCCGGTCCCCCTCGACGTCCATATCGATGTCACCGTCGAGATCGGCGATGTCCAGCAAACCCTCGAGGTAGTCAGCAGCGACATCGCCTTCGCGCTCTAGGTCCACCGCACGTACGCGTTCCGTCTCGGGCTCGGTCGGCTCGGTCGGCTCGGTCGGCTCGGCCACATCAGCCACAACCTCAACGTCGCTGTCGCTCACTTGCGCTCCTTCGTCATGCCCTAGGTCGGGCCGGGCCTGTGTCACATCTGCGCGTGCGGTCAACTCCACGCCCTGAATCCCTTGGGACACAGGCGATTACGTTGCTCGCATCGGGGTGGGTCGGCTACGCACCTAACTCGCTCGGTCCTCCCCCTCGGACTCCGCATCGTCTGAGTCCTCCGAGTCCTTCGGCTTCTTCGAGTCCTTCGCTGGACCGGACTTCCCCTTGGCCACGCCGCCGGAGCCGGTCTTGCCCGGCTGGTCCGAGCCCTGGCCTGACGCAGCGTCAGGCCCGATGTCCTGAGTTCCCGACGTGCCAATCTGCTTCTGACCCGTGGGCTTGCGCTTGGCCTTCGACTGCTTCTTGGGTTGGACCCGTCCCACGGTCGGTTCCGGTTCCACCGGTGGCAACTCGAGCACGCCCCCGGACTTGGCCGTTGCCTTGCGCTCTGCCTTGTGCGCCTTGCGCTTCTCCCAGGCGTCGTAGGCCGGAGTTCCCGGTTGAGGGTTGTTGCGGATGACGTAGAACTGCTGGCCCATGGTCCAGAGGTTGGTGGTCAGCCAGTAGAGCAGGACACCCACCGGGAAGTTGATGCCGGACACCGCGAAGATCACCGGGAAGACGTACAACAGGATCTTCTGCTGACGCACCATCGGGTTGTCCGGCGCGGTGTTCTTGACGATCAGCTGGCGCTGAGTCGTGAACGTCGTGGCCGACATCAGGATGATCATGACCATCGTCACGACCCGGGTGGTGGTGGGGAACGGAGTCTCGTCGGCGTGGACGAATGTCCCGTAGATGGGAGCGCCGAACAGGGTGGCCTGGCGTGCGTCGGCGACCATCTGATCTGTCAGTGCGCCATAGGCGACTCCGGTCGCAATCCCTTGCAGCACACGGAAAAGCGCGAAGAAGATCGGTGCTTGCAGAAGCAGCGGAAGGCACGACGAGAAGGGGTTGGTCCCGGTCTCTCGGTAGAGCTTCATCATTTCCTGCGACTGACGCTCGCGGTCGCCGGCGTACTTCTTCTGAATCGCCTTCATCTGCGGCTGGATGATCTGCAGATTCCGTTGGGCCTTGATCTGCTTGACGAACAACGGGATCAACAAGATTCGAATGACGATCACCAAGCAGATGATCGACAGGCACCAGGTGACGCCGCTCGCCGCGCCGAAGATCGGCGCGAAGATCGACTGAAACGCGACCAGTACCCACGAGACGATCCATTCCAACCAGGCCAGAGGATTCACGTACGCGCTCCGTACTCGTTAGGGCGGACCTGGGGCTTGGCCGACATCTGGGGCCTTGCTGTCACCGGCGAACCGACGTTGAACTCGCTGGTGCGCGGCGTGCCGTCGGGGTTCACGGGTGAGCGCCACGACCCTGGCTCGGGTATCGGGTTGACGCCGCCCTTGTTCCAGGGGTGGCACCGTCCGACCCGGCCGATCGCGAGCAGCGTTCCCTTGAACGCGCCGTGGACTCGAAGGGCCTCCAGTCCGTAGACCGAACACGAGGGGTGGAAACGACACCGCGCGCCCAGGCGGGGGGAGAGCACGATCTGGTAGGCGCGAACGGCCGCGATGAGAGCGCGTTGGGGAGCGTGGCGTACGGCGTCCCAGAATCGTCGGAGTGTCGAGGATTGGGGGGGGACTTGCCGATTTATCGACATTAGACACCGACTCGAGCGGCGGTTCGGGACAGCGCCTTGCCCAGAGCCGCACTGAAGTCGGCTCGTAACTGCTCGAACGACGCATCCGCGGCGGCCGGGAGTGCTCGCACCACGACGAGCGAACCCGGGGGGAGGCTTTCGAGGCGTTGGCGCGCGACGGCACGCAGCCGGCGTACGACTCGGTGCCGAACGGCTGAGCCACCCACCGCGCGCGACACGACGAATCCGACCCGCGCTGGCTGGGCGGACATCGGCGGACCGGTGGGCACCTCAAGGTGCACGACGACCAAACCTCCTCTAGCGGCCGCGCCGCGACGGGTGACGGCCGCGAACTCGTCGCTCCGGTTGATCCGTTGACGCGCTGGCAGCACCGATGTGGGCTAACTCATGCTGACAGGCGCGCGCGGCCCTTACGGCGGCGACCGGCCAGGATCGCACGGCCGGCACGAGTGCGCATCCGCAGGCGAAAACCATGGGTCTTGGCGCGGCGCCGGGTGTTCGGCTGGTAGGTCCTCTTGGTCACAACAAACTCCGAATCGGGGGCGGGTCTGACCCGCGAAAGTGCTGCCTTGGAAAAGCCTGAAGCGGCGGAACAGCCTGCTTACGGTACGGATCACTCTAGGTGCCGGTCAAACCGGGTCCCCTCCCTACCCAGGCAACCGCGTAGCATCTCGCGGGTTCACCGCTACGGCCGTGCCGACACGCCGACAACGGCTGGCACAATGTGGCGGCACTGGCCAGACTGGGGCCCGCGCGATCTGTGGACAACGAGTTGTTGTGACCAGTCGGGTGCCTTAGGGTCCCGCAGTCGCGCACCATCCTTCCCCGCCTTCCCAGAACCCGACGTCCTACGGGCGGAGGGGTCCACATCTTGTGGATGACTGTGTGGACAGACGACGAGTCAGGCCTGGCGTCGCGATGGGAGACCGTCGTGACTTCCCGGTTGGACGAGGCGCGGGGTACTCCGCGCCGACGACACGTGCCCGCGGGCACCTAGGAGGCCAACGACGTGGAAGACACCCTGGATCTCGCCGAGGTTTGGGCCCAGGCGTTGGACTCGCTGGCCGACAGTGCGCTCAGCCCGCAGCAGCGGGCCTTCGTGAATCTCACCCGACCCCTCGGGTTGGTCGAGGACACCGCGTTGCTCGCCGCACCCAATGACTTCACCAAGGACGTTCTCGAGACCCGGCTACGCCCGGTCGTGGTGGATGCGCTCTCCCAGACCCTGGGTCGGGACATTCGGATCGCGGTCACAGTTGACCCGAGCATCGCGCCCCAGTTGGACGACGATGCGACTGACGAGCTTGCAGATGCCACGTACGCCGAGACGATTCCGGCCTTCGTCGACCTGTCTCGAACCGATGGTCCGACCATCGTGAACCTCGCGGAGACCGATCGGACTCCGACCACCACCACGGACGTCACCGCCTTGCGACATGAGATTTCCAAGAACGGACACGGTTCCGCGTCGCCGAACCGACCGTCCGGGTCGCGACCCGGAACCGGATCGCCTGGAACGCGTGCCGACGAGGGCAGTCGCCTCAATCCGAAGTACACCTTCGACACGTTCGTGATCGGCTCGAGCAACCGATTCGCACACGCCGCCGCGGTCGCGGTCGCCGAACAGCCGGCGAAGGCCTACAACCCTTTGTTCATCTACGGCGAGAGCGGACTGGGTAAGACCCACCTGCTCCATGCGATCGGTCACTACACACACACGTTGTACGCCGGCGCGCGAGTTCGGTATGTGAGTTCCGAAGAGTTCACCAACGAGTTCATCAACTCGATCCGTGACGACAAGGCCGCTGTGTTCCAACGGAGATACCGGGACGTCGACGTCCTACTCGTCGACGACATCCAGTTCCTGTCCGGCAAGGTCCAGACCCAAGAAGAGTTCTTCCACACGTTCAACACACTGCACAACGCGAACAAACAGATCGTGGTCACATCGGACTTGCCGCCAAAACAACTGCAGGACTTCGAGGACCGGATGCGTTCTCGATTCGAGTGGGGTCTGATCACCGACGTCCAGCCGCCCGACCTCGAGACTCGCATCGCGATTCTGCGTAAGAAGTCAGCGCAGGAGCGGCTCCCAACGCCTCCTGAAGTCCACGAGTTCATCGCCTCCAAGATCTCGACGAACATCCGCGAACTCGAAGGTGCATTGATCCGCGTTACTGCGTTCGCCAACCTCAACCGGGCGCCCGTGGACCTCGGCCTGGCCGAGGTCGTGCTCAAGGACCTCATCACCGATCAAGCCGGCCCTGAGATCACTGCCTCGCTGATCATGGCGCAAACAGCGCAGTACTTCGGAGTGACGCTCGACGACCTCTGTGGCTCCTCACGCAGCCGAGTTCTGGTCACCGCCCGTCAGATCGCCATGTATCTGTGCCGCGAGCTGACTGATCTCTCGCTGCCCAAGATCGGCCAACAGTTCGGTGGCCGGGACCATACGACGGTGATGCACGCCGACCGCAAGATTCGGCACCTCATGGCCGAACGGCGCAGCCTGTACAACCAGGTCACGGACCTGACCGGTCGAATCAAGTCTCAAGCCCGCAACGGCTAGGGCCGTCCCCGGTCGGAAACTGGCCACAATCTGTTTACCGTGCGTTATCAATCTGGTCAATGAGGTCACGTTCTGTATGCACACGTGGGGACAACCTGTGGATGAGCGGAACCGTTTGGACGCCCAACGTGGCCCGAATGGTCCCGCTCAGAGTCCGAGAACCGGGTGGGGACAACCAGGGGACTCGGTGGGGACAAGTCGAGACGTAACTGGGGATTGGGGTGAAGTTCCGTGGTCGTCACCAGTTGAGCCCAGTTCTCCACAGGGCTATCCACAGGCAATGGTGGACGGTGACACGCGGTCCGACCTCGGTGTTCGAAGGTTATCCACACTGTCCACCGACGCTATGACGACAACGAACTATCTACTCAACGTGTCTTGGAATCCTGAATCGGGGCAACGCGATGTGTGGATGGCACCATCCACCAGGTACCGCGAGAACCTGCAACTCGGCGGCGAGCGCGACAACAGAATGCAGGCGCCCTGCTCAACGTGGGCGCCTCGCGATAGCGTCACGCCGATCGCGCGATGCGCGGCAACACGACAGGAGGCTCGGCCGTGAGGTTTCGGGTGGAGCACGACACCCTTGCCGAGGCGGTGGCGTGGGCGGCACGGACGTTGCCGACCAGACCATCGCTTCCCATGTTGGCGGGTTTGATGATCGAGAGCCGGCCAGCTGGGCTGACCCTGTCGAGCTTCGACTACGAGGTGAGTGCTCGGGTCGAGATTCCGGCCCAAGTCGAAGACGGCGGCCGAGTCCTGGTCTCGGGTCGGTTGTTGGCGGACATCGCTCGGGCGCTACCAACTCAACCTGTTGAGATCACGGTCGAAGGCTCACGCGCCGAAGTTCGATGCGGCCGCTCGACGTTCGTCCTGCCGACGCTGCCCGTTGAGGACTACCCGACGCTGCCCAGCATGCCGACCACTTCAGGAACCGTGCCCGGTGCGACATTCGCGACGGCCGTCCATCAGGTCACCATCGCCGCAGGTCGCGATGACACGCTGCCAACCTTGACCGGCGTCCGTGTCGAGATCGTCAACGACTTGGTCACGCTGGCAGCAACGGACCGCTATCGACTTGCGGTGCGCGAATTCTCGTGGTCTCCAGAGCAACCCGGTCTGGAAGCGACTGCACTCGTGCCCGCACGCACCTTGGCGGAGACATCGAAGTCACTTGCGGGATGCGAGATAGTTCAACTCGCACTGGCCAGCGGTGGTGTCGGTGAAGGGCTGATCGGATTCGAGGGAGATGGACGGCGCACCACGTCGCGCCTACTCGACGGTGAGTTCCCGAAATATCGAGCCTTGCTCCCAACCGAATCGGCAACGTTGGCTTCAGTGGACACCGCCACGCTGGTCGAAGCAGTCAAACGCGTCGCGCTCGTCGCCGATCGCGGCACGCCGATCCGACTGGCGTTCAAGGACAGCGAGGTTGTTCTCCGGGCCGGAACAGGTGATGAGGCGCAAGCTGAGGACCAGGTCGAATGCGGTGTTGACGGCGACGCGATCGAGATCGCCTTCAACCCGACGTACTTGCTCGAAGGGCTTGCGGCGATCGACGCACCGGTGGCTAAGTTGTCGTTCATCAACGCGACGCGCCCTGCCGTGCTCTATGGCGCGGCATCACTGGAGGCTGACATGGAGCAGAACTACCGCTACCTCCTGATGCCCGTACGACTTGCGAATTGATGTGTCGCTGCTGCCCATCGCGCAGTGATGTCATGTTCGGCCGACCGAGGTCCTGACGTTGTTTGTCGAGTGGTTGTCACTGACGGACTACCGCAACTACCGCGGGACTGAAGTCGACCTCGGACCTGGGGTGGCGTCCTTCATCGGCCCCAACGGTCAAGGGAAGACCAACTTGGTCGAAGCGATCGCCTACATCTCCACGCTGTCATCGCACCGAGTGGCGTCGGACGCGCCCCTTGTGTTCCGCAATGCACCGCGGGCAGTGATCCGCACCCGGGTGAACCGTGAGCAAAGAACCAACTTGATCGAATTGGAGATCAATCCGGGCAGAGCGAATCGTGCGCAGCTCAACGGGTCGCCGATGGCGCGACCACGTGAGTTGATCGGTCTGCTGCGTACTGTCGTGTTTGCGCCGGAGGACGTGTCGCTGGTCAAAGGTGATCCGGCTGAGAGACGCCGTTTCCTCGACGACCTGCTCGTCATGCGATCACCACGGATGGCGTCCGTTCGCGCCGACTACGAGCGAGTGATCCGCCAACGTAATTCGTTGTTGAAGACGTTGAGTGGACGTGGGCGGTCCCGGACTGACGAGAACACTGAGAGTTCGCTGGAGGTGTGGAACTCACACCTGATCAATCTCGGCGCACAGTTGATGGCCGCGCGCGTCTCTCTCATCGGCGAACTCCGGACGCACGCCTCAGTGTCGTACGACTCGGTCAGCGACAAGGCGGGACCATTCGAGTTGTCCTATGTGTCGACGGTCGACGACCTGCAGGGGGAAACAATCCAACGGGAGGCGTACGAGGCAGCGCTGGCAGAGGCGTTGGTGGCACGACGCCAAGCCGAGATCGATCGAGGCATGTCCCTGGTCGGCCCGCAC
>Ga0315273_10013428_pt1 | contig 10522 bp, 5 predicted proteins | sample YL17G02_0_MG_FD_205753 | JGI IMG/M metagenome (GOLD analysis project Ga0315273, IMG submission 205753) | Sediment microbial communities from Yellowstone Lake, YNP, Wyoming, USA - YL17G02_0 | ecosystem: Environmental > Aquatic > Freshwater > Lake > Sediment | place: USA: Wyoming | collected... | reverse complement strand
CACCACCGGAAGACGTGGGAACATCTGCGGCGCAGGCTGATCCGGCTCGGGGTCGGCCTCCATCCTGGCTATCGGGCCGAGGTGCCGAGCGGCTTCGATTGCGACGCCATCACTGCCGAGCCGGTGCACTGGAGCACCGGGCAGCCGCCCGCTCAGGCCGATGCGGTTTTGTGGGCAATCGGTCGGTCCCGGCCGAACACCGACTGGTTGCCCGCCGAACTTCTCGATGAGGACGGATTCGTCAAGGTCACTCCGGAGTTACGGGTTCCCGGCTACCGCGGCGTATTCGCCATTGGCGATGTGGCCGCCACCGACCCGCTGCGTTCCTCGGCCCGAAATCGCGCAGACACGGTGCTAGCGCACAACATCCGCGCCGAACCTGCTGGCCGGCCCTTGCGTTCCTATCGGGCGCCGCGCCGTCGTTGGGGTTCGGTGATCGGAATCCAGTCCGACGGCGTGGAGGTGTTCGCTCCCAATGGGCGGCCGTTCCGTATCCCGGCGTGGTCCGTTCACCGGGTACTGATGCCGTGGATCGTGCGCCGCGGCATCTACCGTGGGATCCGGCCCAACCAGCCGATGGGGTAGCGCACGGTCACCGAAGCGGCAGCTGGGCAAACTGCATTGGCAGCCGGACCCGGGCCGACCCTCCGTGTCCCGAACGGTGCGCCACTGCCGGACCGAAGGCGCCTTCGCCATCGTCCGCACGCCCCGCCGCGATGAGGCAGATGATACGAGCGGGATTGCTGGTGAGTTTGTAAACGAACCATCCGTTGTTCCCAAAAATGTGAATTGACGCAGCTGATGACGCCTCCCATACTTGGTCGATGAAGGGGTCGCCCGAGCAGCGATGGATTAGCGACAAGGCACTTGTCGAGTCCGTTCTGCGGGATTTGGATGAGGCGGCTCAGCGCTGGGAAGCGCTCCTCGCCGAGGCCGAATCGACGACCTACACCGTTGACATGGGTGATATCCATGCCGTCGCCAACTCGGATGGCAAACTCATCGAACTGACGCTGCAGCCCAATGTCGTTAGCGATTACAGTCACGGCGAACTGGCCGACCGGATGAACGCCGCTTTCGCTGCCCTGCACGATGAGGTGCAAGACGACTACCGGATCCGGTACGGCGGAGGGCTGCGGTGATGGGCCGCCCTCCTGAGCCGCCGTGTGGCGGGCGCGGGGTCTGACGTGCCGCTCAACCTGTCGAATCGGGATCAGAACTCCGGCCACTTGTTCTACAACCGGCGCCTGCGGGCCGCGATTACCCGGTATTCGGTTCGGATGAAGCACGACGATCGCAAGCAACATGCGGCGCTCGTGCTGTCACTGGTCTTTGTCTTGCTCGGCTGCGCTTGGATGGCGCTGCTGCACTTCATTAAGCCATCGGGCCTCGCCGGGAAATCCGTGATTGTGGGCAACCGCGATACCGGTGCCGTGTACGCCAGGATCGACGGCAGGCTGCATCCGGCACTGAACCTGACGTCCGCGCGATTGGCGACCGGCAACGCGGTGGCTCCGGCGTGGGTGAAGTCCCGGGAAATTCAGAAATATCCGACTGGGCCAACGCTTGGCATCCCCGGTGTACCGGATGAACTATCGGTACCCGCTAATCAGTTATCGGCCTGGGCGGTTTGTGACACCGCACCAGCTAACGGCCGCGCCGGAGGTGCCACGGTGACTGCTATCGCCGGAGAGTTGACTGGCGGAGGCCGCGCCGAACCGTTGAGCAGCGGTGCTGCGATCCTCGCCTCCCATAAGCGCTCCACCTATCTGATCTGGAACGGCCAACGAAGCCGGATCGATCCGGTAGATCGAGCGGTGACGTTCAGCCTCGGGCTCGATCCCTCCAGGACCCGACCGATCGAGATGTCGGACGTTCTCTTTGATGCCATGCCCGCGACCGAACCGCTGGTAGCCCCGGTGATACCCGAGGCCGGAACACCGTCACGTTGGTTGGCGGGTTCGGTCGTTGGGCGGGTACTGATCGTTAAGGACGCCAACGGATCGCCGAGTGGCTTTTACGTGCTGATGGCCAACGGGATTCAAAGGATCAACGCGCTCGTGGCGGATCTGCTGCGAACAGCGGACGGCCGCGGCACCGTGGAACCCGAGTTGATCGGACCGGACAAGCTCATTGCGATTCCGGAAGTGGAAGTGCTCAACGTGGGGTTCTATCCGACTGGAAAGTTGGAATTCGTAGATCCCGACGTCCATCCGGTCAGTTGCGTCAGTTGGAAGAAACTGTCCACCGATCCGCAGGCGACCATCACCGTATTCAATGGCAGGGGGCTGCCCACGCCGCAGGACGCGGATTCCCATATCGTCGAGTTGGTCGGTCACGGCACGGGTGAAGCACGGCAGACGTTGATCCTGCCGGGTGCGGCCAATTTCGTGGCGTCCACCAGCGGGGTCGTCACCGCCGACACCCGCGAGAGTCTGTTCTGGGTATCGCCGCAGGGCGTCCGGTACGGAATTGAGTGGGAACGTAACACGCTGGCCGCCTTAGGAATTGATCCCAATCGTGCCCTCCAAGCACCCTGGCCGATCTTGCGCGCCTTTGCCTCCGGCCCGGCCATTAGTCGAACTAACGCCCTGGTGGCTCGAGATGCCTTCGATACCGACGGCGGGATCGCGGTCTTAGCGCCGTCCGGCTAACGCTGAGGAGGACATACATGTCGAAGAGAGGTTTCGTACGGTGCGCCAGGGAGTCGGCCCCGATCCTGGCCCCGGTCCGGGTGGTAATCGCGCCGCCGCTGGATTTGCCCGAACGAGAACCGCGCAACATCGTGCTGATGATCGCGGCTCCGGCGCTACTGGTGGGAATCGTCGGCACGTTGGTGGTGATGTACACCTCAGGCGTCCGATCGCTGCAGTCGGGCCTTTTCCCGCTGATCGGTCTTATTGGCTTCGGGGCCCTGATGTTCAGCGGCCGATTCGGACGTTCCAGACGGATCAGTTGGGGTGAACAGGAGAAACAACGGCGGGTCTATCTGCGGCAACTCGACGAGGATCGCGATGAGATTCAGCGCACGGCGCAGCAGGAGCGAAGCAACCGATCGTTCGTTCACGGCGATCCCCGCAAACACGACACCATCATCGGTGGACCCAGGATGTGGGAGCGCAACCGCACCGATGAGGACTTCCTCGATGTCCGATTGGGCATCGGCTTTCAGTCGACCGAGGATTCCGCTGTATCTCTGCAATGGCCCGAGGTTCCGGTCGGCGAGGAACTCGAACCCGTGACTGGTCGTGCGCTACGAGACTTCATTGTGGAGCAGAGCAGAATCGGTGACATTGGCAAGGTTTTGAGCTTGCGCTCACAACCCGGTTTCAGCTTTATCAGTGAGAATCGCGATGAATTGCACGCCGTGATGAGGTCGATTCTGTGCGCATTGGCGGTGTATCACAGTCCCGCTGATGTCAAGTTCATGGTCGTCACGCGCCACCCGGAACACTGGACGTGGTTGGTCTGGTTGCCGCACAACCATCATGACGAGATGTTCGATGCGTGCGGTATGCGGCGACTGGTGTTCACCTCGCCCACCGAACTCGAGGATGCGTTGGACTCCGAATTGCACCGCAAGGGCCGGGGGCCGTGGCTGGCGCCGTCCGGTGTGAGCCCTGCTACCACCGCTGCAAATACCCAAATGGCAAATACCCAAATGGTTAACAGTCAGTTGGGGAGCGCCCAATCGGGGCCGCACTGGATCATTGTCGACGACAACACCGGAACCCCGGAAACGTGGGAGTCGGTGACCGGCCAGAAGGGGATGGCCGGGATCACCGTGTTGCGATTGGCGACGAGGACCGCAACCGGTGTCGGCTTCACCTCCGATGAACAGCGCTTCGAACTGCAGGAGGGCCGGCTTCATCATCGGGGTGACTTCTATGCCGTGGCCGACATGCTTGCCGTCAGTACGGCTGACCGCTACGCCCGCGCGCTGGCCCGCTGGTCGCCGACCACTGCCGCCGAACTTGCCGGCGCGGATCCCCATGGTGCTGAACTGCTGCGCGCTCTGGGGATCAGCGATGCCCGCCATCTCGACCCGGATCGGTTATGGGCTCAAAGCAGGGGCCGGGGGGATCGGAGGTGGGCGATGGTTCCGGTCGGCGTCAAACCCGGCGGCGACTTGCAATACGTGATCCTTCGGGCAAAGGACTTCGCGGGCTACGGATTCCACTCGGTGGTGATTGGGACCTCGGGTGCCGGCAAATCGGAATACTTCCTCTCGCTGTGCAATGGGATTGCTCTGACCCACTCGCCGGAAAGTTTCATCGTGGTCTTCGTCGATATGAAATTCGAGTCGGCCGCTCAGGATCTCGAGGGACTACCACACGTCGCGGGATCATTGTCGAATCTGGGTAAGGACGACCGACATCTCGCGGATCGGATGCGCAAAGCGATAGACGGTGAAATCGCTCGCCGCTACCGCCTCTTCAAGGATTCCGGTGCACGTGATGCGAACGAGTACGAAGAGATGCGGCTCGCTGGGCGGGACTTGGAGCCGGTGCCCATCCTGCTGGTCATCATTGACGAATACCTCGAACTCTTTCACCACCACCCCGATTGGATCGATCTGGTGATCCATATCGGACAGGAGGGACGTGGCTGCAATGTTTTCTTCACCCTTGGGGGTCAGCGTCTGGACCTGTCATCGCTGAGTAAGGCGAAGAGCAATATCGCTTTCCGGGTGGCGCTTCGGGCCGAGACCGCCGAGGATTCCCGCGATGTCATCGGCAGCGATGCCGCACTGCACCTGCCCGCGGGGGAGAACGGCTACGCGCTCCTCAAAGTCGGCCCCCGTGAGCTGGAGCCATTCCGGTGTTTTTATGTTTCCGCGCCATACGTCGTGCCCAGGGTCAACGCTGGGGAGGATGCGGCCGTCGCCGTAGGATCCACCGCACCGAGATCTCTGACGTGGGAGTACCAACCGCTCGACGCGAATGACGGCGCGGGCTTTGTAGTGACCGACGACTCCCAGGAGCCCGATGAGTTTCTCTATCATCCGGATGGCTTCAAGAAGAAGAAGCTGCTTGACGTCATCCGGGAAACGCTCGCCTCGCACCCGGCGCGGCCCCCACACCGGATTTGGCTTCCACCGCTCGAGACCAGTGAAGCAGCCGACGAGTTGGTTAGTCGGTGGCGCGGTAAGCCGTGGTGGTCGGATTACGGCCGAAATCCTGGACTCGTCTTCCCGGTTGGTGTCGAAGACCTTCCGCAGGAGCATGCGCAACGGGTGCATGTGATCGACGCCGAAATGGACAACGTCATGGTGGTGGCTACCGCCCAGCGTGGAAAGTCGACCACGTTGATGACGATGATCACCGCTGCGGCGTTGATGTACCGCCCGGAGCGGGTGACGTTCTTCTGCGTCGGTGCCGCGTTGTATCCGGTCGCGGATTTTCCACATGTGGCCGGTGTCGTGAGCCTCGCCGATGTCGAGGGTGTTTCGCGCATCCTCGCCACGATCGAGGGTCTGGTGCGTGTTCGGGAGGCATCGTTCAAGCGCTACCGGATGGATATCGCCGAGTTTCGGGATCGCCGATTCGGTGCGATGGGTGGTGCAACCGACCCGCAGGATAAATTCGGCGACGTGTTTTTGGTGATCGACAACTTCGGAGATCTCTACGATAAGGACAGTGCGCTCGGTGACCGCACGATTGCCATTGCGCGCCAGGGCCTTTCATACGGTGTACACATTATGACCAGTGCAAGTGGATGGCTGGTCGGCCAGAAACAGGCCCTGCTGAACGTGGCTAACGCGCGCGTCCAACTGCGCCTGAGCAATCCCGATGAGACGCAGATGGGTACCGGGATCGAGCATCGCCGTGCGGCGCGACAAACTCTTGACCGGCCGGGTTTCGGCGTTACGGGCGCGGGGCACGAATTGTTAATCGGGCTGCCGGAGATGCACGGGCCCGACGGCGAGCGGATAGGAACCCGTGAGGTAGGCGCCGTGATCGGCGCCTGGGCCGGGGTGGGCAGACTCGAGACCCTGGCGAGGCTTCCCGAGCGAATTCCGCTCGATGACATTTTGCGGAGCCACCGCATGACCGAGGCAAATGCGGATGCGCTGAACATCCCATTCGCGATCGCGGAGAGCGCGCTGCAGTCGGTGGCACTTCGGACCGGTACGGTGCCGAACCTGCTGGTGATCGGGCGTCAGGGCTGCGGCAAAACGACCACGCTCGCCGCGCTGGGCCAGGCGATCGCCGCGCAACTATCGCCCGGAGCGGCGCAGATCACGATCATTGATCCAAAGACCACTCTGATCGGCAGGATTCAGGCGCCCCATGTACGCGCTTATGCCTACACGCCGGAAGATATCGACCAGGCGCTGGCCGAGGTGGCGGAGATCGTGCGGGATCGTCTGCCGCCGCCAGGCCTGACCCAGGAGCAGTTGCTCAGCCGGCCGGCATGGACCGGCCCGCATCACTTTCTGTTGATCGATGACGAACAGGAACTCCGGGCCAGCGGTGTGGGCCGGGCGGCCGCGACCGCTGCGCTGTGGGACCTGATCGAACGAGGGCGCGAGACGGGCCTACACGTCTTCGCCACCCGGCTTCCGGGTAACTGGGCCGGTGTCGCGGCGATGAATCCGTTCATCCAGAAGATGACTGGGTCGCGGGCGCCGACACTGTTCATGGATAACGACCCGCAGACTGTGAAGGTGTTCGGACGGACCAGCGCCGCCCAACTACCACCTGGTCGCGGACTTCTGGTCAACAACGATGGCGCGATGGAAGGGATTCTGGTGGGTACACCGGTGCCGTCAATACCGCAGTAGCGGTGCCACCGAACGCCTCAGCCGGCGGTTTGGACTCGGCTGAAACGTTCCAACTGCGTCGGCGGACCTTCGACCGGCGTCAGGGGCATCAGCAGGGTGATCCCGTCGATCACCCGAACGACATTGTGAGTCTGGCGATCGAAGTTCAAGGTGCCGTGGGCGAAGTTCTGCACGATCCATTGCGGCTCGGCGATCTCGCCACTGGTCGGCAGACCAAGCGCTCCGAGTTCGTAGCCGAGGGAAGCCCACGCCTCATAGATCGCGCCAGTAAGGGGTTGAGCGCCGGTCTGTGGTGACCAGTACATCGCGCCCCGTTCGAAGGTGGCGTAGCGGGCGCCTCCCGTTCCGATGGCCTCCGGTGAGGTGGGCATACCCAACGGGCTAAGCGGTCCACCGTCGGCCTCCCACCGGTTCAGGATCGCGCCTCCCCGGAGTGACTCGATCACGTCGGGTGGACGGTTGAAACCGGCTGCGATGGAACGGATCTCGTCCAGGGCCGCATATCCGGCTTTGCCCGGACACTCGGTGTTGCCCACATCGCGGTGGGCGAAAATCTCGGGCAGTGTCACGGAATTGCCGCCGGGCACCACGGTGTACTGACCGCCCGCAGACTTTAGTTGCACGGTGTTCAGCGGGTTAACGCGATCGAGGCTCATCCGCCAGCCCAGGAGTCGGCCCGTCGTTTTCACCATGACGTCCGGTGGCGGAACTTCTTCGAAGTCACCAATCAGGGACACCCCCCAGACGTCGCGGTTGAAACCGCCGGTGTGAGAACCCAGTACGTCCTTGGTGATCCCGCCGCCCCGGCCCTCGAAAACCTGTCCGTATTTGTCCACCAGAGCGTTGTAGGCGATGTCGCACCATCCAAGCGTGATGGTGTGGTACGCGTAGATCGAACGGATGATGGCCGCCGAATCCTGCGGCGAGTAGTCATTTCCGGTCGCGGTGTGGTGTAGGACTGCCGCACGTATTCCACTGCCGTACGAGGGTCCTCCGCACCGCATGCTGGTGCCTGCGCCCCATTGGGCGCGGCTGATGATGTTGGGTGGTTGTCCCGGGCCGAGTGTCGCCGTCGGCGGCGTCCATTGGGTGTCTACCGGGGACTGCGGGGGAGTGATCAGCACCGCGGACAGATTCTGCGCGATTGACGTTTCGGTGTTCGCCGGTATGTATCCGAGTTCCCGGCCGGCGTCGAGACCAGTGTCTGGAGGGGCCACGGTCACGGGTGCGCCCTCGGGGCGAATCACCGCGATCTGCACCGAGGTGGTGCTGCCGACAAAAACGGGGTCGGTGCCGCGGGTGGCTTCACCGAGGTAGTCGTCGGAGTTCGATTCCATGTTGTTGGTGCGGTACCAGGGTCCCCAGGACCCGTCCGGGCGCTTGGCCCGTATCCGCGCGGAGGTGTCGCTCAGATCGTTCCCGGTCAACGCAACCATCGAGAAAGGAGTCGGCTGGCTGATTTCGCGGACAGTTTCCCCGCCGCCTACGCCGGCGAGTGGTTGCTGGACCAGGACGGTGTCATCAGCACTCGGAGTGGATTGACGGTCGTTGCCACCGTTGATCGCCAACGGTGCCATAAGCATGGTTGCCGCCACCGCGGTGAAAAGGATCGTCGGTGGTGGACGACGGAACAACACCCGGCTGATGTTACGTATGAGATAGCTGTTGCTCGCGGTGCGACACGGACTAGTGGGGAGCTTGTGACTATTGGTACCTGCAACGACACCGCAGGGGTCTGTGGTACCTCGGCCGATTGGCCGGACCCACCCTGCGGTGCCGTTTCGTGCAGGTCTTGCGTGCTTAGACGTGCGCGCTTAGCCTTGCGCGCTTTAGCCCAATGCGGCGACGCCCGCGGCTTCCACTGCCGGTGCCGCTGCGACCGGCGCAGCTGCGGCCGATGCTGCCGCGCCCTGCATGGCCTGGGTGATACCCGGCATCAGGACGCCCTTGAGCAGGTCGATCGCCTGGCCGACGCCAAGTTGGTTGGCGGCACTGCTGAGATCGCCGATGATTCCTGTGGAGCTTTCCACCGGAGCCATCGGCATACCGAGTGACGGGTCACCCAGGATCGGGTAGGTACCGGCAATGGGTCCCAGCGGAGCGCTGATCGGCTGCTCGATGGGCAAGCCGATGGTGCCGGCGGCCGGGCTGGTCAGCAAAGGATCCACGCCGATCTGCGGTGTGGTCAGGCCCGGTGTGGTCAGGCCCGGTGTGGTCAGGCCCGGTGTGGTCAGGCCCGGTGTGGTGAGCGCCGGTGTGGTCAGGCCCGGTGTGGTCAGGCCCGGTGTGGTGAGCGCCGGCGTGGTGAGCGCCGGTGTGGTCAGGCCCGGTGTGGTGAGCGCCGGTGTGGTCAGGCCCGGTGTGGTGAGGCCCGGGCTGAGCGGACCGGTCTGCACGGGTTGGGCTCCGGCCGGGCTCAGTCCGGTCGGTAGCGGCGGCAGGTTGATGCCGAACTGTGAAAGACCCTGCTGCAATGCCGACAGGATCTCGTTGGGCAGGTCGGTGACGACCGCCGCCCGGGTGAATTCGCGGTGCTCGGCAGACGGCTGAGAGCTCAGTCCGATCACGCTGAGAGCTGCGACGGGGGTGGCGACGGCCAGGGCACCAACCGCGCTCATGGCTGTCGAGATCTTGCGTCGACGACGGTTCGGCACGGGAGTCTCCTCAATCTGGACTATGCGGGTGCCCATTTTTGGGACCCGGTTTACTTTTTTCGCACGCTCCGGAATCGACCGACGCCGGCTCCGAAGCCCACGATCCGATGGTACGGCTGAGGCTTGTGAGACTGGAGTGACGATGCTGAATCGTGAGCCAATCGCGACCTTGAGTTCGGGTGCCGCGCGGTCAATTTCACCCGCGACGCCGGGTTCGCGATGAGGTTAGCGCCGTACGTTTCCGATAACCTAGGCGCCAATGACCTCTTATGACCTGATCGTCGTCGGCTCGGGATTTTTCGGCCTGACCCTTGCCGAACGCGCGGCCAGCCAACTCGGCAAGCGGGTCCTGGTCATTGAGCGACGGGGGCACCTCGGCGGTAATGCCTACTCGGAAACCGAACCGCAGACCGGCATCGAGATCCACCGCTACGGCGCCCACCTGTTTCATACCTCTAACAAGCGGGTGTGGGACTACGCGCACCAGTTCACCGAGTTCACCGGCTATCAGCACCGGGTATTCGCCATGCACGGCCGGCAGGCTTATCAGTTCCCGATGGGACTCGGTCTGGTAGCTCAGTTCTTCGGCCGCTATTACGGCCCCGAGGAAGCGCGTGCGTTGATCGCCGAGCAGGCCGCCGAGATCGACACCGCCGAAGCAAAGAACCTCGAAGAGAAGGCGATCTCGCTCGTCGGTCGGCCACTCTACGAGGCGTTCGTCAAGGGTTACACCGCCAAGCAGTGGCAGACCGATCCCAAGGAACTTCCCGCCGCGATCATCAGCCGGTTACCCGTTCGCTACACCTTCGACAATCGCTATTTCACCGATACCTACGAGGGACTGCCGGTCGACGGGTATACGGCCTGGCTGACAAAGATGGCCGCTCACGACCTGATCGAGGTGCGCACCCACACCGACTGGTTCGATGTCCGAGAGGAGTTGCGAGCGGCGTCCCCGAAGGCCCCGGTGGTCTACACCGGCCCACTGGACCGCTACTTCGACTACGTCGACGGCAGACTCGGCTGGCGCACCCTGGACTTTGAAGTCGAGGTGCTGCCGTGCGCCGATTTCCAGGGCACG
>Ga0315273_10013427_pt1 | contig 10523 bp, 9 predicted proteins | sample YL17G02_0_MG_FD_205753 | JGI IMG/M metagenome (GOLD analysis project Ga0315273, IMG submission 205753) | Sediment microbial communities from Yellowstone Lake, YNP, Wyoming, USA - YL17G02_0 | ecosystem: Environmental > Aquatic > Freshwater > Lake > Sediment | place: USA: Wyoming | collected... | reverse complement strand
TGGCGGATCTCCCCGTTCGTCAAGTGATGCCGAACCCTACTGCGCACGACGCGCGGCTTCACGAGGCGTTCGAGCCCGACCGAGACGCGATGGAACTGCCGCGAGTCAGCCGCGCTGGTGCCGCGGCAGGGAACGTTCGCCCGCTTCTCGAACTGTCCCTCAGACCCAGCGATCAAGGCCAGGGGGAGAGAGTCGTTCCGTGCAGGGCAGTGACCACGCAACACGAGCAACGCTGCGGCTCCACCTCGACTCGCGAGGCGAACTACTTCGAAGCACGTCTCCGCCGGCTCGGCCGGGTCCGGGGGTGTTCGATACACGCCGTCTCGAAGGGCGCGCTAGGCCGCGAATCTCCGGGTGTCCCCCACTCCGGCGTTGATCTGGGTCGGTTTCCGACCTGGATCAACGCCGGTGTCGTGGCGCCCCCAGCAATCGACCACGCAGACGGTCCGATGCGCGCACCTTTGCGCGCTTCTCCACATCCCGACCTCGCCGCCGAGGCGCGCGAGATCGCTGCCGAGAGTAGGTCGCACCCGTGGCCCTCCAACCGGACGCCATGCAGCGTGGCCGCTCAGCGGAGTGTGCCGCGCTAGACGGCGCCGGGCATGTTCTCGGGCACCTCGGATCGCTCCTTGATGTCCGGGGGCGCGATCTCGCTGGGCTTGGGTTGGGTCTTCGACGCCGAGAGATCGATGTAGGCCTTCAGGTCGTCGAGCGCCACCCAACCGAGTCGGGTGCCGCCGACGTCGCTGAAGTGGATGTCGTCCTTCTGGCGCATGCCGCGCACCGTGCCGTCCGCGTTGGGCAGCGAGTGCTGGAACTGCAGGTTCGAGTCGCTGAAGAACGGCCAGGTGTCGACGAAGTGCACCCACGGGCGCTTCTGAGCCTCGGTCCAGCCGATCCAACCGATGCGGTCCATGCCGTGGGTTCTGGTGGTGGGACCCATCGGCGGAGGTGCCGTCCACAACACGATCCGGTCGTTGGTGGGGCTCTTGAGCAGGTCCATGGTCTTGCCGACGCGGTTCTGGTATTCGGTGTACCACTCCGGGCTGAATCGCTGCAGCACCGTGCCGTCGTCCATCTGGATGTTCTGTCCGTCGTTGGCCCCGAACAAGGTCACCATCACGTCGAACTGGTTGGGCTCGGTGACCGGGACGACGTCCTTGGCCAGGTGCAGGGGCCAGTTGAAATAGCTCGGCACGGCCAGGCCGGTCGAGACCCGCCCGTCGAGCGTGCCCTTGAACAGGCCCGTGGCCTCGGCGCTCTTGACGAGCTGCTGGCCGTAGACCTGCGAGACCGAATCGCCACCGACCCATATCCGCAGCGGACTATCGGGTGTCGGGGTGCGGATCACCGGCTTGAGCGCAGCCAGTTCGGTGCTGTCGGTCGTGCCGCCGGCCTCACCCGTGGCCACGGCGGCGCCGGTCACCGCGGCCTGCTGCGCCAACAGCTCGTCGAGGCTCGGGCCCTTCTCGTCGGATCGACCCATCGCCGAATCGATGCCGCGGCGGGGCGACGTCAGATGCAGGAAGTCGGACACCGATGCCACGCGCTGCGCGAGCTCGGTGCGCCACGCCGCGTTGTGCGGCTTTCCCTCGCTCTTCCGCAGTGTCGAGTCGGCGCTGACGAGCATGGCGATGATCAGGGCACCGATGACGATGAGCAGCACGACACCGGCCGGCATCGTGCCGGGATGCGTCGACCGCAACGGTCGCAGAATCGATCGCCAGCCGAATCGGGGCTCGCCACGGGGCCGGAGGGGTTGCATCGCCACCCCGAGAAGCTATCGACCGACCGTCGCGTTGTGGTGTCACCCTCGATGACGATCCGACGTCAGATCGAGCCCGGCATGCTCTCGGGAATGGTGTCGCGCTCCTTGACGGTGGGCGGCGCGACCTGACCGGCAGGCGGGGTCGGCACCTTGGTGGCCGACAGGTCGACGTACGCACCGATGTCGGCCATCACGACCCACGACAGCCGATCGCCACCGACGATGCTCAGATGGATGTCGTCCTTCTGTCGCATGGCCCGCACCTTGCCGTCGGCATTGGGCAGCGAATGGGCGAACTGCAGGCTCGAGTCGGTGAAGAACGGCCAGGTGTCCACGTACCGCACCCAGGGGCGCTTCTGCGCCTCGGCCCAGGCCGCGAAGCTGACGCGATCCATGCCCCTGACCCTGCTGGACGGGCCCATGGGCGGCGGGCCCATCCACATGACCAGCCGGTCGTTCTCGGGGCTCTTCAACAGATCCATCGTCTTGCCGACCCGGCTCTGGTACTCGGCGTACCACTCCGGGCCGAACCGCTCGAGCACCGTGCCGTCGTCGGCCTTGATGTTCTGGCTGTCGTTGGCGCCGAACATGATCACCACGACATCAGGGTCGTCCCGGGAGATGACGTCCTTCACCAGATGCTCGGGCCAGTTGAAGTAGCTGGGCACCGAGAGCCCGCTGCTCACGTGGTAGTCGAGGATGCTCTTGAACAGCCCGGTCGACTCGGAGATCCGCACCATCGAGGTGCCGACCGCCTCGGTCACCGAATCACCCCCCACCCACAGCGTGAGCGGTTCGGCGAGGGTGGGGGTGCGCAGCTTGGGCCGAAGCGTCTCGGGGTCGACCCTCGTCGCCGTGCCCACCTCGTCGACCAGTGGAGCAATGCCCTGGTCGACGAGCAACTGGTCGATCGTCTCGCCCTGACCGTCGGACCGACCCATGGCCGCATCGATCCGCTGGCGTGGCGTGGTGAGATGGAGGAAGTCGGACACCGAGGCGAGCCGCTGCGCCACTTCGGTGCGCCAACTGGGGTTGCGCGGCTTGCCCTCGCTCTTGCGCAAGGTCGAGTCGGCATTCACGAACATGGCGATGACGAGAGCGCCGATGAGCACGATCAGTACCAGGCCCGCGGGCATCGTCCCGGCCTGCGACGCCTGACCGGCCTGCGACGCCTGGCCGGCCTGCGACGCCTGGCCCGGGCGGACGAGCGAACGCCAACCGAATCGATCACGAGGTGCAGTTCTCGGCACAGGAGAAAACTAGAACTGGAAGTAGATGAACGGAGCGATGCCTTCGGGGCCGAGCGCATCGATCACCACGACGCCCGCCCCGAGGGCCAGCATCTGCAGCACCGGAGCGATCTTGGCGAACCGCTCGGTGATGTCGGCTGGAACGCGGGGCGGCACGAACTGCGACGCCAACATGAGGACGACCGTCGCCATCAGCAGCACCGTCACCTGGGCCGACGAGCCGCCACCGCCGAACAGTCGGCCGATCACCGCGAAGGCGTCGGACATGTTCGGGGCCCGGAAGAAGATCCAGGCGAAGCACACCACGTTGAACGTGAGGATCCACTGCAGCACCTTGACCAGCGGCGGGGGCAGGCCGATCGGCCCCCGCTCGGCCCACTTCTCCTTCACGACCCGCTCGCCCACCAGGTACGAACCGTGGATGGCGCCCCAGATCACGAAAGTCCAGTTCGCGCCGTGCCACAGGCCGCCGATGACCATGGTGAGGAAGAGGTTGCGGTAGGTGAAGAGCTCCGAGCCGCGGTTGCCGCCGAGCGGGATGTAGAGGTAGTCACGCAGCCACCGCGACAGCGTCATGTGCCAGCGGCGCCAGAAGTCCTGCAGCGACAGCGACCGGTAGGGCGCATCGAAGTTCTGGGGGAAGCGGATGCCCAGCAGGAGCGCGATGCCGATGGCCATGTCGGTGTAGCCCGAGAAATCGGCGTAGATCTGGATGGCATAGGCGTAGACCGCCCACATGATCTCCCACGAGCTGTGCGCATTCGGCAGGGCGAACGCCGGGTCGACGATCGTCGCCATGTAGCTCGAGATCACGACCTTCTTGAACAAACCGCGCCCGATGAGCATGAAGGCTTCGGCGGTCTGCACGAAGCGCGGGTCGGGACGGTCGGCGAGTTGCGGGATGAACTCGCTGGCCCGCACGATCGGGCCGGCGACGAGGTGCGCGAAGAACGACAGGTAGACCGCGAAGTCGAGCAGCGGCACCGGCTCGCGCCAGACCCCACGACCGATGTCGATCACGTAGCTGATGGCCTGGAACGTGAAGAACGAGATGCCGATCGGCAGGATGACGTTGACGAATGTCGAGTTCGGGTTGACGCCCAGCATGGAGAGGCGATCAGTCACCGACGAGACGAAGAAGTTGACGTACTTGAAATACGACAGCACCCCGAGATTGACCACGACGGCGGCACGGACGAGCCACCGGCTGCGCGGGGTGCGTCCCCCATCAGGGGTCAGAGCCTGGTGGACCGCCTTGCCGAAGGCCCAGTTGACGATGATCGAGAACGCCAGGATGGCCGTCAGCGGAAGATGGTCACGCGACGAGAACCAGTAGCCGTAGAAGAAGAAGCTGGCCGCCAGGATGAACCACCGCCACGCCAACCGGTAGGGGCGCAACAGCCAGTTCCCGGTGAACACGACCAGAAAGAAGATGGCGAAGTCGATGGTGGGAAAGAGCATCTGAAGGCGTTCGGATCGCAGGTTCGGCCGGACGGGCCTGTCTGACCCGTCCACGCGCGGGCGTCGGCCGACGGTATCGCACGACATCGCAGCAACGGCTGATGGGGCGGTAGGTTCCCCGGAGGTTCTCGGCAACGGGCGGAACCACTGGAGGAGAATCGATCATGGCCATGGAATATCGGCGCCTCGGGCGCAGCGGCCTGCAGGTGAGCATCCTGTCGTTCGGGTCGTGGGTCACGTTCGGCACCCAGGTCGACACGTCGCTCGCCAAGGACTGCCTCACGGCGGCCCGAGACGCGGGAGTCAACTTCTTCGACAACGCCGAGGCCTACGCCGGGGGCGAGTCCGAGCGGATCATGGGTCAGGCCATCGCCGAGCTCGGATGGCCCCGCTGGTCGTATGTGATCTCTACCAAGGTCTACTGGGGCCTGCACGACGCCGTGAACATGCAGTTCACCCTCAATCGCAAGTACCTCATGCAGGCGATCGACGCCTCACTCGAGCGCATGGGCCTCGCCTTCGTCGACCTGCTCTACTGTCACCGGGCCGACCCCAAGACGCCGATCGAAGAGACGGTGTGGGCCATGTCCGACATCGTGTCGTCGGGCAAGGCGCTCTACTGGGGCACGTCCGAGTGGAGCGCGGATGAGATCCGCGCTGCATGGGACATCGCCGACCGTCACCACCTGCACAAACCGGTCGTCGAGCAACCCCAGTACAACCTGTTCGAGCGCCGCAAGGTCGAGCGCGAGTACGCGCGCCTGTACGACGACATCGGCCTCGGCCTCACCACTTGGAGCCCGTTGGCCTCGGGCCTGCTCTCAGGCAAGTACCTCGACGGCGTGCCCGAGGGGAGCCGGGCATCGCTGCCCGGCTACGAGTGGCTCGCCGAACTCCTCACCGATCCCAGCTCGAACGACAAGCTCCGCTCCCTCACCGTCATCGCCGATCGGCTCGACTGCACCCTGTCGCAGCTCGCCATCGCGTGGTGCGCGTCGAACCCCCGCGTGTCGTCGGTCATCACGGGCGCCAGTCGGGTCGAGCAGGTGCACGAAAACCTGGCCGCCATCGACGTGCTGGCCAAGCTCACCCCCGACGTCCTCGCCGAGATCAAGGCCATCGTCCGGTGACGGCCGCGCCTCGCTAGCGTCTCGGCATGGAACTCGACGCCGCCCTTGCCTTCGCCCGCGACCACCACTGGGGCATCCTCGCCACCCTCAAGCGCGACGGTCGGCCACAACTGTCGAACGTCGGGTACGCCGTCGGCGACGACGGGCTGATACGGATCTCGATCACCGCGCCCCGAGCCAAGACGGCCAACGCCCGACGCGACCCGCGCGTCTCGCTGCATATCAACCGCGACGACTTCTGGGCCTACGTCGTGATCGACGGATCGGCCGAGCTCTCGCCCGTCAGCGCCGAACCCGGCGACGCGACCGGTCAGGAGCTCGCCGACCTCTACCGCGCACAGGCCGGCGAGCACGACGACTGGGACGACTACTTCAGGGCGATGGTCGCCGATCAGCGGCTGGTCCTGCGCATCCGCCCCGAGCACGCGTACGGCATGCTGCCGGACTGATCCGTCGGGGCTCAGGTCGGCTCGACACCGAGGGCGGCGGCGACCGCCCCGATCAGCCGATCGACCCGCGTGTCGCCGGCGGCCCGGGCCGCCGCATAGGCATCGGGCCCGTCGCCGACCGGCTCGACGACCTCGACGTAGACCTTCAGCTTCGGCTCGGTGCCACTCGGGCGCAGACAGACCCTCGAACCGTCGACCAGCACCAGCACCAAGGCGTCGGTCGACACCCGGGCCCCGTCGGCCTCGCACAGGTCGGTGCACCCCGTCACGGCCAGGCCGGCCAGCTCGGGCGGCGGCGTGGACCGCAACGAGGACATCACCCCGGCGATGCGATCGATTCCGTCGGCCCCCTCGACCCGCCATGACCAGGTGCGGGTGGCGTGCTCACCGAACCGGCGGGCGAGGCCCTCGAGGATGTCCCAGGCCGTGCGCCCCTCGGACCTGGCCACTGCCAACAGCTCGACGAGCCGGAGCGCGGCACTGATGCCGTCCTTGTCCCGCACGGCCTCGTCGACCGAGTACCCGAGTGCCTCCTCGAAGCCGAACACGAACCGCAGATCCGGGTGGGCGAGGCCCGGCTGCACCACCCACTTGAAGCCGGTCGGCACCTCGGCGTAGTGCACGCCCTCGGCCTCGGCCATGCGCGCCAGCAACCGTGACGAGACGAACGTGGTGACGACGAGTCGATCGTTGCCGGTCGACGTGGCCAGCACGCGGGCGCCCAGCAACGCGCCGATCTGATTGCCGGTGAGGGCGACGAAACGGGTCGATCCGACCACGGGTCCGTTGGGGACGGGCACCATCACCCCCAGGCGATCGGCGTCGGGATCGTTGGCGATGATCACATCAGCCCCAACCTGCTCGGCGAGGGCGGTCGCCAGGTCGAGCGCACCGGTTTCCTCCGGATTCGGGAAGGCGAGAGTCGGGAAGTCCGGGTCGGGCTCGGCCTGCTGCTCGACGGCGTGCAGGTCGACGAAGCCGGCCCGTCCCAGAGCTTCGAGCGCCACCGCTCCACCGACCCCGTGCATGGCCGTGTGCACGATGCGCAAGTCGCGAGGACCGGGCTCGACCAGGGCGATGACATGCTCGAGGTACGACTCAAGGACCTCGGGACCGACCAGCTCGATGGCCTCGTCCAACCCGTCGGCCAGGACGATCGGGCCGGCCGCCGCCAGCTCGATCGTCGCCGCGATCTCGGTGTCGATCGGGGGACGGATCTGCGAACCGTCGGCGACGTAGACCTTGTAGCCGTTGTCGCGGGCCGGGTTGTGGCTGGCCGTGCACATCACCCCGGCATCGGCACCCAACGCCCGGATGGCGTAGGCGAGCAAGGGGGTCGGGCAGATCGCCGGGAAGAGCAGCACCCGGAGCCCGGCACCGGCGAACACCCGGGCCGAATCACGGGCGAACACATCGGACTTGTGACGGGCATCGAAACCGACCACCACCGACCGGCCGGGGCCGAGCCAACGGGCCAGGCCGGCGGCCGCCTGCCGCACGACCATCCGGTTCATGCGCTGCGGGCCCGCTCCCAGCTCGCCGCGGAGACCGGCCGTTCCGAAGGCCAGCCGACCGTTGAACCGCTCGGCGAGCGGACCCGTGTCGCCGCCATGGGCGCGCTCGATGAGCCGGTCGAGCTCACCACGGGTCTCGGGGTCCGGGTCGGCGGCGAGCCAGGCGAGGGCCGCGTCGCGGAGCGGATCGGTGAGAGGCATCGCCTCACAGTCTGCCCACGGTCGCCGCCCGACTGAGAATTGGGGGATCATCCCAGCGGGACGAGAGTTCCTCGGACCGCATGATTCGACCAGGAGGACCGGCCATGAGCCCGACCATCGACGAGATCGTGGTGGGTGACCCGCCCGAGGCCTGGGCCGCCGCCGGGTTCGCGGTCGACCCGGACGGGGTGTGCCGCATCGGCTCGGTCAGGGTACGCCTCGCGGGTCGCGACGCCGGCAAGCGCATCCTCGGTTGGGCGCTGCGCGATCTGCCCGTCGGCGCGCTCGCCGGCGGGCAGATCGACGGCCTCGCCACGACGCTCGGCGATCGCCCTGCATCCGAGCCGGCGGCCCATCCCAATGGGAGCAGGCTGATCGACCACGTCGTGTTGGCCACGCCCGACTGCGACCGCACCATCACCACCCTCGAGTCCACCGGTTTCCGCGCGCTCCGCACTCGTCACGTCGACACCTATGGCGCGCCGATGCGCCAGACGTTCTTCCGGGCCGGTGAGGTGATCATCGAGCTCGTCGGTCCCGAAGAGCCCGGCGGCGACGGGCCCGCAGTGTTCTTCGGCCTGGCGATGACGGTCGCCGACCTCGACCGCACCGCCGACCTGCTGGGTGACGCGCTGAGCCGCCCGAAAGACGCGGTGCAACCCGGCCGGCGCATCGCCACCCTCCGCCACCGCGACCTCGGGGTTTCCGTGGCGATCGCCTTCATGACCCCCGAGCCGACCTGACCGGCCTGACCGACCTGACCGACCTGACCGGGCGGGCGAGCGGCACCGGGGACCGGGATAGCCTCGCCGCACCATGCTCGATCATGTCTTCACCGATGCCATCGGCGCCCTACGCGACGCCTTCGAGAATGCCCTGCTCGAGCGGCAGGCCTTCGAGGAACGGTTCCAGGTCGACGTGCTGCTCGGCGACACGACGTGGGAGACGAGCTACTCGCTTCCGGGCGAGGGGCTGCCGGCCCGGGTCCAGGCCGACATCACGCTGGTCTGGCCCACCTGGGCGCAGAGCTCGTACCGCTCGTGGTACATCGGCGAGCCGATCGATGAGCCCCCCCGCATCGACATCGAAATCGTGCTGCGCGTGCAGCGCCTGAAGTCCGGCCCCGACCCGGCGATGTTCCTGGGGGTGCTCCCCGAGCAGAGCCCGGCCATCGGGAGCCACCGACTCGATCGCTCGGGCCCCACGATCGAGACGCAGTTCCCCAACGATCTCGACAACGCCGAGTACGCGATCGAGGTGAGCTACGAGGGCGCGTACGAGTTCGACGAGGCGACCCTCACCGACGGTTCGATCCTCGATCATCACTTCTCGGCGATGGGCGGTTGGATCTCGTCGGCGCTCGTCAAGGTCGGTGACCTGACCTTCGACTTCCTCCCGCCGCTCGACCTCGAAGAGACCTGACCGATCGCCGAGGTCCGCGTCTTGCCTACCGACTTGTCGCGCTGAGCGCGACCTTCTGACGCCGAAACCGGGGGGTTGTGGAAGGGGGCGTGAGAATCAGAAGCCGGTCGAGCGGGGCAGCAGGTCGTCGAAGGCGGGGTCGCGCTTTTCGGCCTTGGCCGTGAACGACTCGATCATGTCGGTTGGCTGGAACATGCCGGTCTGCCAGGTGGCGATGTAGTTCAGCGAGTCGGCGACGGTGTGATCACGCGAATAGGTGATCATCTCCTTCGACCCCCAGACGGCCAGCGGGCTCTTGGTGGCGATCTGGGCGGCGACGTCGAGCGCGCCGGCCACGAGCTCTTCGTGGGTCTCGAACACCCCGTTGACCAGGCCGACCTCATAGGCCCGCTGCGCCGGCATACGACCGCCCAGATAGGCGAGCTCGCGCACGATGGCGTCGGGAATGAGCTTCGGAAGGCGCTGGAGCGTGCCGACGTCGGCGGTCATGGCGATGTTGATCTCCTGGATCACGAAGAACGCGTCGGCCGACACGTAGCGCAGGTCGCAGGCGGTGACCATGTCGACCGCGCCGCCGATGCACCCGCCCTGGATGGCGGCGATCACCGGCATGCGGGCCTTCTCGAACGCCGTGAAGCTGTCCTGCAACGCCAGGGCGGTCTCGCGCAGGCGCGCCCGCTCGCGACCGGCTTCGGTCGGGCGGCGACGGGTGCCGGTCGCGCCGGGCTCGCTCTCGCTCAGGCCTCCCCCACCGGTGAACACGGCCAGGTCCATGCCGGCCGAGAAGTGCTTGCCGGTCGACGAGACGACGATGGCCCGGGCCCGACCCTCGTCGCTGATCCCCCGCACGATCTCGGGGAGCTCGCTCCAGAACTCGGGGATCATCGAGTTGAGCTTGTCCGGGCGGCTCAGCTGCACATGGGCGACATGGTCGCTCTCGGTGACGTCGAAGCAGGTGTAGCCCATCAGGCGCTGGCCGCCTCGGCGGCGGCGCGGTCGACGCTGACGGCGTCGAACTCGAGGTACTCCTCGCCGGTGTCGGCCCAGTCCTCGAACTGGATCACGCCGATCTCCTCGAACCGGTGACGCAGCCAACCGGCGTTGGCGTCGAGCAGGCCGAGCTTCTTGCAGTTGGGCACGATCTTCGAGAACAGGATCTGCTGGAAGACCTGCTGGTCGGGCGGGGTCGCGAGCAGGATCTTGGTCATCTTGCGGCCGTCGACGCCCATGCGCTCCCAGACCTCCTGCTGCAGGAAGCGATCGCGCATCCGCACCGCCGCCTCGAACGTGAACTCCTGACGCTCCTGCATCTCGGCGTCGCTCAGCTC
>Ga0315273_10013426_pt1 | contig 10524 bp, 9 predicted proteins | sample YL17G02_0_MG_FD_205753 | JGI IMG/M metagenome (GOLD analysis project Ga0315273, IMG submission 205753) | Sediment microbial communities from Yellowstone Lake, YNP, Wyoming, USA - YL17G02_0 | ecosystem: Environmental > Aquatic > Freshwater > Lake > Sediment | place: USA: Wyoming | collected... | reverse complement strand
CCGAGAGAGCTACATCTTGGCGCCCTGCCATATGATCCAACCGGTCAGCCCCGTCGAGAACATCATTGCGATGTACGACGAAGCTAGGCAGTACGGCGAGTACTGAACGCCGGAGCGCACCAGAACTAGGGGCACGGCATGCCTAGCCCCTACGCTAACGTCCAGGGCCGGATTGGCACCGTCTTGCCGGTGCCAATCGCGCGCTCCCCGGCGAGAACGATCTGCAGGCTCTTCATCGCGTCGTCTAGCGCGGGCATAGGATCCAAGTCTTCCTCGATGCAGTCGAGGAGATCCGACATCTCGCGTGCTATCGGCTTGAGGACGCCTGGGACATTCATCTGACGGTACTTGCCGGGGAATCGGTAGACCTCTATCAGGTCGCCCTCCTCGTGATGCTCGGTCCGGTCCGCGGCGTAGATTATGCGGAGACGACCTTTGGGTCCGATGAACTCCTTCTCGCTGAACTCGCGGTAGTTGTGGGTCCAACCCACCTCGTAGATACCGGTCGATCCGTCCGAGAAGGCAATGGTGATGATGCCGTAGTCGTACTTGCCCTGCGGTACCCGTGAATCGAGCCGACAGCTCACGCCGGAAACGCGGACCGCCTCCGCCCCGGTGCACCAACGCATCACGTCGACGTAGTGGCAGCCGCAGTCGACAATGGGGGAGGTTTCGGTTATGAGCTTCAGGCACTCCCGCCAATGATCCGGGTAGATGACGTGCTCGCCTCCCAGCATGCGCATTGCGATCGGAAACCCGATCGATCCGGAGCTGATTAGTTCCGCCGCGCGCTGGTAGGTCGAGTTGTGGCGCAGGATATACCCCACCCGAAGCTTGCGCCCGGTTCTCCGTACAGCCCGGACGACGGCTTCAGCCTCGGCAAGGCTCGGGGCGAGGGGTTTCTCCAACAGCACGTGCTTGCCGGCTGCCAGGCAGGAGACAGCGATCTCCCGGTGGCTGGAGGGCCAGGTGGCGATCACCACGACTTCGACCTCGGATCGGGTTAGCACCTGCCGGTAGTCAGCGAAATGCAGGTCAGCGCCGTAGCGACGAGCGGCGGCCGCGGCCACCCTTGGAAGCCGGTCAACAGTTGCGACCAGCCGAGTTCTGTCGTGCTCCGCGGCGGCCGCAACATGACCCATCCCCATCGCGCCGCAGCCAATCACTGCAACCCCGTAACGTCTCCTCGCTCGTGCCAAGCTTGGTTACCTCCGGTCCTGATCTGCGGGGCGCGGCCTGCTGGCTCTGGATTGAGACAGCGACCACTTGCACCGAGGATTCCCCACATGAATGGGCTTCTCCTTGAGACCAAAGCCGCGACCTCGTCTGGTGCGGGGAGAGGGGGCGCGAACGGGAAACGCCGAACACGAATGGCAGGAGCTCGCGCTTCTGCTCAACGGGAGGAGCTGCGCCGCTGGAGTGCGCCGGAGGCAGACGGGCGTCCGGGCAACAAGCCCGCCGGAAGCGGGTCAGCCCGACTGAGGAGGTAGACAACAGCGATGCGTTTCTGCGAGGACCATATTGACATCATTAGGCGATTCGACCGGTTCTGGAAGGGCGAAGAGACCGACCGGCCCGTGTTGTTCATCGTCGCGCCGAAGGACCATGCTGACAGCTCGGTGCTGCCGCCTGAGCTGGCGCGGCCGGAGGATCGCCTCCTGCCGGAGAACATGGTGGCGCAGGCCCGCTTTGAGCTTGCGCGTACCGCCTATCTCGCCGAGGCCTTCCCCAATTGGTGCGTGGATTTCGGGCCGGGGATACTGCACGGCTGCATCGGAGGCGAGGTAGACTTCAGCGATATGGAGACGGCATGGTTCCTCAAGTTTCTCCCTGACATCAGCGAGTTCGATCGCCTGCGGTTCAAGCCGCAGGGCAAGTGGTGGACGGCGATCAGGCGGGCGACCGAGGCGCTGCTCGACGAGCTGGGCGATGAGCTGGTGGTAACCATCACCGACATCGGAGGCGTGGCTGACATCCTCGCCAGCGCGGTGGGAACGGAACAGTTCCTGCTGGATGTGATTGAGCGGCCGGAGGTGGTGAAACGGGCGGTCGATCACTGTCACTCGCTGTGGATGGAAGCCTATGAAGATAACGTCTCGTGGTTCGTGGGGCGGCAGGACGTAACCACCGCATGGTGGTTCGCGCCGTCCCGCGGCCGCACCTACATGACACAGTGCGACTTCAACTCGATGATATCGCCTCAGGTCTTCTCGGACCTGTTCGTGGACCAACTCGGGCGTACCTATGCAGCTCTGGACAATGGCGCCTTCCATCTCGACGGCATCGGCACCGAGGTGCACGTGCCGGCGTTGGTTGCCCAGAAGGGGTTGCACCTTATCCAATGGGTGCCGGCGCCGGGGACGAGCGCGCTCAAGCACAAGCGCATGCTGCGCGGGATTCAGGAGGCAGGCGTCAGCATCACGTTCGAGATGAAGGCCGAAGAGGTGGAGACGGCCTGCCGCGAGTTCGATCACCGGCGGCTAATGCTGGTCGTATGGTGCAGCGGCGAGGCCGAGGCCAGGAGGCTGGTGGAGAACACGCGGAGATGGTGTGAGTAAGCAAGGATGGCAGGGCAAGCCCCCGTTGGCAGGAGGGTACCAATCCTGCCCCGCCGAAAAGCCTTGCAGATCCACACTGTGATCGCGTACCGGGACCGCTACCGAAGGCTGACCGAAGGATGCACGGATACACGAGCGGGAAAGCCGGAGGTGTAGCGGATGTCACCTCTCCTTTGTCCCACCTTCGCTGGCACTCTGCAACTGGCATCCTTAGCCTGGCGCACAGTGGCGCTAGGGATATGTGGAGGCACTTGCTGTGCACTACACTGGTTACGGTAGCCAAAGCATGGTTGCACCACTGCGCAAAGTCTTGGTCAAGCGGCCTGACGTAGCTTTCGCTGTAGATGATCCCGCGAAATGGGGATACGCGGGGTCACCGGACCTGAAGACCGCCCAGGAGGAGCACGATGCCCTAGTGACGGTTCTCCGCCGGGAGGGGGCCGAGGTGATTGACCACGACGAGCTTCAGCCTGGCCGCGCCGACGCCATCTACGTGCACGACCCTGCTGCCATCACGGATGGTGGGGCGCTGATCCTGAGAATGGGGAAGCCCTTGCGCCGGGGCGAAGAGGCCGCCATGGCATCGCGTCTGGAAGCCTTGGGCGTGCCGGTCCTGTACTCCTTACACGGCGATGCCCAAGCTGAGGGTGGCGACCTGCTCTGGGTCGATCGTAGAACTCTGGCGGTGGGTCAGGGCTTCCGCACCAACGCCGAGGGAGTGCGTCAGTTGAGAGAAGTCTTGGGCCAACTGGAGGTTGATCTCGTAGTGGTCCAACTGCCCTATCTCAACGGCCCAGCCTCTTGTCTACACCTCCTGAGCCTCATCAGTATTGTCGATCTCAAACTGGCGGTGATCTACCAGCCACTGCTGCCTGTGCCCTTCTGGCAGTTCCTCCGAGGACGAGGATTCGAGTTCATAGAGGTCCCTCACAAAGAGTTCGAGAGCATGGGAGCGAACGTGCTGGCACTGGCGCCTGGAAGATGTCTGATGTTGGCAGGTAACCCGATCACGCAGCGGCGACTGGAGGCGGCCGGTTGCGAGGTGCTCACTTACAAGGGTGACGAGATCTCTCTCAAGGGTGGGGGCGGGGCAACCTGTTTGACGAGGCCGATTCTGCGCGCATGACCGGTAACAGGACGCTACTGGCTTGCGCAGCGCCACCTGTGAGGCGGACTATGCGCCGTCCTGTTCCCGCTCTGGCCTTTCGCCGGTGTCAGCGCCCAGATCAGACAGAGATGCCCCTTCGGACCGATGATAGCAGCCGCGACAGCAGCGCCGATGGAGAGGTGTCTCTCTGAGGACCACTAAGAACCGTCGCAACGCCCCACAGGGGGTGGCCCTGACACGCCCGCCCTGTGGAGACCACTACACCTGGGTCGATCCGCCCGGCACAACCGGGTACCCCGTGCGCTACGAGACAAGGAGGTTGCGAGATGCCAGTGCGTACGCCAAGCAGGCTGCCCTTCTGGGACGTGCTGACAGAGGCCCAGGTTGGGAAGCTGCACGCGGATACGCTGACGGTGCTGGAGCAGACCGGTGTAGAGGTCAACGAAGGGCGATCCCGTCAGCTACTCGCCAAGGCTGGCGCGGCAATCGAAGGCGCGCGGGTCCGTATCCCGGCCCCTCTGGTTGAGCAGGCGCTTCTGACCGCGCCGAAGGAGATACTGATCTATGATCGAGAGAAGCAGCCTGCAATGCGTCTCGCGCCAGGGTACAGCTACTTCGGCACGGGCTCCGACACCACCTGGGTGGTTGACCCCGAGGTCGGCGAACGACGCAGGACCGATCTAGACAGTATCCGGATGACGGCCCGCCTTGGGGATGCTCTGCCCAACCTCGACTTCATCATGTCCATGGGCACCGCACCGGAGATCGCGCCGGAGCTTGCCGATCAGCACCACTTCGCGGCGATGGTTGAGTCGACGACGAAGCCCGTCATGTTCACAGTGCAGTCTGAACGCGCGGCGCGGCGCATTGTGGCGATGTGCGCCGTCATCTGCGGCGGACCGGAGGCGCTCTGGGAGCGGCCCTTCGCCGTGCTGTACGCGATGCCGACCGCGCCGCTCTACCATACGGCGGAGGCGCTCAGCGCTCTCCTCGTCTGTGCCGAGGCCGGCATTCCAGCCGTCTACTCCTCGGCTCCGCAGTTTGGAGCCACAGGTCCGATCACCATCGCCGGGTCGCTCGTAGTGGCCAATGCAGAGATGCTCTCGGGGCTGGTGATCCAGCAGTTGCACCGGCCCGGCGCGATCTTCGTCCACGGCCCGATACCAGGTCCGCTGGATATGCGTACGATGGTCAACAACTACGGTGGCCCCGACGTTATCCTCGCCCTGGCCGCGGGGGCGCAGCTGGCCCGCCACTACGGGCTGCCGGCATTCGGACTGGGCGGGTCATCCGACTCGAAGGTGTTCGACCAGCAGGCAGCGGCAGAGGCGAGCATGCAGTTGATCACAAACGCGCTCGCCGGCGCCAATCTGATCCACGACGTCGGCTACCTCGAGTCGGGGATGACCGCCAGCCCCGAAGCGATGACGTTCATGGACGAGGTGATCGACCAGGTGCGTTATCTCCTGCGCGGAGTCGCTGTCTCCGAGGAAGCGAACATGCTATCAGACATCCTGGAGGTCGGCCCACGGGGCAGCTTCCTGACCCGAGACAGCACACTTGACAACTTCCGGGAGACCATGTGGACGGGGCCGCTGACGGACCGACGGCGGTACGAGGAGTGGGCCGAATCTGGTGCGCTGGACGCCAGTGCCCGCACGCGCGCTCGGACGCTTCAGCTTCTCAGAAATCACCAGCCAAGACCGCTGGATCAGAGCATCGCGACTCGACTCTGGCGGATTGCGGTGGGTGAAGACGGATGACGATGAGGCAGTGAGTGCACCTGTCAGAGGCGGTCAGGAAGCCGCCGGTATCGCGGGTTGAGAGACCTTGCCCTGGTGGTGGTTAGCTGCTGGCCTCCCGGCTCATCCTGACAACCTCTCGGCAGAAGTGGTCCACTGCCTCGATCTGCACCTCGGAGGTCATGTAGGTCGTCCCCATCACGAAGGCGCCGTCGGTGCCAGCACCCCGCATCTGTCTCTCGACCTCGCGGGTGATGTTGTCCCGCCGGTCCTCGATGAAGTCCAGCTCCCAGTTCCAGCCGTAGACGCAGACGTTCCTGCCGACCCGCCTGCGGATCTCGACCGGGTCTGACGAGTAGCCTCGTCGGTCTTGCTCCACCACGAGCCCGTCGATGCCGAGCTCCACAAGATCATCGAGCAGCGGCAGGCAATCGCCAAGAAACCAGAAGAGCACCTGGAGGCCGTGCCGGCGTGCATCTGACACCTGGATCCGATGACCCGGGAGGGCTACTTCGCGCCAGATGGCGGGCGCGATCAGGTCAGCTCCCTCCAAGTAGCCCCCGATCCAGGCTGCGTCGGCGCCGGCGTGTGCCCCCGCCTCCACGGTTGCTGTCCGGCGGCGCGCCAGGCGCTCCACCACGGATCGCACCAGTCCCGGATTGTCATGCAGCAGCACCATGCCCCGTTCGAAGCCCCCCACCGCGTCGAGTGCCTCAGGGAAGATCCCGTGCGCCACCACTGCCAGATAGGCATCGTCGCCCAGTTCCTGCCGCATAAGCCTGATGGGATCCACGATGCCCCGGTCCGCCACCTCGCGGGCGTTCCAATCCGTACCAAGGACGCGGTGTAGGTCGGCCTCGCAGGTGATCGGGGGATCCCAGCCACTCTCTGACGTGCGCCTGTGGTCCGTCACACCCCACTCCGCAGCGGTGGCGCGCGAGCGAATGGCCCATCGTTCGCCTGTGCCGGTGTTCTCGAGGTATGGTCGCCCACCCTCGATGACGACCCGCCGAGAGTTGATCGTCTCTCGGTCGAGACCGGCCCAGCAGCAGATGAAGTCATTGTCGGGAAAACGTAAGTGGGCCTCTATCTGGATGGCGGCGCGGGCCCTGTTCTCGCCGTACTCGAACTCCCACAACGGCCTGCCGGCGGCCTTGCAGTAGAAGTCGGAGTCACCGACCATCGCGACCGGTATGCGATCGGGTTTCCCCCGAGCAAGTGCTGTCCGCATCCGCTCGCGTGAGGTCATGTTCTGTCTCCTCCCAGTCCGGCATGGCGGCGAATAGCACGTAGCACGGTTCCAGCGTACGCGGCCCCCGCGCTGTGACCGCGCACATTCCCGGCCCAGCAGTCGGGAACAGCCTGCCGCTAACCGATGCCCAGCCAGCTCAGCGCGTTGCGGCTGAATATCCGCTCGATCGCCTCCGGCGACGCGCCAGCATCGCGCAGAATGCTGCGATCCTCTTCCAGGCGCCATCCATAGGAATCGGCGTTCTCTGGGGTGTCGCAGTCACTGCCATAGATCAGGTGTTCATCTCCTACCTGGGCCAGCGCCTTGGTCAGCGCGTCGACCTTCCAGATGCGCGGGGCGCCGGTAGTAATGTCTATGTAGCAGGTCCACTGATGGCCTCGCTCGGGCTGCAGCCACTGCAGTTTCCAGCACGTAGCGATGCATTCATCCGTCCATGGCCAGCTCATGTGAGCCAGGGCGAACTTGATCTTCGGGTACTCCATCATGATCTCGAACTCCGCCGGGCGGCAGTACTTGGAAGTATTGCCCCAGCTCGCCACGACCCCGCTGTGGAATAGCATCGGCCTCCCGTAGCCGTTTATCTTCCGGTAACAGGCCTGGGCTCTTTCATCGTCGGGATACCAGTGATGGGCAAGCATCTTGATGCCGTGCAGGCCTTTGTCGCCCAGGGCGTAGTCAACCATCTCCTGGGCATCCGGCATGGTCGGCTCGATCCAGGCGAAGCCGATAAGGCGCTGGGGATCAGGCTCCACCGCGCGCGCCAGCTCGTCTATGACCTCTCGGTGTGCCCGCGCTTCGTACTCCCCGGTCACCAGCGACCAGTGGGGCGGGGGAGACATGAGCACGATGCGTTCGAGCTTCGCCTTACCGAGGGCTTGGAGGATCTTGCGGCCGTCCTCCCCGCCTTTCATATGTACGTGCACGTCGATGGTCATGGGCGAGCCTCCTTGAGCCGTGTTGCATTCGCCGGTATTGGTCGTCAGCTACCAGAGGGACCGAACTCGCTGTGCTCCCCAGAAACCCTATCCGGGGATCCTGGGCGGTTTCCCTTCCGGCTGAGTCGGTGCTATCCTGCCTCTCATGGGTGTCATTTCCTCCTTCCTGTTTACTGCTGGAGTCATCCTTCGCGCGCTGTGGGAACTCGCCTGTTACGCGTTCCGGTTCGGGTGGGCGATGGTACTGCCCAAGGCGCGGCTGGCGGCGCGGGTGCTAGCGGCTGAGAGCCAGCTGGCTATCGAGTTGAACCGGTCCGGTGGAAGCAAGCGACGGCGCCGCCAGTTCACTCCTGCCTTCCGCCTGCTATGGGTGGCGCTCTCCAAGCTGGTGGACGGCTGGGAGGCGCTGGTACACCTGATGAAGCCGGAGACGGTGACGCGCTGGCATAGGAGAGCCTTCCGTCTCTTCTGGCGCTGGCGCTCCCGGCCTGGGCGGCCACCGATCCCCAGCGAGATGCAGCGGCTCATTCGCCGCCTCAGTCGGGAGAACCCCCTCTGGGGTCCAGATCGTATTCGAGATGTGCTGTTGCTACAGAGCTATGAGGCGCCCTGTGCCGAGACGATCCGTAAGTACATGGTGAAGCCCAGGAAGCCCCAGTCCCCCTCGACCACCTGGCTGCCGTTCCTGCGAAACCACCTCGATTGTTCCTGGGCGATGGACTTCTTCACCGTCACCACGCTAGGTTTCCAGGTGCTCTATGTGTTCCTGGTGTTCGATCACGCGCGCCGCGAAGTCCGGCATTTCGCCATCTCCGCCAACCCGACCATGGAGTGGGTGATCCAGCAACTGCGGGAGGCGACGCCTTTCGGGGAACAGCCCCGCTATCTGCTCCGGGGCAACGACGGCATCTACGGCCTCGGGGTGCGGGCCTTCCTGATCTGTTGTGGCATTCTGGAGGTGCGCACCGCCTATCAGAGTCCCTGGCAGAACCCCTACATTGAACGCTTCATCGGGACCCTCCGGCGTGAGCTGCTGCACCACGTCATCGTCTTGAACCAGCGACATCTGGAGCGGCTTCTGCGGGAGTTCATTGAGGACTATTACCACCCCGCGCGCCCCCATCAGGGCCTGTCCGGAGAAACGCCGTTCCCCCAGCCGCCGCCGGGCGAAGGCGAACTCATCTCAGTTCCTGTGCTCGGCGGCCTCCACCATCGCTACTACCGCGCCGCCGCGTGATCCCGATCTTTGCGCGACTTCTCCGCACCCCCATCGGCTGCTATCATAGCGCTGGTGATAGCAACTCAACATCTCGGCCACCAGAAGGAAACGGAGATGATGGTGATGGCGCCTCTGGCCTGCTTCTGTCTCATAGTGGTGGGAGTGATTCTCTATCAGATCGACGCCCGCGCCGCCGGCGGCCTCTTACATCCCTCCTCCGCAGTCATGGCAAAGCTGATGCTGTGGCGCTGGGGAATCGCCTGCCTGATCGCAGGAGTGTTTGGCTGGGTGTTGATGGCGTGCGCGGAGACGATGAGACCGCCGCTACTTCCTCCGTGGTTTGACGATTACTTGAAGGGGGACGAAGAGGAGCAGCCGAAAGGCGAATGATCAGCGTTCCTCAATCCCACACGTGCGCCGGATGGGGTTTCTGGGGTGCACAGCCAGCAAGTGCCGAGAATACCACGAGAGAGGCTACACGAGCACGCTGGTCGCCAGATGAGTTTCTGGACAGGACGCCGCTCGAGCAGCGTCCCGAACCTACTGAGCACGCAAAGCAGAGCACCCCAAGGCATCCCGCCGTAGGAACCACACGCCTGTTTGTGGATTCGAAACACCCGTTCTGGGCCCACTGCTGGGCCTGAGCGGCGAACTGGCTTTGTCTGCTAGAACGCCGATCTCGGTCTTGACAGAACGGTGTGAACGGCGCGAGTATCCCGCGACACCAGCAGCTCAATCAGGCGCACAAGGCTCGGGCAACCCCGAGCCTTGTGCGCGTACATGGTCGCACGGATGTTGTCATGGCGCGGCGATCCGCCCGCCGGCTGCGGGGAGCACGTACTCAGACATGTCGTCACTCGCGACAGGCTCGGCCGCCGGTTCAGGCGAGCTGCCCAGCAACCCGTTCAGCCTCCCCACCGCGCTCTGCTTGGTGCGCGTGTCCGAGTGCAGGTACTTGGCAGTGGTCTGCAGATCAGCATGGCCGAGCAACTCCTGGACGGTGCGCACATCCACGCCCTTGCGGATGAGGTGGGTGGCGAATGTATGTCGCAGCTTATGCGGAGTGATGCCCTGGCCCTCCATGCCGGCTTTGCGAATGGTGCCGGCCAGCATGGCATTCACCACCCGGCCCTGGATGGGATGGCCCCCATAGGCGCTGACGAAGAGGTGGCGACTCTTGGTCTTGGTGCGATGGGGGAGGTAGCCATGGATCGCCTCCACTGCCTGCTCTGTGAGTGGCACCATCCGCTGCTTGTCCCCCTTGCCCCGTATCAGCAGCTGGCGGTTCTCCAGGTCCAGGTCATCCAGGGTGATGGAGACTGCCTCTCCGCGCCGGATGCCGGTCGAGAGCAACAGCACGATCAGGGCTTTGTATCAGGGCTTGTCGGCGGCGGCAATCAGCTTCTGGGCCATCTCCTCAGTCAGGCAGACCGGCCCCGGCTGAGAGACCTTAGGCAGAGGCAAGCGCCGTGCTGGATTGCTGGTGGCATAGCCCATGTCCTGGAGGAAGCCGAAGAAGGAGGAAACGCAGGCGTACTTACGTCTGAGAGTGAGTGGCGCTGCCCCCTTCAGGCTCACCCCGAACTGCACGATCATCTCCCGGGTGATCTCGCCGGGAGCAGGCACCCGGCCGAGCCGCTCCTCCAGGAACTGCCGGAGCACGCGCATGTCCGTCCCATACGCCCGCACCGTCAGTTGCGAGAAGCTCCG
>Ga0315273_10013425_pt1 | contig 10524 bp, 10 predicted proteins | sample YL17G02_0_MG_FD_205753 | JGI IMG/M metagenome (GOLD analysis project Ga0315273, IMG submission 205753) | Sediment microbial communities from Yellowstone Lake, YNP, Wyoming, USA - YL17G02_0 | ecosystem: Environmental > Aquatic > Freshwater > Lake > Sediment | place: USA: Wyoming | collected... | reverse complement strand
TGGCGGCGATACGGTTGCGGATCATCCGCACCAGGTGGTCAGAGTGCACGACGCTCGCCTCGGGTGTCACGCGATCGGGGCCCATCGCAGGACTGAAGTCCTGCGCCGCGGAGCCCGCGGAAACGACCAATTGTAATCGAACCTCCGTCGATCGGTCGCGTCAGTGCGCGGGCAGCCTGGCGGCGAGCGGGTCCGACGCGCCCACGACGAGGTCCAGGCGGACGGTCGCCCGCGTCATGCCGGTGTAGAGCAGCCGGTCGGTCCTGGTGGGATCCTCGGGGTCGGTTTCGACGTCCACCAGGATCACGGCCGGCGCCTGCTGTCCCTTGAACCGGCGCACGGAGTCGAACGCCAGCTGGCCGGGCGTCAGGACCTGGTTGCCGAACAGGTCGTACTCGTCGCGGAAGCGGCGCAGCGTGAAGTTGCCCACGCGGTCACGGTGGCTGAAGACCGAGCTGCGCAGGCCCTTGAGCGTGAGGATCACGATGTCGTGGTGGGCGAATCCCTGGCGCAGCAGGCCGTCCACGATCGCGGCCACCAGCGCCGGCTGGTTCTCGGGCGTGTCGTAGGCGCAAACGCCGACGCCGAGCCCGGGCAGCGTGTTGGCGCACTCGAACTGGAAGGGGAGCACGCGCCGCACGACGCGCGCGATCGACTGCGGTGTCCGGTAGTTGGTGTTCGCGCGGTAGCCGACAAACGGGCCGAGCAGGATCGGGGCGACGTCCCGGACGTTCTGGTGCGGGTCTTCGAGCCAGAGCATGTCGGTGCGGTCCGCCAGGAAGAGCCGCAGGATCTCCACCCACTCCTGCTCGAAGTCCTGCCCCTCGTCCACGATGAGCGTGTCGAACCGCCAGGCGTCGGACACCGGCTCGGCGGCGACGCGCTCCAGGATCGCGGGCCAGTCGTGGTAGTCGGGCGCAATCCCTCGACTCCGGAGGAAGGCGACGCAGAGGCCGTGGAACGTGTTCACCATGCCGCCTTCGCCCGCCAGCGCGCGCAACCGTTCGGCCAGCGGACGGTTGTAACAGACCATGAGCGGCCGGCGGCCGCGCGCCACCGCCTCGTGGAAGACGCGCTGGGCGATGAGCGTCTTGCCGCAGCCCGCGGTGCCGTACAGCCGCAGGCGCAGCAGGTCCATTTCCAGCCCGGCGAGCACGTTCACCAGCGGCCCGCACAACCGGGTGTAGGCGCGTTCCTGGCTGGCCACGTGCGCGTGCACGTCGGCCACCACCGCGAAACTCTGGCAGAAGAAGCCGAGGACCGTCTCCTCCCACTTCGGGTCCTCGGGCGTGCCGGGCCCGAGGATGTCCTCGATGCGCGCGCACAGGCGCTCGCGGCACGCGGCGTCCACGATGCGGCTGGGATCGAGCGCTGCGGCGTTCACCTCGCGGCACCGGTGGTCGGGGCAGTAGACCAGGTAGTCGAGGTCGAGCGTGCACCCATGATGCTGCCACTTGAACTTCTCGCGGATCCCCTCGAGCGACCGGCGCACCTGGTCGCCGACCAGCTTCACCTGGCCAGGGTACCGCTTGGCGAGGCCGCCCGGCGTCTCCTCGAGCGCGCCGTTCTTCTGCTCGATGACCAGGACGCGGCTCGAGCGGTTGACGACGACGAAGTCCAGCTCGCCGAACACGACCGCCGCGGCGTACTCGCGCGACCAGTGCACGCCGTGGAACACGGTGTAGTCGTCGGGCAGGCCGGCCTTGAACTGGTGCAGGGTGTCCAGCTCGGGGTGCCCGCCGCCGGCGAGCGCCAGATGCGTGATGTCCGACGGGACGAGGTGGGCCATGGGGTGAACTCCAGGCCTACTTGCGTCTCCGATGCGCGTCGAAGAAGTCGAAGATGGCCGGGAGGTTCGGCACGACGACGTCGGCGTGGTTGCCGCCCGGCACCTCGATGTAGCGGACCTCGACGCCGAGCCGCTTCATCTCGGCCACCATCGCCCTGGACGCGGCCACCGACACGGTGGGATCGGCGTCGCCGTGGACGACGATCTGCGGGATGTGCCGCATCTTCTCCACCGTGGCCGGCGCCCCGAAGCCGGAGATTGGGGCGAGCGCGGCCCAGATGTCGGGATACGTCGCGCCCAGCCGCCAGGTGCCGATGCCGCCCATCGAGTGGCCCATGAGGTAGATGCGCGACTCGTCAACGCGGTAGCGCTGCCTCATCTCCTGCAACACCGCCATCACGTCCTGCTCGCTGTACTCCTGCGCGCGCCGCGCCTGCGCGTCACCGGGAGCGCCCGACAGCGCAGAGCCGTACCCGCCGTCGACGCGGTAGCCGAGCGGTGCCGCCACGAGGTACCCGCGCTGCTCGGCGAGCTGCGGCACGAGCCGGGCGTAGCTGTCGAAGAACGCGTCCTCGGTGCCGCCCAGGCCGTGCAGCGCGACGACGAGCGGCATCGGCTGCTTGCCGTCGTAGCGCGTCGGCACCCACACGCGGTACGGCATGATCTCGCCCGCCGGTCTCAGGAGGTAGTGGCGCGTGAGATCGCCGGTGCGGCCGTCGTACGGATCCTCGCCGGCCTTCACCGCCGGCAGCGCCTGCTCGGCGCGCGCCAGCTCCCTGGCGAGATCGAACGTGCCCATGGGAATCCGCCCGAGGTTCGCGAGGCGGACGTGGTCGGCGGGGTAGAGCGCTTCGGCGCGGCTGGCTTCCGGCGCCTGGCTGGCTTCGGCTTCGAGGCGCCGCAGGCGTTCGTCGAGGCCGCGGTTGGCGACCACATCCAGCGTCCGCGTGCCCAGCGACGTCTCGCCGTCGAGCACCTGCACGCGCAGGCGGTACGGACCGTCGGCCAGGCCGGCCAGATCGACGTCGATGACCACGGGCGTGTCGCGCAGGTCGCGGCTGACGCCGTCGAGCGTGCCCAGATCCTTCACCACCTCCGCCGGTGGAGCAGCCGCCCCGGCCCCACGGCCGGCGCCTCTGGGGCCGGGCCGGGTGATGGCCACCCGCGCCACGAGCGATCGCGTCAGCGCGATCGACGGCAGGTAGGTCTGTTCGAGCCGCACCGCGTACGGCCGGGTCGTGTCCACGAACACGCGGTCCGTGCGAAGGACCAGCGAGCTGGCGTAGTCAAGCGCGTCGGTCCACGCCCCGCCCGAGAGCAGCACCAGCCCTTTGGCAATCAGCCGCCGGGCCTCGCCCGTCCGGCCCAGGCGCCACGCCTCGTTCAGCTCGCGATCGAGGGCGTCGATGGCGTCCTTGAGCGCGCCCTGAGGCTTCACCGTCGCCTTCCGCGAGTTGTACATCACGCGCGCCAGCGAGAGGTTGATCGGTGCCTGCGCCGAAACGGGCCAGGCCGGCAGCACGAACGCCACCGCGCAGAGGATCGACAGGAGGATGCGTTTCATCACCCCCCGATTCTACCAGCGACGACGGGCGTCAGGCCCAAGCCGGCCCAAGGCCGTTGCGCTGCCCCGATCGGCCCGCGCGAGGCGGGTGTCGCGGGCGAGCCCCGCCCCGGTGAAGAACCGCGTCGCCTGCCTACCGTCCGTGATGGAGATTCTCCGAAGGCTTGCCGCCGACGCCGGCGTCACGCTGTGGAGCTCGCGCGCCGACGTGGTGCGCGCGACGAAGGACGCCGCGATGATCGTGGCCACTGAACCGGGCGACCGAACCCTGCGCCTGCCCTTGCCGATGGCGGACGCCACCGGAGGCCCGGCCTCGCGCGAGCATCGCCTGACGATGGGGTTCGGCGAGGTCCGCGCGTTCTTCCGGCCGGCGTGAAGGTCCGGGGATGACGCGGAGCGTTGGTCCGGGGATTACACGGATTACACGGAGGGTTGGTCCGGGGACTACGTGGATGGCGCGGAAGGGGTCGTCCGGGGACTAGACGGATTACTCGGAGTGACCCGACGTGAGCGCAGGTGGGATGCGCGCACGGTGCGTGCACCTTCAGCCGACGCGCCCTTGCGCATGCTCTTCAGGTCCGCCGGTTGCGAGCGGGGATGCGTTTGCCGGGCAGGAACATCGTGCATCCCAGGGCGAACATCCAGACGCCGCCGAGCATGAACAGGCCGCCCAGACCTGCGGCGATGCGGCCCTTGACGCTGGACGGCAGCATCCAAGCCAGTTGGCACGTGACGTCGGTGGCCCGGCTCGCGGCGCCGGGACCTTCCCCTGGCGGTGCCGTCAGCACGGCCCATGGCAGGAGCGCGCCCATCGCGAAGACGAACGCACCCGGGCCGCGGCCGAGGCGCACGCCTTCCCAATCGATCCGTGTGCCGCCAGCCGACCGCCGCCTGTCCGGTTTCGCCATCCCGTCGCTGCTTCCTGCTTGACGTGGCCGATGTCCGGTCTATCCTGTCCTTCTGGTAGCGCGATTTCCGAGGAGCGACCATGCGACGTGTCCTTCCTGCCGTTTCGCTCGTCCTGGCGGCGGCCATTGCCGCCGCGCCCCGGGCGGGCTACGACCTGCTCATCACCGGCGCCCGGGTGCTCGACGGCGCCGGCAACCCGTGGGTCGCGGCGACCATCGCCATCACGGGCGATCGCATCGCGCGCATCGGCCGGTTCACCGCGCCGGCCGCGCGCGTCATCGACGCCACCGGCCTCTACGTGGCGCCCGGGTTCATCGACATCATGGACCAGTCGGGCGGCACGCTGCGGCACGACGGCACCGCGCAGAGCAAGGTGCGCCAGGGCGTGACCACGGCCATCGGCGGCGAGGGAGGCACGCCGGTGGCGCCGGCGGAACTCGATCAGTACTTCGCCACGCTCGAGAAGCAGGGCATCAGCCTCAACTTCGGCACGTTCGTCAGCGCCGCGCAGGCGCGCGTCGCGGTGCTGCAGGCAGTCAACCGCGAGCCGACGGCCGAGGAACTCGAGCAGATGAGGGGGATCATCGACACCGCGATGCAGCGTGGGGCGATGGGCCTCACCACCGCGCTCATCTACACGCCGGGGTCGTACGCGAAGACGCCCGAGCTCGTCGAGCTGGCGAAGGTGGCCGCGCGGTACGGCGGCCTGTACGCGACGCACATCTGCGACGAGCAACTGGGCGTGCTGGACGGGCTGCGCGAAGCCATCGAGATCGGCGAGAAGGCGGGCCTGCCGGTCGAGGTCTTCCACCTCAAGGTCGCCCACCGGAAGATCTGGAAGACGATGATGCCGAAGATCGACGCGCTGGTGCGCGAGGCGCGCGCCCGCGGCGTGGACATCACCGCCGATCAGTATCCGTACGCCGCCAGCGGCACCGGTCTCGAGGTGTGCATCCCCGACTGGGCGGCGGAGGGCGGCGTCGTCGAACGCAACAAGCGGCTGAACGATCCGGCGCTTCGCGCGCGCCTGCGCGTCGAGATCAAGCATCTGCCGCGCGTGGACGCCATCGGCAACTGGAAGAACGTCGTGATCTCGGGGATGCCGCAGGGCGGCAACCTGCACTACACGGGGATGACCATCGCCGACATCGCGCGCGAGCGGAAGCAGTCGCCCGAGGACACGATCATCGAGCTGGTGGGGCAGTCCACCGGCCGCGTCAGCGCGCTCTACTTCATGATGGACGAGCAGGACGTGCGGACGGCAATGACCTACCCGTGGGTGAGCGTGGGCAGCGACGCCGGCGCGCTGGACGCCGCCACCGCGCAGGGCCGCCCGCACCCGCGGGCCTACGGCACGTTCCCGCGCATCATCGCGCGCTACGTGCGCGAAGCGAACGTGCTGACGCTCGAGAACGCGATCCGGCGCATGACGTCCCTGCCCGCGACGCGCGTCCACCTGGCCGGCCGCGGCACGCTCACCGAGGGCAACTTCGCCGACCTCGTCGTCTTCGACTACGACCGCATCGAGGACACCGCCACCTACGACAAGCCGCACCAGTACCCGAAGGGGATCCCGTACGTGATCGTCAACGGGCAACTGGTGGTGGACAAGGGCGAGCACACCGGGGCGCGGCCGGGAAGGGTGATCTACGGGCCGGGCGCGAGGGTTGCGAAGACGCCGGGCACATGAACACCGCGACGCCGCCCGGCAAGGCTGAAGCCTCGCCCTACAAGCGGCGTATCGTCGTCAACACAAGCGAACTCCGGGACTAGACGGCGACGTCGAATTCCGCCGCAGCCTGTTGCAGCGCTTGCAGCCGCCACAACAGCGGCGGGTACGACGAGTAGAAGACGCGATAAAGGACGAAGAACTCCGAGTGGTGGCCTTCCCACTGCTGGATGGCCGCCGCGATGTTCACCTGCCCGCCCAGTTGCGCGCCGGCCGTCGCGTTGGCGAGCGCGCGCTGGCTCGCTTGCAGGCTGCCCGCGCAGTACAGCCCCACGCGATCGCACGTCAGCTCGCGCCGCCGGTTGTACCAAAGGAGCAGCCACGGGAACCAGCCGCCGAGCAGCCGGCACCTGGTGACGAAATCGAGGTGCCCCGCGAAGTGATGGCCCAGCTCGTGCCCGACGAGCCATGCGACCTGCGACATGTCGCCCTTGAGCAGGATGGAATCGAGCGCCCCTGAGTAGAGCACCACGTAGCGGTGGCCGGCCAGCTTGCTGGCCATCGCGTTCCACACGCTGTGCTGCATGACGTGGATGTCGGGCATCTCCATGCCGAGACGCTGGCAGCACGCGCGGGCCACCGCGAAGACCTCGGGCAACTGCCGCTCCGAGACGCGAATCGTGTTGGTCTTGATGTGGGCGGCCGCGAACAGCTGCATCAGCCAGTAGATGGCGAAAACCAGGGCGATCACCGGGAGCGCCATGCCGAACGTGAAGACGATGACGGCCAGCACGTACAGCCAGGCGGGAATGGCGAAGAGCGTCAGCCAGACGAGCGCGATCCGTTCGCGCCGATCCCGCAACTGCTCGATGGTCATGGCGCCCGCGCTGCCGCGGGCGGTCCGCTGGGCGCCGCGGTCGGGCGCGGGGCGCGCCAGTTGCGGGAACATCCTGATCGGCTGCCAGCTGGGCGCGCCCTCGTGCCACACGAACGTCTCATCGTCGATCGCGCGTGTCTGATGCAGCCTGCGGAGTTCCTCTTCGGGGACCGGCCCGCTTTGCCGTCCCCCCACGGAGTAGTACCAGTTCATAGGCCCTCCCATGGGCGCCGTCCATGCGCGAGTCTACGGGCTTGCCGCCCGCCCGGCAAGCGGGTTCTGCACGCGCCGGTGCGCCTGCCGGCGCGCGGCCCCTTGCGGCGCCGCCGGTCCCGAGGTAGCGTGAGGGTCGAGGAACCTCACGATGACCGATCGCGTCTCGCGCGCGCGGGAAGACATGGAGCGCGGCTTCAACTGCGCTGTGTCGGTGCTGTCGGCCTTTGCCGGCGAGTTCGGGTGGTCGGCGCACCAGGCCCGGCAGGTCGCCGGCGCGTTCGGCGGCGGCATGGGCCGGAGCGGCGGCACGTGCGGGGCCGTGACAGGCGCACTCATGGTGCTGGGCCTCGCCTACGCGAAGACGCGCGCCGACGACGACGAGGCGCGCGATCGGTGTTATGCGGAAGCGACCGCGTTTCTGCGGGCCTTCGAGGCGCGGTGTGGCTCGGTTGCGTGCCGGACGCTGCTCGGCCACGACGTGTCCACGCCGGACGGGTACGCGGCCGCTCGGGACGCGGGCGCGTTCAAGATCGTCTGCCCGGCGTACCTGCAGGCGGCCGTCGAACTGCTGGAGCGGGCGCTGCCGTTGCCGGAGCCCCCCCCGCGTCATCGTAGCGGTCAGAACCGGTAGCCGCCGCCCAGCAGCACGTGCGTGCGGCCCCTGAAGCCGGCTTCGATGTTGGCGCGGATGTGCCGCGTGAACCCGATCTCGGCGCCCAGTGTCGGGTTCCATCCGTGTGTGGGCTCGGCGACCAGGTCGAACGCCAGGGCGCCCAGGCCAGGGACGGCGAGCGAGCCCTTCTGCCGGCCGGCGTAGTACTCGTGCATCGCGCCGATGTAGACGTTTCCCTCGATCCCGAACGGCCGGAGCTGCAACCCCACCCGCGGCCCCTGGACGGTCACCCGCTCGGTGTTGTCCATGAGCTCCAGGAACTGCCAGCTGCGAGCGAAGTTATAGGACGCAAAGAGCCAGCGGTAGCCGAACGCGAGGGTGAACCCGACGCCGAACCCCTTGCCGTCGTAGTCGACGCTCTGCGGGATCACCGGGGGAGCCCCCGGGGGAAGCGGAAGGGCGACCGACGCGCGGATGTCGGAGGCCGTCCCGCTGAACTTCGTCGCGGTGCCGTACACGTTGAGGAACGGGAAGACCCACGCGTCGAAGCGCGCGGTATACGAGTTGGTCACGGCGGCCAGCGAATCGGCCTGGATCAACATCGCCGGAACGGGCTGGCCGCTGAAGGCGAGGCTGGGCTCGGTGAGCGCCAGGCGTTCGTTCACGCGAAAGTAGGTGAACGAGACGCCGAAGGGCAGCGGCACGTGCTCGCGGTACGCCTCGGGGATCTTGTCCTGGAGCAACGGCAGCACGTGCGCAGGCGCGGCGGGCGCGGCCGGCTGGCCGGAGCCCTGCGCGCGCGCGGGCGACGCCACGCCGACAAGAAACGGCGACACGAGAAGGAACACTCCCGCAAACCGAAGGTGCGTCATCTCTTCACTCCGCGTGTGGGACGATGTCGATCGACAGGGATCGCGGCTAGGGACTCTACGGTCCCAGCCGGCGCAGCCGGCAATACCAGGGGTGTGTCGGGCACTACTCAAACACGCTCCTGGAAGGCGAGAGCCTATCACGTGCGGTCGGGCGTTGGCCAGCCCGGTGGCCGCTGTGACCGTCGCCCTGCGGAAGTCAGGATCCGTCAGGAATTCATTGACACCGGCGCTGGGTGGACGATACTGAGGGGCGGGCGTTTGCTGGTCAGGTCATCGAGGAGAGAGCCATGAAGAAAACCGGTGTCGTCCTGGGTCTCGCGTTAGTCCTGCTGCTGTCGATCGGTCTCCAGGCGCAGAAACCCGACGCGATTGTCGGCAAGTGGTTCAACGGGGACAAGTCGGCGCACATCGACATCAACAAGGCTGCCGGCGGCAAGTACTTCGGGAAGATCGTGTGGCTGAAGGAGCCGGTCTATCCCGCCGATGACAAGAAGGGCATGGCGGGCAAGACGAAGGTGGACCGCGAGAACCCGGATCCGGCGAAGCGGACTCAGCCGGTGATGGGCCTGCTCACCCTCCGCAACTTCGTGCACTCGGGCGGTAACCTGTGGGAGCAGGGGATGGTCTACGACCCCAAGAACGGCAAGGACTACAAGTGCAAGATGACGCTGCAGTCGCCCGACGTGTTGAACGTGCGCGGCTTCATCGGCTTTTCCCTGATCGGCCGGACGGAAGTGTGGACGCGGGTGAAGTAGGCGCGCTGCTGCCCGGCTGAAGGCGTGCTGCCTGCCGGCAGCGTGTCCGAGCAGGCACCGACACGCTCCTGGTGCTGCCGGCTGCGCCGGCAGAGGAACCGAAATCGTCAGGACATCTCGCGCGAAGCGCGAGCACCAGACAGATTCCAGGGCGGTGCGTGAAACCTGTTTCAATCGTCACGACTTCGGCCCTGGAAGATGTCTACACGATTGGCTCGCCGACCTGGTAGCCGTCGATTACCTCGCGCGGCACCTCGAACACGCGACTCCATCCCCCGAAGCGGGCCACGAGGTCCGGCCTCGTCAGCGGCCGCTTCTTCCCGTCCTCGACCCGGTACACGGGCCGCCCCGGGCGCGTCCCGGCCTCGATGATCATCTGGCCCTCGAAGGTGAGGGCGATGGGCGGTCCCGACCGCATCTTGCGAAGCGTGTCCTCGGGTACCTGGACGAGGTGCTTCCAGGGATCGTTGCCGCGGTTCTGGTCGTAGTTGAAGCGGAAGAGGCTTTCGAGGTTCCTGAACGCGCGCCGTGTGTGGATGCCGACGCCCTGGCGTTCGATCAGGTAGACGGTCGTGTCGGCGGCCTTCACGTACTTCCCGTCCAGGTAGGCGAGGTTGTCGGGCGCGGGCCACCCGGAGAACTCGCGTTCCATCCGGTTGAGGATCGTGCGGCAGTCAGACAGCGAGTAGGGCATGACGTTGCCGCGCCGCATCTCGCGTTCCAGTTCCGAGAACGCGTTGGCCAGGTACGTGAACGCGTTGTAGAGGCTCGTCCGGATGTGATCGGAGCGGAAGAACTCCGACCGGCCCTCCGCGAACCGCACGAACAGCCGGCACGAAGCAGCGAGCGCCTCCGACTTGAACAGGACTGCCTGCTCCTGGTCGCTGATCGTGCCGTTCCAACCCCTGAAGTGCTCGAAGCTGTCGCGGGCCATTGACGTCGCCCGCTGTTCGAGCTCGACGGCCAGGTCGTAGATGCGCGACCGCTGGCCGCCCTGCGGCGCCGCCGGGCCGGCGGTGGTCACGACACAGGCAACGGCCAGCACGCACGAGAGCATCGGCTTGTTCATACGGTCTCCAGGGAACACAGGCTCGATTAAGGATACGCCCGACTCCTTCCGGCGTCACGCTCCGCTCGCCGGTCGGGGCGTCCACCTCTGCCCAGAAGCGGCGATACGCGATCCCCGCCTCGCGTGGCGCGTCGTCTGCGCGGCGAAAGGCCGTCATTGTTCAAGGGAGGGAAGGCGACGATGGTCTCCCG
>Ga0315273_10013423_pt1 | contig 10525 bp, 9 predicted proteins | sample YL17G02_0_MG_FD_205753 | JGI IMG/M metagenome (GOLD analysis project Ga0315273, IMG submission 205753) | Sediment microbial communities from Yellowstone Lake, YNP, Wyoming, USA - YL17G02_0 | ecosystem: Environmental > Aquatic > Freshwater > Lake > Sediment | place: USA: Wyoming | collected... | reverse complement strand
GCCTCCTCGGCCTGCTCCCGGGCGCCGATCTCGACGTCGTAGAGGATCTCCAGGTGGTCGGCCAGGAACTGGACGGGTGCGACGAGCACGGACCGGTGCCCCGCGGCCGCGAGGCCCGGCATGAGGTCCGCGAAGTCCGGCTTCATCCATTCACCCGGTTCGTGGCCCGCACTCTGCCAGCAGAACGTCCACTGCCCGTCGGCAAGGCCCGCGGCCGCCGCGATCGCGTCGGCGGATTCGCGAAGCTGGTCGAGGTACTCCGGCTCCTGGTCGGCCACGCGCCGGGGCAGGCTGTGCGCCGTGAGCAGCACCGGGACGTTCACCTCGCCGGTGGCCGCCCGGCGGGCGAGTCCCTCGCGGATCCGGCGCGCCAGGGCCTCCACGAACGCCGGTTGGAGGTGCCACTCCTCGGCCATCGCGACGGAAGGCGCGGTGGCGCCGATCGCCGCGCGCGCGGCGTCCACCGCCCGGCCGTATCCGCCCATGATCAGCGGCGACCATTGCGGCGAGAGCACGATCCCCACGGCCCGCTCCACGCCCTCGTCCGCGAGCGATCGCAGCGCGGCTTCGACAGACGGCTCCGAGAACCGCATGCCCGCGCGGACGCGGCATCCCGGGCCCAGCCGCGTCTCCAGCGTCGTCGCCTGCGCCAGCGTGATCGGGATCAGCGGCGATCCGCCGATGACGCGGTAGCGCCGCGTGAACTCCGCGTCGAGCTCCTCGCCCGGAGTGCGGCCGCCCCGGACGCGGGACAGGTACGCCGGCACATCGTCCAGCGAGGACGGCGAGCCGTACGTCATGAGGAGCACGCCGAGCGGGCCGCTCATCGGGCGGACTCCTCGTGGACGAAGTCCACGAGACGGCGCAGGATCGCCGGGTCGCTCCCGGGCAGGACGCCGTGGCCCAGGTTGAACACGTGGCCGGCGCGGCCGCCGGCCTCGGCTAGCACGCGCCTCGCGCCCTCCTCCGTGGCGTCCCAGCCCGCGAGGACGCGCGTCCCGTCGAGATTGCCCTGGATGCCGCGGCCGGGCCCCAGGCGCTGCCACGCGTCGGCGAGTGACTGGCGGGCGTCGATCCCCATGAGGTCGCCCCCGGCCTCGGCCATCAGGTCGAGCAGTGCCGCGGACCCCGTTCCGAAATGGATCGTGGGCACATCGCGGAGCCGGTCGAAGATGCCGCGGACGTGCGGCTGCACGAACTCCGCGTAGTCGGCCGGGCCCAGATTCCCGACCCACGAGTCGAAGAGCTGGAGCACCTGCGCCCCTGCGTCCACCTGGGCTCGGAGATACCGGACGATCACCTCGGACAGCCGCTCCATCAGCGCGTGCCACGCAGCGCTCTGCGCGTACATGAACGCCTTCGCGGTCGCGTAGTCGCGTGACGGCCGGCCCTCGATCAGGTAGCAGGCGAGCGTGAACGGCGCGCCCGAGAAACCGATGACCGCCGCGCGGCCGGAGAGCACGCGCCGGACGATCCGGATGGCTTCCAGTGTGAACGGCACGCCCTCCTCGGGCTCGAACAACCGGAGCCGCGCGACGTCGTTCGCGGAACGGATCGGGTTGTGGATGATCGGCCCGATGTCGGGCTGAATCTCGAGGTCCACGCCCATCGGCTCGAGGGGCAGCATGATGTCGGCGAAGAGCACGGCTCCATCCACGCCGAGTTCGTCCACCGGCATGAGGGTGACCTGCGCGCAGAGCTCGGGTGTCTTCGCAAGGTCGAGGATCGCATGGCGGGTGCGGAGGTCGCGGTACGCGGCGAGCGAGCGGCCGGCCTGGCGCATGAACCAGACGGGCGTTGCGTCCACCGGCTCGCGCCGGACCGCCGCGAGCATCCGCTCCTCGCCGGTCATCAGCACGAGCGGCCCGACGGGTGCCGTCATCGGTGGGTCCCCAGGGGCTCGCGCGGTGTCGCGTGCGCGGCGCCGGCTGCGTCGGACGTTGCTGGTCCGCCCGGGTTCGCGTTCGCCGGCACGTCGAATGCGCCGAGGAGTCCCAGGATCTCGCGCACCGGGCGGTGCACGGCCGTGAGGATCGGCGTGTCGCGCACCGTCGACCGCCGGCTCTCGGTCCCGCGCAGGTCGCGGACCAGCGCGCCGAACGCGGGCAGGTCGTCCGTCTCGTAGGCGACGAGGAAATCCTGGTCGTCCAGGCCGAATGAGTAGCCCAGCAGCTGCCGCACCTGCGGGTACTGGTGGCCCACCCGCATGTGGCCGTTCATGACGCCCTGGCGGACCTCTTTGCTGAGCAGGTACCAGTCGTTGGACTTCGTGAATGGATAGACGATGATGTATCGCGAACGCTCGCCCTCGAAGAGCGACTGCTCCTGCTGCGTGGGCCGCGCCACGTACTGCGAGTTGCCGATGAGCCCCAGGAAGCTCTCGCGGACGCTCAGCCACCGGCCCAGCCCCACGCGGAGCAGCGCTGCAGCCGCTTCCTCGAGCGCGTCGAGCGAGTCGGCGAGGCGCCAGACCAGGAGGTCGGCGTTCGGCTCCAGACCGATCATCGAGTACGTGTGGGTCTGCACACCGGGATGCTCGACGGCGTCAGCGAACCGCTCGCCATCCGCCCGACGTTCGGTGTCGGGAAGCCGCCGCCAGGCCGGGTCGAGGCCCAGGGCAAGGGCGTGGATGAACCGCTGCGTCACGATCGGGCCTCCGGCTCGCCCAGCCATGCCGCGGCCTCTGCCGCGAGGTAGGTGACGATCATGTCTGCGCCGGCCCGGGCGATCGCGGTCAGCAGCTCCAGCGCCGCTCGACGGCGGTCGACCGCGTCGATGGCGGCCGCCGCCTCGAGCATCGCGAGCTCACCGCTCACCTGGTAGGCGGCGAGCGGGAGGTCGAAGCGCCGGCGGGCCTCGGCGAGCAGGTCGAGGGACGTGATGGCGGGCTTGACCATCAGCATGTCGGCGCCCTCGTCGACGTCGAGCGCCATCTCGCGCAACGCCTCGCGCCCGTTGCCGGCGTCCATCTGGTAGGACCTCCGGTCACCGAACGCCGGCGCGGAGTTCGCAGCGTGCCGAAACGGACCGTAGAAGGCCGACGCATGCTTGCTCGAGTACGCCAGGATCGACGTGGTGGGGAAGCCGGCCTCGTCGAGCCCGCTCCGGATCGCCCGGACCTGGCCGTCCATCATCGCGCTCGGCGCCACGATGTCCGCGCCGGCCCGTGCATAGGCCACGGCCGCCGCGGCGAGCGCCGGCAGCGTCCGGTCGTTGTCGATCCGCTCACCGTCCAGCAGCCCGCAATGCCCGTGGGTCGTGTATTCGCAGAGGCACACGTCCGCGACGGTCACGATCGGCAGGCCCGCGGCGCGGATCGCGCGGAGCGCGGCCGGGACGGGTCCGTCCGGGTCCGCGGCGCCGGCGCCGGCGGGGTCCTTCGCGGTGGGGACGCCGAACAGCAGGACGCCGCCGACGTGACGATCGGCGAGGCTGCGCGCGACGTCCACGGCGACGTCCGGGCTCACGCGAAACTGGTTGGCGAGCGCGGGGATGGGGTCGTGGACGCCGGATCCAGGGACCACGAAGAGGGGAGCGATCAGCTGCTGCGGCGTCAGCCGCGTCTCGCGCACGAGGGCGCGCATCGCGGGCGAGGTCCGCAGGCGGCGGGGCCGGTGCACGTAGGAGCCGGGCGCGGGCTCGTGCGGGGGTGTCTGCGGATCGCTCGGGAGCGCGCGGGACGGCTCGGGCGGTCGGATGTCGGTGAGGGCCATCAGGGTCTCCGGGAAGGGGCTGGCGCGACTGGGGGAGCGAGCACGGAGGCGTCGACTGCCGCGACGAGCGCTTCCGGGGTGGGGGCCACCGCCTGGACGACCCCCGCGATCCGGAGGTCGCGCGCGGCGGCGCTGGTGCTGGGGCCGATGGCAATGAGCGGCGTGGCGAGGACGCGATGCAGCAGGCCCGCGGCGGTCGCAAGCCGGACGAGGCCGCGGACGGCGGATCCGGACGCGACGACGATGGCTGCGAGCGTGCCGTCCACGAGCGCTGCGTCCAGCGGAGCGGCGGATTCGGGCGGCGCCTCCACCGTGTGGTAGGCGACGACCTCGTGCACATCCGCTCCCGCGGCGCGCAACGCCGCCGGGAGGTCGCCGGCGGCCGCGTCGGCACGTGCGAGCAGGATGCGCGCGTGCCGGGCCGTCCCTGAGGCGACGAGATCGCTGGCGATGCCGGCGCCCGTGCTCTCACGGGGGACGAGGTCCACGGGGATCCCGAGGGCCTGGAGAGCTCCGGCCGTCGCCGGGCCGACTGCCGCCCAGCGAGTGGTGCGTGCCGTCCCGCCGCGTCCGCCGCCTGCGGTCCCGGTCCTTGTCAGCGCCTCGCCGGCGGCGCGGGCCCCGGTCGCGCTGGTGACGACGATCCAGTCCCAGCCGTCCGGGTCGGCGATCGCGTGGTCGAGGGGACCGCCGGGCGGTGACGGGCGCGTCTCCACGGTGGGAACTGCGGCGACACGGTAGCCACGCGCCTGGAGCAGCGCGACCAGGCGGTCCGCGGCGTCCGGCGGGCGTGTCACGAGGACGAGCGGCGCAGCGCGAGTCGCCATATCGGCCGCGCTCATACGGGGGTCTCCTCGCCCCGGCGTCGCGCCGTCGGCGCCGGCCAGCGCCGGTCCGGGAGCAGCAGATCGGCAATCGTGGCCGCGAGGGCCGACGCAGTCGAGGCGAGCCCGCTCCGCGAGGCCATCGCCCGTCCGGAGCCGGACGGATCCACGACGCCGGCGGTCAGGGTGATCGTCCCGTCCACCACCCGGCCGAACGCACCCAGGGGAGCCCGGCAGCCGCCGCCGCTGAGGCGCAGGACCTCGCGCTCCGCCTCCACGGCGATGCGAGTCGGGGCGTCATCGATGGAAGCGAGCGTTGCGCGGAGCGGCGCGTCCGTCGCGCGCACCTGGATCGCGAGCGCGCCCTGGCCGGGCGCCGGCGGCACGATCTCGGGCGCCAGCGGCTCCGTGATCCGATTGCTCCACCCCAGGCGACCGAGGCCGGCGACGGCCAGCACCAGCGCGTCCGTCTCGCCGCGATCCAGCTTCGCGAGGCGCGTGTCCACGTTGCCGCTCAGCGGGACGACGGTGAGATCAGGTCGGGCAGCGAGCACGAACCCGGTCCGCCGCGGACTGTCGGTCCCGATGACGGTGCCGGGCGGCAGTGACGCGAGCGTTGCGGCGGGCGCTCCGGCACGCTGGACCAGGGCGTCACGCGCGTCCGCCCGGGGCAGGTAGGCGGCGATCACGAGATCGTCCTCGCGTTCGATCGGGACGTCCTTCGCGCTGTGGACCGCGAGATCGATCTCACCGGAGAGCAGCGCCGTCTCGAGCGCGCCCACGAACGCGCCCTCGCCCCACGCGGCGTCCGGCCGGCGCACATCGCCGCTCGTGACGATCGTCACCAGCTCCACGGTGTGCCCGAGTGCGCGGAGCGCATCGGCGACCGACGTGGACTGGACGAGCGCGAGCCGGGAGCCCCGTGTGCCCAGGCGAAGGGTCATGGTCACAGGCCGAACAGCCGGGTCGCGGCGCGAGCCGCGGAGCCGTCCACGTCGTCGCGCAGCGCAGCCGATGGCGCGTGGAGCAAGCTCGCGATGAGCTGCTGCGAGAACGCCTCAACGAGCTCGCGCTCGCGAGGTCCCAGCTCCGGCAGCCGTCGAAGGAGGCGTTGCAGCTCCGCGGCACGCTGCGCTTCGGAGCGATCCCGCAGCGCTCGCAGCGTGGACACCGACGCGCGGCCCGCGTTCCACGCCCTGTACGCGGCGACAACCTCGTCCACGATTGCCTCCGCGCCGGCGCGGAAGTCGCGAGTGCCGGCGCCGTCCGTCTCGAGTGAGCCGGCCTCGCGGAAGATCCGATCGACATCCGCGAAGGCACCTCCGAGCGGCCCGCGCGCCTGGTCGGACAGGGCCGCGGGGAACGACAGGTCCACGACGGGAAGCGGTCCTAGCGGGCGGAATTCGTGCCACGGCCCGGCGAGTGCCACGACGACCGCGGACGCGGAGAGGGCACGGCGGGCGCCGCCCGCGAGGTCCGTGGTGGCGGCGCCGATGCGGTCGGCGATCTCGTGCGCGCGGGGGATGGATCGCGAGGCGACGACCACGTCCGCTCCCCGCCGGGCCAGGGCGGTTGCGGCCAGGCGGCCCATGGGGCCTGATCCCGCCACAACGACGGTGTGCCCGGCGAGCGGCCCCGTCCAGCGCTCCAGCCATCGGACGGCGAGGTCGCCGAGGTTCCGGTCGGCCGCCGGGTGCTGGGCCCGGGCCCGGCGCCCGGCGCCCACCGCGAGCTCGAAGAGGCGGACGAGGCGCGGGTCGGCCTGTCGCTGGCACAGTCCCGCGAGCGCGAGCCGCACCTGGTGGAGGACCTGGTCCTCGCCGATGACCGCGCTCTCGAGCCCAACCGCAAGCCGGAGGAGATGACGGACGGCTGAATCGCCGCGGAGGACGGTCAATGGAGGGCGCGGTGCGGCCGGCAGGAGCGCCTGCGGCGCGTCGGATTCCTCGGTGACGCCGTAGATCTCCACCCGATGGCACGTGACGAGCATCGCCTGGTTCCAGCGGGGCGTCTCGCCTGCGGCGAGCTCATCGGCGAGCTGCGCGCGCTGCGGGGCGGAGAAGCGGTCCGCGGCCGCGACGCCGGCCCAGATCGCGAGGTCACGGCTCACGATCGATTCGACATCCGCTGCGCCGCCAGCCGCTGGCCGGTGGCGAGGCTGTGGCCGGTCATCGTCGCGACGAGGAGCTGGTCAATCGCGGCTTCGGCGGAGATCAGCAGTGCCGTCGCCTCGCGCGTGTCGAGCCCCCGACGCCGTGCGGTGGACGCGAGCTCCGCTGTGAACGGGGTCCAGAATTGGAGGAACGTCTGGACAGCCTCTGTCATGGAGGCACCGAGGGCTGCCACCTGCCGGCCGTGTCCAGCGGCGAGCCGGCACGCCTCGCCGAGCGTGAGCGCGGCGACGGAAGCGTCGGGCGCGTCCAGGTGCTCGACGAGCAGTTCCAGGAGGCGGCGCCCGCGCTCGCGGAACTCGATGCGATCCGCATCCGAGAGGTGCTCCATCCACGGCGGAGCGGACGTCGGGGTGGATTTGCGCGGGCGGTACGCGCGGACGATCCGGTCCGGTGAGGCTCCGAGGCGCGCAAGCGGCGGCCGGTCGCGCCGGGTTGCGGGCAGCAGATGCTGCAGCGTCCGACGCGAGAAGCGCCGGTGGCCGCCCGGTGTGGTGAACACGGGGACGCGCCCGTCGTCCGACCATCGGCGCAGCGTGGCGCCGGACACGCCGAGGACGGCGCTCGCCTCGGCGATGCTCAACCAGTCGGAAGCGCCGCCGGCTGAATCGCGGTTCGAACGATCGGGGGCGCGGTTGCCCGGGGATGTCACGCAAAAACTACGCAAATCTGCATAAGACGTGCCAACGCTACCACTGACCGCGTCGGGCCGTGGCGCGGCGGGCACTTCGGCTGCCGTCTCCCGCCCGGCTGCCGATCCCAGAGCGGCGGGATCCATGCGCCCTCGGTGCAGGGCGCAACGAAGACCTCGTGATTGCGTTCGCGTGTCGTATCGCGGTTGGTGGCCCAGATGATGGTGGAACAGCAGATCGGGCCAGCGAACGAGCCGGCCACGGAGTCACCCTGACGACGCGCGAGTTGCAACCGACGTCGAAGAGGTGAACCCGATCGCCGACGGCAGGATGGCCGCCCTCATCGAGACGTTCGGGCCGGCCGCCTCTTTGTTGGCATCGTCATCATTGGACGGCTACGAGACGGTGGCCTCATGGCGGCCCAGGCCGGCACGGTAGCCGATCAGCGCCGCGTCCACCCGACTGCGCGCGCCAAGCTTGTCGAGCACGGCCGTCATGTAGTGCTTGACGGTCCTCTCGGCCAGGCACAGCTGCTCGCCCACTTCCGCATTGCTGAGACCCGCGGTCACGAGCTCAAGGACCTCACGCTCACGCGCCGTGAGGCTCGCCAGCGGATCCGCCGGTGGGTCGGAGCGTCGCTGAAGTGCCGACCAGGCGAGCGTCGAAGTGACGTACCGCTGGCCCAGGGCGACCTGGCGCAGGATCGCCACCAGGTCACGGCCGGCGACGCCCTTGAGCACGTACCCCGACGCGCCCGCTTCAATCGCCGCGCGCAGATCATCCTGGTCGTCCGATACGGTGAGCATCACGAAACGGGTGGTGGGGCTCAAGGCGTGGGCCTCGATCGCCGCCGCAATTCCACCGCCGGGCATCGTCACGTCGAAGACCGCCAGATCCGGCCGGTGCTCGCCGACCAGGCGGGCTGCATCCCGGGCGCTCGAGGCCTCCCCGACCACCACCAGGCCGGCCGTGCGCAGCATGCCGACCACGCCGTCGCGGTACAGAGGGTGGTCGTCCGCGACGACGACCCGAAGCGGCGTGTTCATGCGAGGCCTCCTGTCCGAATTGGCAGGCTGAGGCGGACAACGGTTCCGCGGCCGTCCCGGCCGGGAGCGAGTTCGAACCGGGTGGTGTGAACTACACCTGACTGAGACATGGAGTCGCGAGAAAGTTTCAATCCTCCGACCGTATCGATCACTGTCGCCTTGCGCGTGGGTCGACCGATTGAGCAGGCGCCGGCCGCCGGATCAGGCCGGCCCTCCGTCAGACCAACATCTACTTCTGCTCTCTCGGGTAGTTTCTGTCCAAGCCGGGTGACTATGTCCTGCTGGTAGCCGGCCACACCACACTGCCAGCAGGTACGGTCAGGGAGATCCGGGCATCGTCAACGCTCACGCTTCCCTGTGGCATCACGGCCACAATGACGCGCTTCATCGAGACTGCCAACGCCGTGATCAGCCCGCCCGGAACGCCCAACGGCCTGGGGGTCCAGTCGGGCAAAGTCGCTGACGTCTGCCCGCGCTGATCTTCGAGCCCTCTCTCGTTCCTCTTAGCCAGAAGGCCGGCCGCAAGACCGGCCTTCTGGCGGTGCAGCTCACAGGCCCTGCGGGCGCGCCGGGAACGCTCAGGCTCGCCCCTTCCGGCCACCATTGAATCTGGCGACGAGCGTGGCGGCCTCCACCCGACTCGCCACCTGGAGCTTGCTGAGGATGCTCGTCATGTGGTGCTTGACGGTCTTCTCGGCGATCCCGAGCTGTCCGCCGATCTCGCCGTTGCTCTGGCCGGCCGCGACGAGTTCAAGCACTTCTCGTTCCCGTGCTGTCAGCTCATCAAAGCGGCCAACCGGGCGCGGCTTGGTGAGCTCATGCAGCAGGCCCCACGCCAATCCTGGCGCAACGTAGACCTCGCCGGCGTGGACTGAGAAGAGGATCCGGACGAGCTCGCCACCCGACACGCCCTTGAGGACATACCCTCGGGCACCGGCCTTCATCGCTCCCAGCAGATCGTCCTCGTCCTCGGATGCCGTGAGAATGACAACCCTGGTCGCCGGCGTTGATTCGGTGATCTCACGGGCGGCCACGAGCCCGCCACCGGGCATCGCCATGTCAAGGAGCGCAACGTCCGGCACGAGCTCGACCGCCAGGCGGGCCGCCGACGGGCCGTCCTGGGCTTTGCCGACAACTTCCACGCCCGGAGCCAGCCCCAGGGTGGCGACCAGGCCGTCGAGGAACAGCGGGTGATCGTCGGCGACAAGGACCCGTAGTGCCTCCGTCACGCGACCCCCCCATCGTCGAGCGGCAGCTCGACCCGGACAGTTGTGCCACGGCCCGGGGCGGTGAGCAACTCGAACCGGCCCCCCAGCACTTCAGCGCGTTCGCGCATTCCGGCCAGTCCGAGATGGCCCTCCGCTGGTACGGCACTCGGGTCGAAGCCGGGTCCTTCGTCCGAGATTCCCAATTCAAGATGACGTGACTCAGCCCGGGAACGGACTTCGATGTTGCGGCCGCCCGCGTGACGTTCGGCATTCGACAGGGCTTCCTGCAGGATCCGGAACATGGCGATCTTGGTGGGCAGCGGCGCCTCCAGCGGGAGATCGGCGAACTGCTCGAGTACGAGCTTGCCGGTCCGTCGGCGGTGGTCGGATACGGCGCGGCGGATCACCTCCTCCGGCGAGGCATCGGCAAGACGCGGTGTGCGTAACCCCGCGGCGATCGCTCGCATCTCGGCGAGCGCGTCGGTCAGGGCGCGGCGAACGACGTTCAGGTCGACCGGGATCTCGGTCGACCCATTCGACGACTCGCGTCCAGCCAGAGCGTCCATGCGGAGCATCGCAAGCGCCAGCGCCTGCACCGGCCCGTCGTGGAGATCTGAGCTGATGCGCCTCCGCTCCTGTTCGCTCAGGGTGGTCGCCCGGGCGGCGGCATGGCGGACGCGCCCGTGGAGCGCGGCGTTCTGTTCCAGCAGGCTCGTCAGGGTCGTGACCTGCCTCCGCAGCGCCGCTTCCTGCCGGGCGATCGTCAGGCTCCCACCGTGGACGATGCGAGCCAGCAGTAGATACGCCACGAGGGCGGCCATTGCGACGAGTCCCCAAGCCGCAAGCCGGCCACCATTTACCTCGGCCTCCAGCTCGTCCGGCAGCTGGTAGAACTCGGTCACCGCAATGATCCGGTCGCCGCCTCGCTCGC
>Ga0315273_10013422_pt1 | contig 10525 bp, 5 predicted proteins | sample YL17G02_0_MG_FD_205753 | JGI IMG/M metagenome (GOLD analysis project Ga0315273, IMG submission 205753) | Sediment microbial communities from Yellowstone Lake, YNP, Wyoming, USA - YL17G02_0 | ecosystem: Environmental > Aquatic > Freshwater > Lake > Sediment | place: USA: Wyoming | collected... | reverse complement strand
GGTGGCCCTCGCCACACTGGCGGGATTGATCGTGGCCGCATCCGCCATGGTGACGTGGCGTCAGATCGGGTATTGGAAGGACAACCTCACCCTCTATCGCCACACCTTAGAGGTCACCGGTGAGAACTATGTCATCCGGAACAACTACGGGGTTGCGTTGGCACAAGAGGGACGGCTGGACGAGGCGATCACGCAGTACCGTGAGGCGCTGAAGATTTGGCCCCGGGCGGCCAACGCGCACATCAACCTGGGGGACGCCATGGCCCAGCGGGGGAATTTCCCGGATGCGATCCGTCACTACCAGCAGGCGCTGGAGATCGAGCCGGACTATGCCCTGGCTCTGGAGAACATGGGAAGGGCCCTGATCTCGCTGGGCCGGGACGACGACGCGGTTGCCCATTTCGAACAGTCGATCAGAATGGAACCTTCCCGATCCGGCGCGCACCTCAACCTTGCCATCCTCCTGGTCAGGCAGGGGAGGTTCGACGAGGGATGGCGGCATTACGAGACTGCCCTGCGGCTGGAGCCCTACTCGGCCAAGCCTCCGATCAACATGGGGGCCGCCTTGGGACAGCGGGGATTGCTGGAGGAGGCGGCCGGGTGTTTTCGCCAGGCGCTACGCATCGCTCCGGATTCCGTCGAGGCGCACTATAACCTTGGCGTCGTCCTCGCGCGGCAGAACCGGCCTGAAGAGGCGGCGCAACATTTTTCGGAAGTATTGAGACTCCGGCCGGATTCCGCGCCGGCGCGCCGATGGATGGAGACGCTTCGCCAGGGATCCCCGTCCGGGAAGGAGGGATGGCGTTGAAGACGGAAAGGTGGAGCGTTTTGGCCAGGGCGGCACTGGTTCTTGCGGCGATCTCCGGCTGTGCGGCCAGCAACCCGGATGCGGCAGGAACGGGGGAGGGGACGGTCAGCAGAAGGTTGACGGGGATAGTAACGTACCGGGAGCGGATCACCCTTCCCCGGGACGTTTGGATCCGCGTGGAACTGCTCGACGTATCCGGCAAAGACGGCCCCCCGCGCACCATCGCCCTGCAGGAAATCGAGCCCGCAGGCCGACAACTCCCGATCCCGTTCGATATCCCGTACAGTCCGGCGATCATCGATCCCGAGCGCGCCTACGCTATCCGGGTGAAAATATTCCAGGGTCGCCGCGTTTTGTTCGTCAATGCCTCCACATCTCACGTCATTACGAACGGGGTGCGAAACAACATCGAGGTTGTTGTCGAACCGGCTCCTGGGGCAGGGGGGAGTTCCCAGTAAGTCCCAAATTCTTCCCGTGCGGACCGAAAAATGGCGGGGCTACCTGGGATTCAATCCTCGTTTCAACTGGACCAATGCATCACAGGCCTTTTTGTTCCCGAGATCACATGCCTTCCGGAAATCTTCCATGGCAAGCTCGTTTTTGCCCGTTCTCCGGTAGAATGCCCCACGGTTAAAGTACGTCATTGGATCCTCCGGGCCCAAGAGGATTGACCTGTTGAAATCTTCCAATGCCCTGTCGTACCGACCGATGAGTGTATAGGCGACGCCCCGGTTCGAATGGGCATCCACGTGGCGGGGATTTCTCCGGATAGCTTCGGTGTAGTCCGCTATGGCCCTGTCCAGTTGTCCCAATTTTCCAAAAACCGTACCGCGATTATTATAAGTTTCGAAATACGTCGGATCCAGTGTGATCGCTTTCGTATAGTCTGCTATGGCTTTATCCAGTTGATCCATTTCCTCATACAGGATGCCTCTATATACATAGGCTTCATGAGAATCGGGCTTCACGCCGATGGCCTTTTCAACGTTCTCGATTGCTTTATCAAACCGACTTGTTTTCATAAACGCGACGCCTAAATTCATAAGGGCATCATAATTATACGGATTCAAGGCAATGGCCGTTTCCAGGTCTGCTATCGCTCGGTCCGTCGCCCCTTTTTTCCCAAATACAATCCCCCTCTGTGAATACGCCAGGGAAACCTTTTCAGGCCCTTTTTCAATCACATAACTCCATAAGGTAATGCTGTCCCGCCATATATGGATTTGTTGTAACGTCAGATACAATAATAAAACCAGAACAAACGAGGCCGCCATGCCGCAGGCCATCCGAATACTCACATCCCGTCGTTTCACAATCCCTCTTTGTGAGATCCATGCTACGCATAGACCCACAGCAAGAAAGGGGCCGAGGCTGGGAAGGTAAGTATACCGGTCGGCCATGGATTGTCCTCCGACCTGGATAAAGCCAAGGATGGGGATGAGCGTAACCACGTAGTATCCCCAGGCGGACAACCAGAATTTCTGCTTCCGCGCGAAGATCACGCAAGCCGTAGTGATCCCGGCCACCAGGATCAAGGTGGAAATATACTCGAACGAGAGCAGTGAAACTCCCTTGGGGTAGGGATACAAAGGCATGAGATCCAGCGGCAGCAACGTCTTCCCGAGATACGCGAGGAGGGATTTTGCCGCCACCGGCATTCGTATCGATAACGGTATTTCTTCTACGGACAGAATAGCTCCCCCTGCTCCCTGAGCCGCGATCGTAATGAGGGACGAAGCAACAGCCAGCGCGATGAACGGGAGCTTCGAGACAGATGCGATCCATAAGGTATTGAAGGATCGGATCCTGTTGAAGGGATACCAGTCCAGGATCAGCAGCACCACGGGAAGCGTCACCGCCATCGGCTTGCTCATCAATGCAAGGATGAAGAAACCGAGAGTCGTGAGGTAGCGCCTGTCAAGGAACCGCGGTTGCGCATGCCTCTGGATTGCTCCTGAACCACCTGCTCCCACATCGCCCGTGTAAATGATGATACTGAGCAGGAAGAAGAGGGCGCACAGGAGGTCCTTCCGCTCGGCTACCCATGCCACGGATTCGACGTGCAACGGATGGATACCGAACAGAATGCCCGTCACGCCCGCCGCAAGCAGGACTCCCCGATCGGTCAGGAACGATGTGGGCGCATTCGATTTGGAACTCTCCCTCGAGATCTCGAGCAGCTTCACCGCCAGTAATACAACGAGAGCGGTGTTGGTCGCGTGGAGGACGATGTTCGTCAGGTGATGCCCAAGTGGATTCAGGCCCCAGAGGGCGTAGTCGATGGCGTGGGATATCCAGGCGAGTGGGTGCCAGTTACTTACATGGAAATCAAGGAATGCCCAACGGAAAAACGCCGCATCCAGCGAACGGATATGAGGGTTCTCGAAAATATAGAGGTTGTCATCCCAGTACACGAACTCATTGCGAAGGGCCGGGAGATAGGCGATGAACGTTGCCAAGGCAACGGAACCCGCGACGTAGCATTTCATTTTTCCTGTTCTGTTCACAAGGGACTCCATCGCCGGAAACGAAGGGGGGGGGGGAACCCTTCTCCCGACTCCCCCTTTCCAGTACTATGCGGTTACTATATTATCGCAACGACTTGCCGGGGGTTGTGACCCGATGTTGAACTGGGGAAATGCACGAACGCTTCTCCTTGTATTGGCGCTGGTTGGATTTACGTGTGAAATTCTATATGCGTTAAAAAGTCCTGCGGTCAACCTGTTGCCGCCACGTCTTGACGGAGAATGGATTCGGGCCAGTGACCCGGTGGACCTGCATCCTCATAACACGCCGATCGATGTCACCATTTTCAGAAACAAGTTCTCCGTGTTGCACCCACAAAAAGACCTGGATGTGGCAGTCACTGCCTTCAGACACCTTAAGGCCATTTCCCTTGATGGCAATCAGCTGTCCTTTTCCCCTCCTTCATCCTGGAAAGATCCGATGCATATCGTATTGCCAGGTGGCCTTCTTACACCCGGTACTCACGAACTGAGGCTTACTGTCGTGAACCGGCTCGCACCGTCCCTTATTCATGTTTCTTCCTCCTTGCAATGGCTTGGAAATGCAAAGTATTGGGAGGAATCGACCCACGAAGGGACCGATTGGCGACCGGCCCTGCGAGCCGACGAACAGAGGGCCCCGGCGATCAGGAATTCTTTTCCATCCGTATCGGAGGCGCTCAAGGCGTCACTTCCGTTTTATCTTCCGGTGTTCCTCGGCGTGTACATTCTGTCGGCATTAAAACCGGAATTTTGCAATCGTATTATAACTCCCGAGTCGGTGAGAGTTTTGCTTATCGGGTTCCTGTTGATCCTCGGGATAAACAACTTGCTCAAGCTCGGCACGACGATCACGGAAACCGGATTCGATACGAGGGAGCATCTGGCGTATATCTCCTATCTGCTTGAGAATCACCGGATCCCTCTGGCGTCCGAAGGGTGGCAGATGTTCCAGCCACCCTTCTATTACGCTCTATCGGTAGCTCTCCTTCTGCTTTTCCAACCTTTCGTTCCGGCGCAATATGCTCATATCATCCTATGTATTGTTCCACTCTGCTGTCTTCTTCTGTTGGTGGAGATATCCTATCGGTTGCTCAGGGAGCTTCTGCCGGGGAAAAAGAATCTACAGTCTGTCGGCCTCTTCGTCGGAGGCCTGTTGCCGATGAATCTTTACATGTGCCAGTTTGCAGGGAACGAACCACTGACCGCGGTTCTTACCGCACTTCTCCTGTTCCTCACTGTAAAGATTCTCAAAGCCGAAAAAAATATCCATATAGTGTACTTCATTTTTCTGGGAATCGTAGCGGGTCTTGCAATCCTCTCCAAGGTTACACCGTTGATCTTAATCCCTGTCATTTGCGTGTTCATCGTATCCGTCCTGCCTGGCGGGCAGCCAGGAACCTGCTCGCCCGTAAAGGCGGCAGGGATTTTTACTTTTGCCGCATTCATCGTATCGGGATGGTTCTTCATAAGGAATTGGATTACATTAGGAAAACCATTTTACGGAGGGTGGGATCCTTCAAGAAAAATTGTCTGGTGGCAGGAACCGGGGTACCGAATCTTGAAAGACTATTACTCCTTTGGGGAGGCATTGAAGCAGCCGGTCTATGCCACTTTCCACGGCTTCTCGGATGCGCTCTATTCGACATTTTGGGGGGATGGGTATAACATTTGTGAACATTTCGTTACGATTCCCGAACTGCCCCATTGGAATTACGTACCTCTCGCAGCAGGAATCGCATTTTCTGTCGTCCCGGCCTTTGCGATAGCCATCGGGGTTGCTCTGACACTGTGGCGCGCGCGGGACAAGGAACGTTGGCCATTCACATTCCTGTTGGCCTCGATCGGGGTTTATTTCGCCGCTCTCGTCCACCTGTATACTGTTATTCCCATATTTTCCACGGTGAAGGCTTCGTATACAATGGGTCTTACACCATGCTATGCTGCCATGGCAGCGCTTGGATCGGACATCTTCGTCGGTAGAAAATACATTGGCCCTCTATTTGCCTCCGTTCTTATCTGTTGGGGGATAATGACATACACAGGTTTCTTCATCCTTTGATGTATTGGTTCCCGTCTCCTATCGGTTCTCCGGCATTGACTTCGTTGGCGAGCTGCCGGTAGTTTTCCGGGCATACCCATCAAGCGACGGAGTTTTTCGTTGGTTCACACTCTGGTATATCTACTATTCTTTTTCTCAGGGGCCGCCGCCCTGGTCTTCGAGGTGACCTGGGCGCGTTCCCTCGGCCTCGTCCTCGGCTCCTCACACCTGGCTGTCACGACCGTGCTCTCCGTTTACATGGGAGGGCAGGCGATTGGCAGCACGCTGTTTGGCGCGCGAGCCGACCGGACGGAGCGGCCGCTTCGGCTCTACGGCTTCCTGGAGATCGGGATCGGCCTCTTCGCCATCGCCTTCATCGGCCTGATGAGGATTTACCCGTACCTCTTCCGGTCCCTTGCGCAACTGGCCGGAGAGAACAGGGTCTACCTGACGGCGCTGAGGACCGCCTTCGCGGTGGCGGCCATGATCATCCCCACCACGCTCATGGGTGGAACCCTTCCGACGCTGACCCGCTTTGTGTCCCATCGCGAGGGAGACATCGCCCGTCAACTGTCGTTCCTCTATGCGTTCAACACGCTCGGAGCGGTGACCGGCTCGTTGGCGGCAGGATTCGTGCTTCTCAAGGAATTCGGCGTCACGGTCTCGTTGCTGGCAGCGGGCACGGTGAGTGTCACCGTCGGGATGGCCTCGATCGCGCTCCAGCGCCGCATCGGTGCCCTCGAGCGTGCACCGGCGCCGGCGATCCCTCCGTCGGAGAACGTTCCCCCTTCCAGAACCGGAGGACCGAGTGACCTCACCGTTCGACTCGCTCTCATCGGCATCGGCATCTCGGGCTTCTGTGCGCTGGGGTACGAGGTGCTTTGGACGCGAATGCTCACGCTGGTCTTCGGCACCTCGGTATACAGCTTCACGATCGTGCTGGTGGCGTTTCTGGCCGGCATCGGGATAGGCAGCTACGCGTTCGGCATGATACGGCGGCGCCGGGGTACGTCCGATGAGAAGAGCACGGTGTTCCTCTTCAGCGGGTTGCAAATCGCCATCGGATTGAGCGCCCTTGCCGTAACCTTTCTTATGGTCGATCTCCCCGTAATGGCCAATCGGATACAGGCAGCGCTGGTGGGGTATTACTCCAACGAATTCAGCGGACGCCTCATCGCCACGTTGGGCGTGGCGTTCGCCTACGTATTCGTGCCGGCCTTCTTTATGGGGATGGCTTTTCCAGTAGCCGGCACGATCTGGTCATCAAGACATGGCCAGGTGGGGGGCGCGGTGGGGCGGGTTCTTACAGCCAACACTGCAGGAGCCATCCTGGGGTCAGTCGTCAGCGGTTTCGTGCTCATTTATTACTTCGGAATTGAGCGCTCTCTCCAAATACTGGTGATCCTGAACGTGTCGATGGGGCTGGTGGTGGCAGCCAGCGCCGTCGCTCGGCGTTGGCTGGTCACAGCCGTCCCGGTGGCGGCGGCATTGCTGATCGTGATACGCGTCGCGTTTCCCGCCTGGGGGCGCGTCTGGGACCAGAAATATTTCGCAACCTACACGAACAACAGCCGAAGCCTCGATACGCCGGTGCAGCTCCGGAAAAGGCTGCAGAACGTCGAAGTGCTCTACTATCACGAGGGTGTCAACGAGACGGTGAGCGTCATCCGTCCGAAGGGAGACATCCAGACGTTCATCGTCAACGGTCGTCCGGAGGCATCCAACCATCCCATGGATGTCCAGCTCCAGCGGACGCTCGGGCACCTGCCCATGCTCCTGCATCCCAACCCACGGAGGGTTTTCGTTCTGGGGACGGGCACCGGCATGACGCTCGGCGCCGCGTCGATACAACCGGAGGTTGAGCGGATCGTGCTCTGCGAGATCGAGGAGAGTGTCCTGGACGTGGCCCGCACCTTCGATGACTGGAATAGCCGCGTCCTCGACAACCCCAGGCTGAAGATCGTTTTCGACGATGGGCGCAACTACCTCGCCACCACGCCCGACACCTTCGACGTCATTACCGCCGACCCGATCCACCCATGGTCCGGAGGCGCGGGATATCTCTACACGAGGGAGTATTTCCACAGCGTTGCCGACCGGCTGGCGCCGGGCGGAATCGCCTGCCAGTGGCTCCCGTTGTATGAACTGACGGTCCACGATGTGAAGACGGTCGTGCGGACGTTCGCCGAGGGGTTCCGGCACGTCATGCTCTGGCTGACCTACTATGACGCGGTCCTCATCGGCTCCAAGGACCCGATTCTTATTGACGAGGAAGAATTTGCCCGGCGCATGTCGGTTCCGGCAATCCAGGGCGACCTGGCGCCGATCCGAATGGGGACGGCCCCCGACTTCCTCTCCTACTTCCTATTGGGGGACACGGGCGTACGAACCTTCGGTCACGGCGGGGAGATCAACACCGACGACAACCTGAAGCTGGAGTTCTCGGCACCGGTGTCGCAGGGAGTACACGGATTGGAAGGCAGGAACGTGCTAGCTCTTGGCGGGGCGAGGGAGAGTTTGTTGCCCCACCTCGTCCGGGTCGCAACCGATCAAGGGAAGCGTTCCCAGATCGAGCGTTGGACGCGAGCCCATGAGGCCGGTAACCGCTTCGTCCGAGCCCACGCACGATACCTCTGGGGGATGCGAAATTCGCCGGAACTCGGGATGGAACTGGCAAACCTCCAGTCTCAATACCCCGGTTATGCACCACTCCGCTTTCTTCTCGACGACAAGGCGTTCATGGACCGCACCGAGCCGGCGCTTGTGGCCGAGGCCGAATTCAAGGTGAGCAACGCCCAGGGCGGTTCGACCCGTCTGCGCATTTCGGCGGTGCGACAGTTCCTGGGCCGCGAGCGCGTCCTGATATCCTTTGTGGACAATGCCCGGAGGGAGATCTATGGACAGCGGTACCTCTATAAAAAATACGAGGGCGGAAATGGCGAGCACATGGAAAGCGAGGTGATACGTTACGTTGAGAAGACCTTCGCGGTGCTCCGGGCCGCTGCAGGGCGAGTACCGACGCCGCCAGCGGGTGGTGCACCCGCAGAGGCCGATGTGGCAGACGCGTTGCGTAGGGAAGCCGCGCGCCTTGTAGGTCTAATACCGCAATAGGCCTTGGCGGTTGTAAAAGCGATCGGGTATCTCTCCAGGTCGAAATTTAATCGTCTTCAAAAATCAAGATCTGTCGTTTCCGCATCGATCGGAAATGTGGCGGCAACAATTTTTCAACTACCCGGGGGAACAATAACAGAAAAGCCCGGACGGAAAATCGCCCGGGCCTTTCCGACTGCCAGCTATTTATCTGTTCTCGAAGTATTTTTGAATGTCGGAAATCCCCCTATTATTCAATTAGAATATGTCAAACAATGGCGCGGCCAGTACGGTCACTTTGATGGTGATAAATTTATGGTGATGTTAACTATCCCTAACGGTTGCAATCTGGTTCTAAGAAAAGGATCATAAGTGTTTGGATAATAGAATTTCCATTTTTTCCACCAATCACTATTTTTGTCGGTGTCGCTTTTCCATGTGTCACTAATGAAAAACAAGCCTTGGAAATACAAATCATATAAACCTGATCCAAAGAAGCCACCGCTCAGAGGGGAGGTGGTAAAGTTTGGTGCCGTGAACGAAGGGGTGATAAAATTAAATGAGGGCGATGTCGTATCGACAAATAAAACGGGAGTCGGGATTCCATTACCTAGAGTTGCGTATTGCTGGAAGTAAAAAGGCCTTCTCACCGGAACGTTGTCTAATGTTATCGGAATTGAATATTTGCTGTTCGCTATGATGTTGTCCGGAAGGGCCGGAAGGGTAATGGTGAATCCGGGGAGGTTGGCAATTGGGATTGTGTCAAGAGCAGCAGGGGTGGTTGTACCTCCTGATGCAACATTAATAGGAATTGTATTTTTTCCGTATTTCAGCATGATGTGATTATCTGTTCCGCCGGTTACGGAAGAGATAGCTTCGACAATATAGCCGTTCGCGGCAGGAACAGCCATTAATACTGTAGTAGATGTTGTGGTTATGTTGAAATCTTGAATTTTCCTGTAAACTTCAGAGAAAACATCCACAAATTGACGGGGGTTTAACGGATTCCCATCATCGTCAAAGATCTCCACCGATTGTGTACTAAACAATCTGGCTGCGACTCTGACGTTGTCAGCTGCCGTCGGTGTGCCTGAGTAGCCGGGAGCGAGCGTTTGAGGGGAATCCGTAGCAGGAGCTCCTGGTTGCCCCTGATGGATGGTCAGCTTGATCAATCCATACCCCTCAGGGGGGGAGGGCTCACCACCGCCCCCGGTTGTCGTGCCGGAGGTGGTCTGATCGCCTCCGCCGCATCCCAGGACGAACAGAAAAAGAGTTGGAAGCAACCACAATCCGATTTTCCTCATGAGAATACCCTCCTTCCAAGAGTTACAGCCACGTTGAAATACACCCCGAAAAACATTCCACAATATTCATGCCCCTCTTGTTATTCTGCCGTATGTTATATTTCAGGTAGTTACAATGAACCGTGTTCGATTCTCCTCTTTCCGGGTGGAGATTTCGCCTTGCCGCCTGGTTCTTCCACCGGTCCTGGTCCTTGGACAAGTCTATTAAATTGAGTAAAAATTCTGCAAGTTTTATGCCCGAGCCAATGTCCTGGATCCTGTTGTAATTATTAATTAAATCATATTGCTAGCGTCTATAGGTGCAATCAGGAATCCAGTTTGAATAATTGTTTTCATTTTATAGGTAATTAAATGCTTTGCCCCCATCATTGTTTGGTCCCTTTCGAGTCAAGGACGTATTTATAAAGCTCCCTGCACATCTGGAGTCGCCTCAGATACACCTTCCGGGTCGATTCCTCTTCCGCCTCGACCTTCGGCTTCAATTGATCGCACCGCGCGATCAGCGCCTTCAACTCCTCCCCGGAGAGGGCCATGGCGAGGTCGGTTTTCGAGCAGACCGAGTCGTACTCCACCTTCCATCCCCCCTCCTGGGCCAGCAGGACCGGCGGTCCGAAGGAGGGGCGGCCGGTGAGCGAAGGAATTTCCGCGACGAAGAGGGCGGCGGCGATGCCGATCGATACGATTCGAACGCTTCGTTTCACGGCCAGTCCTTCATCGCGGGGTGGCACCGCTTGCAGTCGTTCATCGGGAACGCCACGGTCATGTGGCAGACGCCGCA
>Ga0315273_10013421_pt1 | contig 10525 bp, 8 predicted proteins | sample YL17G02_0_MG_FD_205753 | JGI IMG/M metagenome (GOLD analysis project Ga0315273, IMG submission 205753) | Sediment microbial communities from Yellowstone Lake, YNP, Wyoming, USA - YL17G02_0 | ecosystem: Environmental > Aquatic > Freshwater > Lake > Sediment | place: USA: Wyoming | collected... | reverse complement strand
TGCCAGCGGGCTGCGTGCCGTGTGCTTCCAGCACGAGGTCGATCATCTCGACGGCGTGCTCTTCATCGATCGCATCTCGCGCCTCAAACGCAACCTCTACGTCGGCAAGCGCAAGAAGCTGCTCGAGGAAGAGGGCGAGCGCTGGACGAGCAACGGCGAGCGCCCGCCCGCCCCGATCGACACCAAGATCGGAACGATCGGGACGAAGCTCTGAACGCGCAGCGGCTGCTGTTCTTCGGAACCCCGGAGTTCGCCGTGCCGACGCTCGCGCGCCTGCTCGCGGGTCCGCACCGCGTGGTCGCCGCTGTGACGCAGCCCGATCGGCCGCGCGGGCGCGGGCAGAAGGTGACAGCCTCGCCGGTCGCGGAACTCGCCGAGCGCGCGGGCGTTCCGGTGCTGCGTCCCGAGCGGGTCGGCGAACCCGGCTTCGCCGAGACACTGCGCGGCTTCGCCGCCGATCTCGGCGTCGTCGTCGCGTTCGGCCAGTTCCTGCCGAAACGCGTGCGCGAGCTGCCGAGCCACGGCTATCTCATCAACGCCCACGCGAGCCTGCTGCCGCGACACCGGGGCGCCGCACCGATCGCGCACGCGATCCTCGCGGGTGATCTCGAGACGGGCGTCTCGGTGATGCGCGTCGAGCGCGAGATGGACGCGGGGCCCAGTGCCGTCGTGCGGCGCACGCCGATTGGCGCGCACGAGACGACCGGCGAACTCACCGAACGCCTCGCCACGCTTGCCGCCGACGCGATCGCGGCTGCCGTCGACCTGATTGCTGACGGCCGCATCGTCTGGACACCGCAGGACGACACGCGCGCGACGCTCGCGCCGAAGCTTGGTGTGGGCGACGCGCGACTCGATTGGCGCGAAGCGGCCGTCGCGCTCGAGCGCCGCGTGCGCGCCATGGCGCCGCGACCGGGCGCCTTCACGACGTTGCCGGGCGAGCGCTTGCGCATCCTCGCCGCGACTTCGCTCGCCGGGCATTGCGACGACACGCCCGGCACGCTGCGCCTCGGCGGCGAAGCAACGCTGCGCGTCGCGACCGGCGACGGCTGGCTCGCCCCGCTCGTCCTGCAGCGCGCCGGCGGCAGGCCCCTCGACGTCGGCGCGTTCCTGCGCGGTCATCCCCTCGTCGATGGTACCCGCCTGGCCGGTTAGACTCGGCGACGATGCTTCGCGCGCCCCGCCATCGGAGACTGGCATGAACAATCTGAAGACCGGCATCCTGCTGATCGCGCTCTCGGGCCTGCTCGTCTGGGTCGGCAGCTTCCTCGCCGGCTCTCAGGGCGCAGCGATCGCCTTCGGCTTCGCGATGCTGATGAATGCCGGCGCCTACTGGTTCAGCGACCGACTCGTGCTGCGCATGTACCGCGCCGAGGAAGTGAGCGAGGCGAAGGCGCCCGAGCTGTTCGGCATCGTGGCCGAGCTGGCCCAGCGCGCGCAGATCCCGATGCCGAAGGTCTATCTGATTCCCAGCGAGACGCCCAACGCGTTTGCGACCGGCCGCAATCCCGAGCACGCGGCCGTCGCGGCGACCCAAGGCATCCTGCGCATCCTCAGCCGCGACGAGCTGCGCGGCGTGCTCGCCCACGAGCTGTCGCACGTGCGCAACCGCGACACGTTGATCTCCTGCGTTGCGGCGACGCTGGTCGGTGCGATCACCTGGCTGGCCCACATGGCCCAGTTCGCGGCGATCTTCGGTGGGGGCCGCTCGGACGACGACGACGGCAATCCGCTGGCGCTGCTCGGTGTCGCGATCTTCGCGGGCCTCGCGGCGTCGCTGCTCCAGCTCGCCGTGTCGCGCTCGCGCGAGTTCGAGGCGGACGCATCGGCCGCGCGACTGCTCGGTGAGGGCGAGCCGCTGGCGCGATCGCTCGAGAAGCTCGAGATGGGCGTGCGCGCGCTGCCGATGGATGCCAACCCCGCGACCGCACACCTCTTCATCGTGAGTCCGCTCACGGGCGGCCGTGGCGCCGCCGGCATCTTCGCGAAGCTGATGCGCACGCACCCGCTCACGGAAGAGCGCGTCGCACGGCTGCGCGACCGAAGCTGGGCTACCTGACGCGGATGCACCGCTCGTGAGCGCGGCCCCGCCGGCAGCGCCCGCGGACGGACGCCCGCGTTCGGAACGACCGCAGCGCGACGACGCCCGCGCGCTCGCGCTGCGCGTCCTCGAGCGCGTCGAAGACAGCGGCGCGTACGCCGACCTCGCGCTGCACGCGGCGCTCGCCAGGAGCCGGCTCGATCCGCGCGACCGTGCCTTCGCGACGGAGCTGGCCTACGGGACGCTGCGCTGGCGCGGACGCCTCGACTTCCTGCTCGCGCAGGTGACGGGTCGCCCGCTGGCGCGCCTCGAGCACCGCATCGTGCAGGTGCTGCGTCTCGGTGCCTATCAGCTCGTGTTCTGCGATCGCGTGCCCGACGCTGCCGCCGTTTCCGAGTCGGTGCGACTCGCGCACACGACTGGCGTGGGGCGTGCCGCGGGACTCGTGAACGCCGCGCTGCGGCGGCTCGCACGCGAGCGCGACACGATCGTGTTGCCGGCGCTCGCCGATGACCCGCTCGCGCATCTCGTGCACACGCTCTCGTTCCCGCGCTGGATCGCGGAGCGCTGGATCGCGGCGTTCGGTGCGGAAGAGGCGGCGGCGCTTGCCAGCGCATCGAACGCCACGCCGCCGCGCACGCTGCGCGCGAACCGCCGTCGCATCAGTCGCGACGCTCTGCTCGCCGAGCTTCGCGAGCGGTTCCCGCTCGCTGCTGCCTGCCGCTTCGCGCCGGACGGCGTCACGCTCGGTCGCCGCGGCGATCCCGGCGACGATTCCGCGTTCCAGGAAGGTCGCATGACGGTGCAGGACGAAGCATCGCAACTGGTCGTCGAGCTGCTCGACCCGCAGCCGGGTGAGCGCGTGCTCGACGCCTGCGCCGCGCCCGGGGCGAAGGCCACGGCGATCGCGGAGCGTGTCGGCGACGCCGGCCAGGTGGTCGCGCTCGACCGCAACGAGCGCCGTCTCGGGCTCGTCGCACGCGACGCCGCGCGACTCGGTCTCGACAACCTGCGCGTGCTGCTCGCCGATGCGAGCGCAACGGCGATCGAGGGGCTCGACGATGCGCCCTTCGACCGCATCCTCGTCGACGCACCGTGTTCGGGACTCGGCGCCTTGCGGCGCAATCCCGACGCGCGCTGGCGCGTGCAGCCCGAAGCGATCGCGCAGCTCGCCGCCGTGCAACGCGCGATTCTCGGCGCCGTAGCGAAACGCTTGAGACCCGGCGGAACGCTCGTCTACAGTACCTGCACGCTCTGTCCCGAGGAGAACGACGACGTGGTGAAGGGGTTGCTCGCGTCTGCACCGGAGTTGCGGCGCGCGTCCGAAGCGACGATCCCGCCGTCGCTTCGATCGCTCGTCGGACCGGACGCCGTGCTGCGCTGCTGGCCGCAGCACCACGACACCGACGGCTTCTTCGCCGCGCGTATCGAGCGCAGCTCGTGAGCCCGGGCACACGCATCGTGATCGCGCCGTCGATCCTGTCGGCGGACTTCGGCCACCTCGCCGACGAGGTGGCGGCCGTCGAACAGGCCGGCGCCGACTGGATCCACGTCGACGTGATGGACGGCCGCTTCGTGCCGAACATCACGATCGGCCCGATCGTGGTCGAGGCCGTCAAGCGCTCGACCTCGCTGCCGCTCGACGTCCACCTGATGATCGTCGAGCCCGAGAAATACGTCGGCGACTTCGCGCGGGCGGGCGCTGCGACGATCGGCGTGCAGGTCGAGGTATGTCCGCACCTGCACCGCACGCTCGCGCAGATCCGCGAGGCGGGCGCGCGCGCGTGTGCGGTGCTGAATCCGTCGACACCGGCCTCGGCCATCGAACCGGTGCTGGGCGATCTCGACCAGATCCTGGTGATGACCGTGAACCCGGGCTTCGGCGGTCAGTCGTTCATCCACTCGATGCTGCCGAAGATCGAGCAGCTGCGGAGTTGGATCGACGCGCGTGGGCTCGCGGTGACACTCCAAGTGGACGGTGGCGTGAAACCGGGAGTCATCGGCGTCGCCGCGCGCGCGGGCGCTACCGCCTTCGTGGCTGGGACGGCCGTGTTCGGCGCGAAGGACTACCGCGCCGCGATCGAAGCGCTGCGCCTCGAAGCGGAAGCGGAGCTGCCCCCAGAGCGCGATTCCTGACTCACGCGCGGACGCGGGCGAGTTTCTCGGCGTGCTTCACGTTGCGCGCCTCGACGATCATGATCACCGACTCGGCGATGTTGGTAGCGTGATCGGCGACGCGTTCCAGGTGCTTCGCGACGAGGATCAAATCGACCTCCTGCTGGTAGAGGTCCGGCTGGGCGCGAATCCCGTCGAGCGCCTCGCGGATCACGCGGTCCTGATCGTCGTCGATGCGGTCATCTTCGGCGAGTAGCTTGCGGGCGCGCTCGGCGTCGCGATGGACGAAGGCGTCGAGCGCGTCGCGCAGGATCGCCTGGCATTCGACCGCCAACGCTTCGAGGTGTGGGGGGAGCGGCACGGGCGCGCGCTCGGCGAGTCGCGCCGCGCTCTTCGCGATGTTGCGGGCCAGGTCGCCGACGCGCTCGAGGTCGGTGCCAATGTCGTTGGCGGCCAGCAGCCGGCGCAGGTCGTCGGCCACCGGGGATTGCAGCGCGAGGCTACGCAGCACGGACTCATTGATGGCGATGTCGAGACGGTCGATCTCGAGGTCGTCTTCGCGAACTTCGAGGGCGAGCCCGGCATTCCGCTCGAAGAGCGCGCGCAGCGTCTTGGCGAGGATCGCCTCGCAGCAGCCTCCCATGCGCAGGATCAGCTCGTTCACTTCGCCCAGGAAGGGCTCGACGGAGCGGGTCATCGCGGCACGTTCTTCGTCATCGCGGGCCGAGAGTATCGCGAGGGTTCGATCTTCGGCAGCTCTCGCACCCGGCCGTCACGAAACTGTCACAGATGCTTCGCGGCCACGTCGTCCCGCCACCCTAGGTTCTCGCTGGCGCAACGGAGCGTCTCGAAGCGATCGAGCGATCTCGAAGCCGACCCCAGGAGGACTGCATGAAGCGTTCGCGTCTCGTCCTTTCACTCGTAGTGGCGAACTGGCTCGCGCCGCACGGCGCCGCCGCCGAGGCGGTGAAGGTCGATGCCTCGATCCCCGCCTACAAGACCGTCAGCGGCGTCGCCGGCAACCTGAACTCGATCGGCTCGGACACGCTCAACAACGTGATGACGCTGTGGGCCGAAACCTTCCGCGCCAAGTATCCGAACGTGAGGATCCAGATCGAAGGCAAGGGCTCCTCGACGGCGCCGCCAGCGCTGATCGACGGCACCGCGCAGATCGGTCCGATGAGTCGCGAGATGAAGCCCACCGAGATCGACGCGTTCGAGAAGAAGTTCGGCTACGCGCCGACAGCCTACAAGGTCGCGGTCGACGCGCTCGCGGTCTACGTCAACAAGGACAACCCGCTGGAGAAGCTCACGCTGCCCCAGGTCGATGCGCTCTTCTCGAAGACGCGTCGCTGCGGCGCGCCGAGCGCGCTGGAGCAGTGGTCGCAGCTCGGGCTCACGGGCATGTACGCCGGTCGGCGCATCAGCCTCTACGGCCGCAACTCGGCGTCGGGCACCTACGGCTACTTCAAGGAACACGCGCTCTGCGGCGGCGACTTCCGCGACGACGTGAAGGAGCAACCGGGTTCGGCGTCGGTGGTGCAAGGCGTCACCGAGGACACCTTCGGCATCGGCTACAGCGGCATCGGCTACAAGACGTCGAGCGTGAAGGCGCTCGATCTCGCGGCCAAGGACGGCGCGCCATTCGCGAAGGCGGAGGCAGCGGACGTCTACGCGGGCAAATATCCGCTCGCGCGCTTCCTGATGGTCTATCTGAACCAGGCGCCGGGCCGCCCGCTCGACCCGCTCGTCAAGGAGTTCCTGCGGCTGGTGCTCTCGAAGGAAGGCCAGGAAGTCGTGGTGAAGGACGGCTATCTGCCGCTCACCAAGACGGTCTTCGAGCAAGAGCACGCCAAGCTGGAACGCTGATCGTTGGCCACCGGTTCGATTCCCAGCGCCTCTGGATCCGTCCGGGCCCCGGTCCGGACGGGCCGCTTCGCCAGAGCGCGGCGGCGCGTCGCCGTCGATCGCGCCGCCGGCCTCGCGATCCGCGTGGGCGGACTCGCCGTGATCGCCGGCGTGGCCGGCATCTTCGCATTCCTGGTCTACGAGATCGTGCCGGTGTTGCGTCCGGCGCGTGTGGAGCTCGCCGAATCGGCGACGCTCGCCGGCGCTGCGCCGCAGGCGCTGTTGCTCGATGAGTACCGTACGCATGACGCCGCCCTCGGAGCGGACGGCGTGCTGCGCGTGGTGCGGCTTCTGGATGGCGCGACAGTGCGGGAACAGGCGCTGGCAACGGCCTTCGTCGCGATTGCCGTCGACCCCGAGCATTCGGTGCTCGCCGGTATCCGCGCCGATGGCGTGGTGCAGGCTGCGCCGGTGACCTTCGCGATCTCGTTCGACGGACAGCAGCGAGTCGTCGAACCCGAACTCGGCGCTGTGGCTCGCATCGAGTTGCTGCCACCCGCGGAGCCGAACGCGCCGCTTCCGGCGATCGCGGCACCGCTCGCGGTGCGCGTCGACGCGGGCGCGACGGCCGCAGCGGTCGCGCTCGAGGGCGGTGGCATCGCGCTCGCGGTGCGCCGCGTCGAAAGCAACGCCTTCACGGGCGAAGCCACCGAGACTGTGGAGCGCCGGATGCTCGCGACGCCAGCCCGGGTCACCGCGCTCGCGATCGACGCGCGCCAGCGCGATCTCTTCGCGGGCACCGCAGATGGACAGGTACTGCGCTTCGATTTGCACGGCGGCGATGCGCCGCCCGAGATCTTCCGCGCCGGCAGCGCCGGCGTCACGGCACTCACGCTGTTGATCGGTGGGCGGACGCTCCTCGTCGGGCAACAGGACGGCTCGCTCTCCTCGTGGTTCGCGGTGCCGCAGCCGGACGGCGGGGACCGGCATTTCACGAGGATTCGCGACTGGGAGCGCTACCCGGGTCCGATCGCGCAGCTGGCGTCCTCGCAGCGGGATCGAACGTTCTTTGCTGCCAGCGCGGACGGCACGCTCGGCCTCCAGCACTCGACTTCGGGTCGCACGCTCTGGCGCGCGCCTTCGCCGGTCGGTGCCCCCTCCGCGCTGGCGTTCGCGCCAAAGGGCGACGCGGCGACGGTCGCCGCAGCGGGTAAGCTCACTGCGTTCGAAGTCGCGAACCCGCACCCGGAACTCTCGCTCGCGTCGCTATTCGGCAAGGTCTGGTACGAAGACGCCGATCGCCCGGCCTACGTATGGCAGTCCTCGAGCGGCGACGACGCCTTCGAGCCCAAGTTGTCACTGGTTCCGCTGCTGGTCGGCACCCTCAAGGGCACCTTCTACGCGCTGCTGCTCGCCATCCCGCTCGGCGTGCTCGGCGCGATGTACACCTCGCAGTTCATGCACCCACGCTTGCAGCGCTACGTGAAGCCGGGCGTCGAGCTGATGGCAGCGCTGCCGAGCGTCGTGCTGGGCTTCCTCGCGGCGCTCTGGCTCGCCCCGCGCGTCGAGCGACTGTTTCCGGCCTTCATCGCAATGGCCGTGGCGATTCCATTCGCGGCGATCGCGGGCGGCTGGCTGTGGGCGCGCCTGCCGAAGCGCTGGCTTGCGCGCGTGCCCGACGGCACGGAAGTGCTCTGGATAGCAGTGGCGATTGCTGCTTCGATGGCGGTCTGCGTCGCGATGGCGTCGTCGATCGAGACGCTGCTCTTCGCCGGCTCGTTCCCGGCCTGGCTCGAGCGTGCGACGGGCATCCCCTTCGACCAGCGCAACGCCGTGGTGGTGGGCATCGCGATGGGCTTCGCGGTGATCCCGATCATCTTCGCGATTTCCGAAGACGCGTTTTCGAACGTGCCGACCGATCTCGCCGCCGGTTCGCTCGCGCTCGGCGCTAACCGCTGGCAGACCGTCGTGCGCGTGGTACTGCCGACGGCGAGTCCGGGAATCTTCTCCGCGATCATGGTCGGCTTCGGCCGCGCCGTCGGCGAGACCATGATCGTGCTGATGGCGACCGGCAACACACCGATTCTGTCGCTCAGCCCGTTCAACGGCTTCCGCACGCTGTCGGCCAACATCGCAGTCGAAGTACCGGAGGCGCCGAGCGGCGGGACGCTCTACCGCACGCTCTTCATCGCCGCGCTGCTGCTCTTCGTGATGACGTTCCTCGTCAACACGGCGGCCGAGTTGGTGCGACACCGGCTGCGCCGCCGCTACGGCAGGCTCTGAGATGCCCCCCTCGATGCGCACACGGCGCAGCTCCCAGCCCATTGCCTCGCTGCTGACGTGGATCACCGCCGGCGCACTCGCGGTCAACCTGGTCATGATCACGGGTCTGCTCGCGCTGGTGACCTGGAACGGTGTGAGCGCCTTCCTCGTCAAACCCATTGTGCTGTTGACGCTCGACGACGGCACGCGCGCGCTCGGCGAGATCCACACGCGCGAAGAGATTCCCGACCCGCAGACCGGTCTCCACAGCGGCGCGATGCGCCTGCGCATGCGCACCGGCAACCGCGACGTCACCGGCACCGACTTCCGCTGGGTCGACGAAGCGCGCATTACTGGACGCTCTACACCAGCCGACGCGATGCTGCTCGAACGCCTCGAGTGGGGTCCCTTCTACGGCTTCCCGGTGGAGTTGGTGTCGAAGGGTTCCGTCGTGGCCGACGAGCCGGGGGCGATCCTCGCGGCGTTCGGCCCGCTTCACCAGGAGAAGCTCGCGCAGCGCGCCCGCATCCGGGAGATCGAGCGCGGCCCGATCGGCGACCTGAATCTCGCGATCGAGCAGGTGCGGCTGGCGGAACGCAGGCTCGAGCTGGGCGGATCCCCGCTTCCCGAGCGAACGCAGCAGGCCCTGGCCCTGCGGGCGCGCAAGGCCGAGCTGGAGGCGAGCTACGCCCAGCACCTCGACGAACTCGCCGCGTTGCGCGCACAGCTCGCGGACGGCGAGTTGCGACTCGCGACCGCGGACGGGACGCAGCGCAGCGTTCCGATCGGGCAGATCGTGCGCGCCGTCCAGCCGAATCTGCTCAGCGCGGGCGGCAAGCTCGCGCTCTATGCCGACCGCGTCTGGGAGTTCGTGTCCGGCGAACCGCGCGAGGCGAACACGGAGGGCGGCATCTTTCCCGCCCTCTTCGGCACCGTGATGATGGTCTTTTTGATGTCGCTGTTCGTGGTGCCCTTCGGTGTCGTTTCGGCGATCTACCTGCGCGAGTACGCGCGCGAGGGATTCGTCACGCGGGCGGTTCGCATCGCGGTGAACAACCTGGCGGGCGTGCCTTCGATCGTGTTCGGCGTGTTCGGTCTCGGCTTCTTCGTCTACGGCATCGGTTCCACGATCGATCGGTTCTTCTTCGCGGAAGCGTTGCCGACGCCCACCTTCGGCACCGGCGGCATCTTGTGGGCGAGCCTCACGCTGGCGCTGCTCACCGTCCCCGTCGTGATCGTCGCGACCGAGGAAGGCCTCGCCGCGGTGCCGCAGATGGTGCGCCAGGGTTCGCGCGCGCTGGGTGCGACGCAGTTCGAGACGCTGCTGCGCGTGGTGCTGCCCGCCGCGGCGCCCGGCATGCTCACGGGCTTGATTCTCGCGATGGCGCGTGCGGCGGGCGAAGTGGCACCGCTGATGATCGTGGGTATGGTGAAACTCGCGCCGACGCTTCCGATTGATCAGCACGCGCCATTCGTGCACCTGGAGCGGAAGTTCATGCATCTGGGCTTCCACATCTACGACGTGGGCTTCCAGAGCCCCAACGTGGAAGCCGCCGCGCCGCTGGTGTTCGCGACGACGGCACTCTTGATCGTGATGGTGATGTCGCTCAACCTCGCGGCCATCCTGCTGCGCAACCGGCTGCGCGGGCGCCTCGCGGGCCGCAGCGTCTAGCGGCGAGGAATCCAGATGTCCCCCGCCAAAGAGCGCCCCGCGAATCCCGCCGGCGCTCTCGTGATCGAGAAGCCGGCGATGCGCGTCCAGGAGCTTTCGCTCTGGTACGGCGCTTCGCTCGCGCTCGATCGCATCTCGGTGGACCTGCCCGAACGCCGCATCAGCGCCTTCATCGGGCCGTCGGGCTGCGGCAAGTCGACGCTGTTGCGCTGCCTGAACCGCATGAACGACCTCGTCGACGGCGTGCGGCGCGAGGGCGACGTTCTCTTCGGCGGTCACAGCATCTTCGATCCCGAGGTCGACGTGAACGCGCTGCGCAAGCGCGTCGGCATGGTCTTCCAGAAATCGAACCCCTTCCCGAAGTCGATCTACGAGAACGTCGCCTATGGCCCGCGCATCCACGGCGTCGCCGCGCGCGGCGAACTGGACGAGATCGTCGAACAGGGCCTGCGCCGCGCCGCGCTCTTCGACGAAGTGAAGGACCGCCTCCACGAGAGCGCGCTCCAGCTCTCGGGCGGGCAGCAGCAGCGACTCTGCATTGCGCGCGCGCTGGCGGTGGAGCCCGAGGTGATCCTGCTGGACGAGCC
>Ga0315273_10013420_pt1 | contig 10525 bp, 6 predicted proteins | sample YL17G02_0_MG_FD_205753 | JGI IMG/M metagenome (GOLD analysis project Ga0315273, IMG submission 205753) | Sediment microbial communities from Yellowstone Lake, YNP, Wyoming, USA - YL17G02_0 | ecosystem: Environmental > Aquatic > Freshwater > Lake > Sediment | place: USA: Wyoming | collected... | reverse complement strand
GAAGCGCCTCCAGGCGCCGAACAAGTACGTCCGGGCGGCCGCCGCCTCGGCCCTGGGCCGGATCGCCCTGCCGACGGCCCAGGCGGCGCTCGTGGCGGCGGCCAGGGACAACGATCCGCTCGTGCGCGCCGCGGCCGCCCGGTCGCTCGGCCAGATCGGCACCGTCTACGGCGCCAGGCAACTCGTGGAAATGCTGAAAGATGTCGATCCGTTGGTGGTCTCCATGGCCGCGGCCGGGCTCGGCGCCGCGGGTTACGCCGACGCCGCGCCCGACCTCCGGAAGCTGGCCCAGGCCCCCGTGCCCGAGAACCTGCCCGTGCGCCGCCTGGGCAGCGTCTACCGCGCGCCGGCGCTGGCGGCCGCCGAGGCGCTCGGCCGCATCGGCACGCTCGACGCCGTCGCCTGCCTCAAGGACCTCCTCGGCTCGAAGTCCTGGCTGATGCGCGTCCAGGCCGCCCAGGCGCTCGCCGCCGCCGGCGTGAAGTCGCCCGAGGTGATGGCGGCCCTCGAAAAACTCCTCAAGGACCCCGCGGGCATCGTCCGGGCCCAGGCGGTCGTCAGCCTCCAGGCCCTCGGCAAGACGTTCACGATGGGCGAACTCTTGTTCGGCTCGTAGCGCTGCAACGCCAGGTAGCGCGGCGGGTCTCCTGACCCGTACGTGTTTGGCGTGGGTGGCATGGCCACGCGCCGTTGCGTGGCCATGAGCCCTGAAGCTCGGAGGAACATGGCCACGCAACGGCGCGTGGCCATGCCCCCCGGCAATTGGGCGCCGCGCTAAACACATGCGGGGCGATGTTGCGGCGTGGCCGCCGCCTGAAGGTTCTCTTTCCGCCGACTTCGCCCCGCCCTATAATGTGTGAATGAGGCGACAGGGGTCGCCGGCGGGGCAAACGCTGTAGCGGGCGAACGGTCTATGAACACGCTCATCCATATCACGCATGAAGCGCGAGAGAAGATGGGCGGCATCGGGGCGGTCCTCGAAGGGCTGCTCACGACGCGGGCCTATCAGGGCGCCGTCGGCCGCACGATCCTCGTCGGCACCAGCGACATCCCCCTGGGCCAACCTTCCGAACATATCCAGACTGTTTATTACCAGAGCGGCGGCCCGGAGAACGGATCGGCCATGCCCGGCGCGGCGACGGTCGAGGCCTTCTGGGAGATCGAGGCCGTGTACGGCGTGCGGCTGCTGTACGGGCGGCGCGCGGTCCCCTGCCCCCTGGAGACGCGCCGCAGTTCGGTCGAGCTCCTGCTTTTCGACGTGCGCGGCGCCCGCCCCGAGCCCGTCAACCGCCTGAAGGCCGACCTGTGGGCCGCCTACGGGCTGGCGAGCGACCGGTTCGAGAAGGACTGGGGCTTCGAGGAGTGGGTCCGCGTGGCGGGGCCGGCCCTCGAAGCCGTCAAGGCGCTCCTGGGCGAGGCGGGCGACGGGGCGCCGAGGGCCTCGGGGGCCGGCGGGGCCGTCCTCATCAGCCACGAGTTCATGGGCCTGCCGACGATCCTGGCCGCGCGCCTCCGCGCGCCGGCGCTTAAGACGGTCTACTGGGCCCACGAGGTGCCGCCGGTCCGCCAGCTCATCGAGCAGGATGTGGGCGAGCGTCTGAGCTTCGACCAGGCGCTCGGAGCCCGGTCCGGGCTGGCGGATTACGGCGCGCGGCTGCGCGAGGCCGGCGGCTACAAGCACGCCCTCGTCAGCCGGGCGTGCCGAAGCCACCGCATCTTCGCGGTGAGCGACCGCGTGGCGCAGGAGCTTCGCCTGCTGGGCCCCGACTTCGAGCAGGCGCCGGTCGAGATCGTCTACAACGGCCTGCCGGTGCGGCCGGTGACGCTGGCGGTGCGGATGGCCAGCCGCGCGATGCTGCGCCAGTACGTCCAGGTCGTGACGGGCTTCCGGCCGGACTTTGTGTTCACCCACGTGGCGCGGCCGGTGGCCTCGAAGGCCATCGACCGCGACCTGGCGGTGCTCGAGCACCTCGACGACATCCTGGCGCAGCGCGGGCAGACGGCCGTGCTCCTGGTGCTGGCGACCGACGGCGGGCGGCGAGACATCGGCCTGGTGCGCCGCATGGAGGCCGAGTACGGCTGGCCGCTCAACCACCGCGACGGATGGCCGGACCTCGTGAAGGGCGAACGGCCGATCGGCCAGGCGGCCGAGGAGTACAACCGCTGGGCCCGGACCACGCGGGTCATCCTCGTCAACCAGTTCGGCCTGAGCCGCGAGACCTGCGGCGACCGCGTGCCCGAAGGCTTCAAGGGCCAGGACCTGCGTCAGGGCAGCGACGCCGAGTTCGGCCAGAGCGCCTACGAGCCGTTCGGCATCGCCCAGCTCGAGACGCTGGCCTTCGGCGGCATCAGCGTCATCAGCGACGTCTGCGGGTGCGCGCAACTGCTGGCGCGGGTGGCGGGCGACAACCTGCCCCGCAACATCCTCCTGGCCCGCTACAGCGTCCCGGCGGGCGCCTTGCCGGTGCCGATCAGCGAAGGCGACACGCGCCGCATCGAGCACGAGGTGGCGGCCCGCCTGGCCGTCGAGCTGGCCCAGCGGCTGCCGACCGAGACGGCGGACTTCGCACGCCTCCTGAAGGACGGCTGGGCCCTCGCCGAGAAGATGAGCTGGCAGGCCGTCTGCCGCGACTACGTCATTCCGGCGCTCGAGCACGTGCTCGGCCGCTCGACCCCGAGGGCCCGCCCGGCGGCCCGGGCCGGCGCCCCGGCAGCCCCGCTCGAGCCCGCCCGCAGGGCGACTCTTGAGCCCGCGGCGGAAGCGGCGGGAGACCCGAAATCGCACGACTCCCGCCCCTCCCGCGGCGACCTCGGAGACTGAACTGCCGCGGCCTTCCCGCGGCCTGTACGGCGCCGAGACTCGCCGCCTATAATTATGGATGCGAAGGAGCGTGCCTTTCGGCCGCACGCACCGGCATCGTCAGAAGGAGCGGAGCCATGATTCAACTCAATCGCATTCTCGTCCCCACCGACTTTTCCGAGCATAGCGAACGCGCCGCCGCGTATGCCCTCGAGCTGGCCCGGCGGTTCGACGCTGTCGAGGTGCACTGCCTGCACGTGTCGGACATCCCGGCGGACCTCCTGGCCACGTCGGCCTACTACATGACGGGGCCCAGCGAGCACTTCATCGACCAGGTACGCGAGGAGAGCCAGAAGAACCTCGACGCATTCATCGCCAAGAACCTGCCGGACGTGCCCGTCAAAAAGGCGTTTGTCGAGGGCCGGCCCTTCGTCGAGATCGTCCGCTACGCCCGCGACAACAAGATCGAGCTGATGGTCATCGCCACCCACGGCCGCACGGGCCTGAAGCACGCCCTGTTCGGCAGCGTGGCCGAGAAGGTGATCCGCAAGGCCCCCTGCCCGGTACTCGTAGTCAAGCGCGACGAGCGCGAGTTCATCATGCCGTAGGAGGGCGGCACCGGCCTTGCGCCGGTGACCTCGCCCGGCTCAATCGCTTGACCTTCCCCCCTCAGGCGTGTACCTTCGCCCTGCCGTGATGCCGGGCATGCCGATCACCTGGGGTACCGATGCCGAAACTCAGCGACAGCGTCCAGTATCTGAAGGGCGTCGGTCCCAGGCGGGTGACGCTGCTCGAAAAGCTGGGCATCCGGACCATCGGCGACGCCCTCCAGTTCTTCCCCCGCAAGTACATCGACCGCGGCAACCGCGTGCCCATCGCCGAGGTCGAGCCCGGCCTCGAGCAGACCGTCTGCGCGCGGATCATCGACATGCGCGCCCCGCCGTGGGGCGACCGCCTCGAGGCCCTCATCCAGGACGAGACCGGCTCGATGCGGGCCATCTGGTTCCACGCCCGCTTCCTGGCCAAGGGCCTCCACACCGGCGCCGAGTACCTCTTCTACGGGCGCGTCGGCGAGTACCGCGGCCGCCTCCAGATGCAGCACCCCAAGTTCCAGCCCCTCACCGAGCAGGGCGACGCCGGCGCCAACCCCATCCTCGCCGAGTACCCGACCACCGAGGGGCTCCAGCAGGCGTCGCTCGTCAAGCTCACCGAGGAGGCGCTGCGGGTCGGCCTGCCCTTGGTGCACGAGACCCTGCCCGCCGAGATGCGCACCCGCCTTCAACTCCTTGAGCTGCCGCGGGCGCTCCAGATGATCCACCGGCCCCAGTCCATGGCCGAGGCCGCGGAGGCCCGGCGGCGGCTGGTCTTCGGCGAGTTCTTCCTGATGGAACTGGCGGTGGCCCTGCGCCGCCGCAGCGCCCTCGCGTCGCACAACGCCCCGCCGATCCCGTGCGACGCGAAGGTCGACGCGCGGATTCGCGCACGGTTCCCGTTCAAGTTCACGCGGGCCCAGGACAAGGTTGTCGCCGAGATGCGGGCCGACCTCGCCCGCGACCGGCCCATGACGCGCCTCCTCCAGGGCGACGTCGGCTGCGGCAAGACCGCCGTGGCCCTCTACGCGGCCCTGGCGGCCGTGGCGGCGGGGTACCAGGCGGTCATCATGGCCCCGACCGAAATCCTCGCCACGCAGCACTATCACAACGTCGAGAAATACCTCGTGGGCAGCCGCGTCCGGTGGGCCCTGCTGGTGGGCGGCCTGGCCGCCGCCGCGCGCAAGAAGGTCCTGCGGCGCATCCGCTTCGGCGACGCCGACATCATCATCGGCACGCATGCCCTCATCCAGCAGGACGTGGCCTTCGCGCGGCTGGGCCTGGTGGTCGTCGACGAGCAGCACAAGTTCGGCGTCCTCCAGCGGGCCGAGGTCAAGTGGCAGCCCGCCGCCGACAACCCGAACCTCCAGCCGCACTACCTGGTGATGACCGCGACGCCCATCCCGCGGACGCTGGCCCTCACGGTCTTCGGCGACCTCGACGTCTCGACCATCGACGAGATGCCGCCGGGCCGGACGCCCACCGACACGCGGGTCGTCGATCCGCGCAACCGCCGCAAGGCGTACGAGTTCGTCCGCAAGGAGCTCGCCACGGGGCGCCAGGCGTTCGTCGTGTATCCGCTCGTCGAGGAGAACGAGGCCCTCGAGCTTCGCGCGGCCACCGAAGAGGCCGAGCGGCTGGCCAGGGAGGTCTTCCCCGAGTTCACGGTCGGCCTGCTCCACGGCCGCATGAAGCCCGAGGAGAAGGACGAGGTGATGGACCGCTTCCGCCGCGGCGAGGTCCACGTCCTCGTCTCGACGCTCGTCATCGAGGTGGGGGTGGACGTTCCGAACGCAACCGTTATGATGATTGAGCACGCGGAGCGGTTCGGCCTGGCCCAGCTTCACCAGTTGCGCGGCCGCATCGGGCGCGGGGCCGCCAAGAGCACGTGCATCCTCCTGGGCGAGCCGGAGACCCCGGAGGCGCAGCGGCGCCTCCAGATCATGGGCGAGACCACCGACGGGTTCCGCATCGCCGAGGAAGACCTGCGGCTGCGCGGGCCGGGCGAGTTCTTCGGCACCCGCCAGCACGGGATGCCGGAGCTCATGATCGGCAACGTGGTCGAGGATTACGACCTCCTGCGCCTGGCGCGGAAGGAAGCGTTTGCCTGGATCCAGGAGGACCCGAACCTCGCCCGGCCGGAGTCCGAGCCGATCCGTAAGGCGCTGGGCAAGCGGTTCCATGACACGTTGCGGCTGATCGAAGTCGGTTGAGAGGGTTTTTCACCGCCGAGGCCGCAGAGAACGCAGAGAGAAAAGACAAAAGCAAAGAGGAAGGCACCACAGAGATCACGGAGAACACAGAGAAAAACAGAAGAAGGAACCGGGGGAAAACCAAAGACCAACACAGAGAGAACTCTTTAGCCTATATCATGCTCTTCTTTCCCTGTGCTCTCCGTGATCTCTGTGGTGAATCCGCTTCTTCTCTCTGCGTTCTCTGCGGCCTCTGCGGTAAGACGGAACGGAAGGAAACCTACAAATGCAGGAAGTGATCCAATCGCTGAAGTTCGATACCAACGGTCTGATTCCCACGATAGCCCAAGAGGCCACGACGGGCGAAATCCTCATGGTCGCGTGGATGAACGCCGAGTCCTTCGCCCTCACCCTCCGGTCCGGCGAGGCCGTCTACTGGTCCCGCAGCCGCCGGAAGCTGTGGCGCAAGGGCGAGGAGAGCGGCAACGTCCAGAAGGTGAAGGAGATCCGCGCCGATTGCGACAAGGACGTCCTCCTCCTGAAGGTCGAGCAGGTCGGCGGCGCGGCCTGCCACACGGGTTACCGATCCTGCTTCTCGTGGGTCCTCAAGGACGGCGCGTGGGTTGAAGAGGGCGTGAAGGTGTTTGACCCGGAGGAGAAGTACGGCAAGAAGTAGGATCGGGCATCGCCTTTCCTGTTGCCCCGTAGGGGCAACTGTTCTCTAGCCACGGGCTTTCAGCCCGTGGAAGCAGGCAAGAGTTCTCTGGTTCTGCTTTTCGTTTCAAGCCCCGTAGGGGCGCCTGAGCACCTTGCGCACGGCGCTCAATCGCCCCTGCGGGGCTCGGACGGATAAAGGAAAGGATGGGGTGGGGCTGTTCGCCTCCCACGGGCTCGAAGCCCGTGGCTAGAGAACAGCCGCCCCTTTCGGGGCTGAGGCATGACATCGACACCGAGAGTGATTTCCCTTCTCGCCCTGTTCGCGGCGTGCGCCCAGGCCGGCGAGCCCGCCACCCCCTCCGCCGGCATCGCGTTCCCTCCCGACGCCGGCGTCCACAACATCCGCGACTACGGGGCCAGGGGCGACGGCGTGACCGACGACACCGCCGCCCTCCGGCAGGCGTTCCAGGAATGGTCGAAGAAGCATATGGAGATCATCTATTTTCCCAACGGCACGTACCTGGTGTCCGCCCAGGTCTGGTTCGCCGAGTGGATTTTCGTCCAGGGCGAGAGCCGCGAGAAGACGATCCTCAGGCTCAAGGACCGCTGCCCCGGCTACGACGATCTCAGGAACCCCAGGGCCGTCGTCGGCGCCACCGACCCCCGGCCCGGCGTCGAGTGCCGCCACACGAACTTCTCGACCCACATGATCAACTTCACGATCGACACGGGCAAGGGCAACCCGGGGGCCAACGGTATCGAGTTCATGTCGCACAACGGCGGCGGGCTGGAGAACGTGACGGTCCGCTCCGGCGACGGCGAGGGTATGTTTGGTATCGACATGACCCGCAACGGTCCCGGCCCGGCCCTGTGCCGGAACGTTCGGGTCGAGGGGTTCAACTACGGCCTCTCCGTCGCCAACGACGTGTACTGCTCGGTGTTCGAGGGTCTCGCGCTGGCAGGCCAGAAGGTCGCGGGCCTCCGCAACACCGGCCACCCGGTCACCCTCCGCGGCCTCACGAGCGCCAACGCCGTCCCCGCCGTCCAGAACGTCCGAGACGGGGGCCAGATCGTGCTCCTCGACGGCGACCTGGCCGGCGGCGCCGCCGACGCCTGCGCCATCGAGAACCGGACCGGCGGCAGCCTGTACCTGCGCAACGTCAGGACCGCCGGCTACAAGGCCGCCATCCAGGAGAGGATCAAGACCGTGCCGGGGCCGCTCGATGAGTACTTCAACGAGGAGGTCCGCACGCTCTTTCCGTCGAAGGCGGCGTCGCTGCGGCTGCCCATCAAGGAGACCCCCGCCCTGCCCTGGGAACCGTTTGAGAACTGGGTGAGCGTGAAAACGTTCGCCGACAAGGCGGCCGGCGGCGACTGGGCCCCCGCCATCCAGGCCGCCATCGACTCGGGCAAGACCACCGTCTACTTCCCGCACGGCAAGTACCCGCTGCGGTCGACCGTCCACGTCCGCGGCAAGGTGCGGGTGCTCCAGGGGTGCGGGTCGATGCTGGAGGCAGGCGACGGCCTCAAGGACAAGACGGTCTTGCTCTTCGACAACCCCGGCGGCGGCACCGTGTTCGTCGACCGGCTGAGCTTCGCCGCGAAGACCGGGGCGATGCCGATGACGCAGGTCGAGCACGCCACGCCGCAGACGCTCGTGGTCCTGCACAGCCGGTGGATGTCGTATCGCGGGCGGAAAGGCTGCGGCGAGCTCTTCGTCGACGACATGTGCGGCGCGCCGTGGCACTTCGCACCGGGCCAGAAGGTGTGGATGCGCGAGCTGGACGTCGAGTCGAAGGACACCAAGGTGTTCAACGACGGGGCCCAACTCTGGGTCCTGGGCATCAAGGCCGAGGGCACGGGCATCAACATCGTCAATACCAGCGGCGCCCGCACGGAGATCCTCGGCGGCGAGATCTACCCCGCCCGCCTCGTCCCCGACGACGTGCCGATGTGGGAGAACACCGACGCCGCCATCTCGCTGGTTCACTCGATCTTCTGGGCCAACACGCTTTACATCAAGGACACCCGCCGCGGCGAGACGAAGGAACTCCGCATTCCCAAGGGCCACCGGATCATGGCGTTCGTGGATTGCCCGTAGTTGCAGTGACAAATGACGAATTGCGAATGACGAATGAATGACGAAACGACAATGACGAGCGTTCTCATTTCGCATTCCGCATTTCGCATTCCGCATTCCGCACTGACGCGGTCGCCTGCGGCTCCCCGCTACTATACGTCGCGCGGGACAGGGCCTTTGCCGTTCATTCCGCATTCCGCATTTCGCATTCCGCATTCGATGTTATAATGCCCCCGTATGACCTGGCAACGGCCGCTCCTGATCTATCCCTACAGCCCCGCGAAGAAGAGCGAGCAGCTCTACGGGGGGCTGGCGATCATCAACCCCATCGGGTTGGAGGTCGTGGCGACGGCCATCCGGCCGCTCGTCGAGGACCTCATGCTCGTCGACATGCGGCGCGAGACCAAGCCCCTCGCCGACCTTATCCGCCAGTTCCGGCCGGACCTCATCGGCGTCTCGCTCAACTGGGGCCGCGACGCGTACACCGACGCCCTCGTCCACGGCCTGCCGAAGGGCGTCACCCTGGTCATCGGCGGCCTGTACGCCACGCGCGAGTCCGAGGACGTGCTGCGCGAGTTCCCCGAGATGGACATCCTGGCCATCGGCTACGGCGAGGAGGCGATGCGCGAGCTGATCGAGCGCGGCACGCCCGAGGGTGTGGCCGGGCTGTGGTACCGGCGACAGGCGGGCGCCTATCCGCCGGCGGCGCGGCCGGACAAGACCGGCCGCGGCACACGCGCTTTTGCACACGCCGCGGCCGCGCGGCAGGTCCCAGACCCGCCGCGCACCATTCTTGCCGGCCGTGGCGCTCCCCTGCCCGAAACCGGCGGCGAGCTGGTCCGCAGCCCCCGCCGCTCGACCGTCGACGTATCGCACTTCCACCTCGACCGGTCGGTGCGGCGGTACGATTACCCGTGGCTGACGCTCAAAGGCGACAACATTATTACAAGCGTCGGATGCCCGATGGTCTGCGCGTTCTGCAAGTGGCGCGAGAACATCTTCGGCGAGGTCCAGCCCTGGATCGCCCGCGACCCCGAGGACGTGGTGGCCGAGCTCCAGGAGACCGACGCCACCATCGTCCACATCGTCGACGCCAACTTCGCCCACGACCTCAAGCGCGTCGAGCGAATCTGCGACCTGATCATCGAGCGCAACGTGCGGCACCTGTACGCCTGCGAGATCCGCGTCAACGCCCTCTGGAAGGACCCGCACCTCGTGAAGAAGATGGAGCAGGCCGGGTTCTTCATGTTCATGGTGGGCGTGGAGTCGTACCAGCCGCGGCTCCTCAAGGCGATGCGCAAAGGCTACACGGTCAAGATGTGCCGCGAGGCGTTCAGGAACCTCTCGCACACCAACATCCTGACGCTCGGCAACTTCCTCATCGGCAACCCCGGCGAGACCGCGGAAGAGATGCTGGGCATCGCCGACTTTGCGGCCGACATCGGCCTCGACTTCATCAGCCCGAACAAGATATATGCCTACGCCAACACCGACTTCGAGCAGTGGGTCCTCGCGCAGCCGGGGTACCGCGTGGAGGGCCGGCGCCGGTACGTCGTGAGCGACCAGTTCGGCGTCGACGACCTGCGGCGGCTCCAGGCCCGGATCATGCTCAAGTTCATCCGCCGCCACCCGCCGTGGATTCCGTACCAGAAGGCCCTGGCCCACCCGATGGTCGAGAAGCTGGGGCGCGAACGCATCCGCCGCGCGATGCTGCGGAGCCTGTGGAACCACGTCGCCGACGCGAACTTCCGCACCCGGGCATTCAAGAAGCTCGGCAAACGTTTCTACAACCCGTCGAAGGCGGCGATCGGGTGAGCCTTTGTTACTCGCCGTTCAATCCGCAATCCGCAATCCGAAATCCGCAATGCCTTTCGCGGTCCCTGCCTCTAGGTCTTTTTCCTTGACGCTTCCGGCCGGTTCACATCTAATACGTTGTGAACTTTGGCGTTGCGGGCGAACGCACCGCCCTTGTACCTGGGTTGGTGGAGGGACTATCCATGTATCGGTTGCCGCTTGTCATCATCACCCTGGTCGCCTGCCTGGCGTGGGCCGGCTCGACCGTATTGGCCCAGGGCAGCGACGAATTCCAGTTGCCGCCGGTCAAACTGAAACCGGACCGTCCGACGCAGGCGAAGCCGATTCCGCCGACCCCGGACGAGCGTACTCCGGCTCCCCCGGCCGAAACGCCCCCCGAGCCGCCGGCCGA
>Ga0315273_10013419_pt1 | contig 10526 bp, 11 predicted proteins | sample YL17G02_0_MG_FD_205753 | JGI IMG/M metagenome (GOLD analysis project Ga0315273, IMG submission 205753) | Sediment microbial communities from Yellowstone Lake, YNP, Wyoming, USA - YL17G02_0 | ecosystem: Environmental > Aquatic > Freshwater > Lake > Sediment | place: USA: Wyoming | collected... | reverse complement strand
GGACAAAACACTGGCCGACTCCGTGATTGTGGCGTTTGGCGAGGCTCTGACGAGCGACTGGAAGAAGGAGAACGGTGCTTTTCTCATATGGTTCTTCGCGCTGACGGCCGACATTACCCACGAGACAACGACGTCGACGCTGTGGGGCGAGGATTCCGCGAACGCTGTGTTCCTTTGCGTGGCGCGCTACCTCAAGTCGAACGCGCGCATCGAAGCGGCTGCGTTCGAACTCTTGAATAAGTTGAAGCGCGCCTCGAGCCGCCGCGACGCCAAAGACTCGGACGACGACATCGATTGGCGCGAGTTGGTCTACAAGTTCCTCGACGAACTCAACGGCGATCCGTTTATTGTGAATTGCCCGATTTGAATGAATTTCATTTTTTTATCGCTTCTTCGCAAGAATGCCCAGCGCCCGCTCCACTTCTTTCGTGGATTTGCGAATCTTGCCATTATTCAGAACATCCGAACTCACGTGCGCATCTGCGAATTGCAATCTCGTAGCAGGTTCTGGAGTTATCATATAAACATCGCGATGTTCGAATGTCAATCGCAGGCCATGTCCGTCATGATGTAACGAGGCTGTGGTCAATTCACGCGCCGCCGTAAAGGGGTGTATATGATTTCTAAACATGAGAACATCTCCGGGATAACTCTCCATCGCGACATGTTCAAGACCGTCGGCGCCGAAGAACTGCACGGTGCGCTTCAATTCAGCTCGTCGTTTTGCGATCTTGCGCTCTTTGATTAGTTTCTCTATGCGTGGGAGACGGGATTCGACGGCGCGTCGTGCAGCGGAAAGCGCCGCCTTCGGATTGGTGCAGCCAACGCGAACTTCTTCCATGCGCGCCTCGCGGCGTTTTCGCATGAACTCGACGTAGAAGGCCGTTTGTCGGCGTGTCTCGGGCAAGCTGCGATGCGCGACGGCGACGCTCTGCAGCAACGTGATCTTGTTGAACTCCGAGTAGTGTGCGAAACCGGGCAGCCAGTCGACAATGAACATCAACACGTAAGCCGGCAAGCGCAGCGACGCCAACGCCAATGCGATGTCGAGCAGTTTCAAGGACGCCAATCTCGCACTCTTCTCGAGCTCGAACGCTTCACGCATGTATGCCTCGTAACACAGACGTCGCTCTAATTTCGGCGCAGCACGACGTTCAATCTCGGCCATGCACTTTTCGCGATTTCCCATATTGATTTCTCCCGAGGCGGAAGACAATTGGTGGAAGCGAATGAAACCATTCGTGCATGTGCGAGCCAAACGCTCGGCGTGAATTTCACAGAGTTCGAGGTATAACTTTTCGCGTTCCAAACGCCTTTCTTGCGCGCGGGCAACGCGAATCTGCCGGCGACTGTGACGCTCGCAACGAGGTGGTTTGTCCATTTTTGTAAAAATAAAGTCAATTTTTAATTTATTTACACTTCCTTGAATTATTATTCCCGCACAAAATTAAAAACAAAAATGAGTTCCGACGAAGAGACAGCGCGCAAGCAGGCCTACAATGACTGGGTGGCCACCGACTCGAAAGAGAATCTCAAGACGGCGATTCTGCGTCTCGCGTGGACGCAGAGCGATCGTGAAGTGCCGGCGGACAAAGAGAAAGGTCACTGGGTCGATGTCGAACTCGCGGCCGACGTCATTTCCAAGATGCCCGGGCCCAAGCCGTCCTACGAGTATCTGATGACGATCGCGGAGGCGTTGCGCGACAACGCCAACTGGCGTCCGCTGTCGCACGCGCGCAACACCGGCATCGACCGCGACACAGCGGCCTTGATCATGGAAAACAAGCCAGTGACGCTCACCGGGCACCAACTGAACAAGACAAAGGAGCAAGTCGAGTGGCTCGTGGAACACAAGGACGAACTGCCGCCCGGCTATGTCGCAAAAATGGGCGACATGCTCGCCAACGTGAAGGACGAGCAGACGGGGCGCTCGGTCATGGATCAGCGGCGTCTGAAAGGCGCCGGCTCCGACTACACGCCGGGCGTCAAGTCCGCGGCCTCACTCCAACGCGACATCGACACCATGACGACGCAAGTGGCGAGCATGGAGATCAGCGCTGAAAAGAAGGCGGCACTCGCGCCTCTGATCGCCAGCGGCGACGTCAAGCTGACGCGCGAAGGCGCCATCGACAAGCGCTCGGCTGCCGTGAAGCGCGGCGACGTAATTGTCACCGACGCTGGCGGTCTCGACGGTCGCTCTGCGATTGTCCGCAGCGCGGCATCTTCGTCGTCGTCATCGTCATCGTCAACATCAGTTCACGCAGCACCTTCATCGGCGCCAATTGCCATTGACGGTTTACGCTACAAAACCGATGGCACAGTCGATCAGCGCTCGGCGGCGGTGCGCAGTGGCGCCGTTCTCGTTACCAACAGCGGCCACATCGACGGCCGTTCAGCGGCCGTTCGTTCTGGTGGAGGAGGAAGCAGCAGTGGATATGGTGGAGGTGGAGGTGGCGGGCCATGCAAAGCAGACGGAACACCAGACATGCGCTTCTCAGCGAATCGTCGTTAAGTAAACACAGTTTATTGAATTTCCATCATGATTGAGTTTGAGTGCACTCCCACATCAGTGTCCATCTATCTCTTATTTATTCTCTTCTGGACCAATTTGAATGAAAGTTTGGCCGCCACCAGGTCCCGTGAACCAAAATCCCGGAATTTCATAGCCCCATTTTTCGCGTTCTTGTTTCGGTCTCGGTTGTGTTTTATTTGGATTGATAGTATTTTTTTCTTTCGATTTTTCGCTCATTTTGTTTTATTGAATTTCGACCATGATAGAATTTGAGCGCACGCCCACATCGGTGCCCATCTTTATTGTGAGCGAGTGTTCGGGGAGTTTCTCGACGACGGTCAGACGCAGTTCGGTGCGCCAATTGAGTGAGTTGATTGTGGGAGCCTTGGAGAAGAGCGCGTCGTAGGTTTTGCGAGAGAGCACGCGCCACTCGGTGGGCCCGTTGTTGCCCGGAATGCCGATGAGTTTGAGGAGCGCCATGCGCGTCGTGCCGGTCGGGAAGAAGTAGCGCGAGAAGTTGGCCGGAATCATGCGCTTGAGTTCGGCTTCCATTGTGTTGTCGCCGTTGATGCGCAGCACCTCGTCGAACTTGAACTTGAACTGGCCGAAGCGCGAGCGAAAATTGTCGGCGCGGCCCAGTTTCACGAGCACGTAGTCGTGCGTCTCTTTGCCGTCGGCGCCAAAGAACTGCACGGGCTTGCCGGCGATCTCGGTGATGCGAATGAAGTAGACGCCGCCCACCGTCGTCTTGTTGACGAACACGTCGCACACGCGATTCACAACGGCCTCGATTTCAGCGTCGGTGGCCGTCTTGGGCAGCGCGTCTTTGAGCAGCGCGCGCACTTTCGCGACCTTGTCGTCGACAACGACGACGACAGCCGCTTGCTTGCGTGGTTTTCGAACACGCGGTTGGCGCGCCTTTGTTGTTGTTGTTGTTGTTACAACCACTGATGGAATCACCAACTCTGGTGTGGTTGTCGACGACGTGGCGCTGGCGCTGCTGGTGGACGCCGCCGCCGCCGCTTCTGGCTCGCCTTTCTTTGGCGGATTCTGCTCGAACCAGAGTTGCTCCGCCTTCTGGCGAGTTATGCTTGTTGCCGCTTTCTTGTTCTCCACGTCGGAGAGGAGGATGCGACTGCCGTTCAATTTCACCTTGTAGGACGTGCCTTCGTAAATGAGACATGCACCGCTGGCGAGCAAAGCACTCATTGTTTGTTGGTTTGGTTTTTATTGCGCGCTGTAGCGGCGGCGCACGTAATTCGCGAGCGCGAGCGCCACGCGCTCCAGTTCGGCAGTCGTGAGTCTCGTGCTGTCCTCGTTGAACTCCCAGAGCATCGTGTCGGCGTTGCTGGCTTGCGGCGCGTCCGGGAGTATGCGGCGCGCGCGCACGGTGATGTCGTTCTTGTCGCTGGCGGCGATTATGCGCACGTCGACGCCGCTCTCCGCCTCGACGCGGCGAACCATGTCTCTGTGCGTCCAGCCGACTTCCATCGTCGGCTGCTGAAAGAGTGTCAGCGTGTCGAGCAGCACGACCTTGGGCCCGGGATGTTCGTGGATGTCGCGCTTGAAGTCCTCGGCGTCGTCGGGAAACGAGTGCATGTCGAACAGGATCACCTTCTTGCGCGCACGTCGCGCCGCCTTCACCTTGCGCTGAATTGCCCTTCGCCACGGCCATTTGCGTGTTTCGCGTCTGTTCAGATCGCCGGTCTCGCGAAGCGTCTCGGGGCGGTGGAAATGGATGATCACGTCCGACGGTAGGTTGGCGTCCATCAGCGCTTTGCGCAACGCATTGGCAGCCTTCAGAGCGGCCAAGTCGCACAAGCGGACCTCTGACTCGGGACAGTAGGCGTGTGGCACTGTGATGAAAACTTCCATTTCGTGCGTGTGCGTGCGGAGCGGGGGCGCTTTGCAATTCACACGCCGCGGAATCGATTCTCGACACCGGTAATTCAGAGAGTAACGAATTCTGTGCGCTCGTTTAGTTCAATGGGAGAACGATCGACTGAAGATCGGTAGAAGGAGGTTCCATTCCTCCAATGAGCATTTTTTTTTTATGCTGGGGTATTTATTTCAATTTCAAGATTCACTAGACTCGTCTTTGTCATCGGCGACACGTTTCACTCGGGACATCGAGAGCGAGTATTGATTTTGTTGTTTATTCACGACCGACGCCGTTTTTTTGGACCGTCGACGCCGACCGGGGGCAAAGGATTGAGTGGAAAAGAGTTCTGGTTTTTTGCACACTCGTTTCGAGAAGAGAATTTCCGTTGTGTGGACTTTGCTTGAAACCTTATTCAGCGCTGACGAACTCGATGAATCATCTTCGTCGTCGTCATCATCGTCATCATCATCATCATGGTCATCGTCATCATCATCGTCATCATCATCGTCACCATACTCCACGTAGTGCTTTCGTTTTTTGAAACTCGAGCGTGGCTTTTCTCGGTTCACAACAGACGTGCTTTCCGCCGGCGTCATTGTTGTTGTTTGGTGTTGCTGTGAATCTTCAGAGTGAAGACTCTCAATCTCGATATCGTCTTCAATAACGTTCGTGTTTACGAGATCCTTCTTGGCGTTGTTGTCATCGACGTCGAGGAAGATGTCGGTGTCGAAGACGTCTTGCAGTTTCGACTCGCGAAGTGTCAAATCAGCTTCGCGCTGTTTCAGAGATTGTTCGCGCTCCTCGAGTTGGGTTTTCTCTCGTTCTCGCTCGGGATTGCTCTGGAGTAGTCGCAAAGACAGCGAGCCGCGTTCTGCACAAACCTCGCGAAACTGCGCGGCCAACAAGTTGCGCTGAACGTCGCGCTCCTCCAGTTCGGCGTCCTTTGCGTCGAGTTTGGCTTGCCACTTCTGGGCCTCTCTCTCGAACTGTTTGCTGCCATCGGCCAGTATTTGTTTGACGCGCCGATTCAAATACTCAATATTCTCCTTGCACTGTCTGAGTTGGTCATTCGCGATGGCAAATTCGACTTGCAGCGACACGAATCGATCAAGTGGCACGTTGTTTTTTTCGCGCTCAGCCGCCATCTGTGTCAATATGTAGTATTGGTGCATTGACGTTCTGAGAGCGTCGCGCTCTTCCGTCAATTGTTTCACATCGGCCTCTGCTGCGACTATTCTATTGCGTGCGAGAACGAGTTCGTTTTTCGTCGACGCAAGTTCGGCCCGTAAAACTGGCACTTTGTCGACCTGCTGGCGCGTCCAGATCGCCAACACTGTCGTCGCAGACTCGATTACCCCACGTGTCTGCTGTTCCTCTAGTGTTGGTGGTGGTGGTGGTGGTGGTGGTGGTGGCGAAGATTGCATGTGATTGCTGTTGCTACGAACAACCATCTGCATGTTGTTATTGTTGTCGTGACTCTGTCTCTCGGAGTCGAGGTGATTTTTACTCCAATCTCTGCCGTTGTAACTCATTTTTTGTGCGGTTGTTTTTTTGCGAAATAAATATTATTATTTTTTTTCAAAATTTATTTTCTCCAAAAAGCCGCGCACGTCGTCGGCGCTCAGTCGACTGTTCTCGATGACGCGATCGTTCTCCCAGTCGATCTGCACAATACCGGGCCGGGCGAGGATCGCCTCGTGCGCCTTGTAGAGCTCCTCGAAATACTTGAGCGTGTAGCCGGCCACCTCGGCGGGATCGCCGCGCATCTTGAGGCGGCGGAACGCCGTCGCGGGCGAGCAGCGCAGATAGATGGTGCGAAACATCGCGTCGGCGAGCAGCTTGGCGAGTTCGCCGTCATACTCGCCAATCTCCTCCATGTAGTAGGCGTGATCAGTCTCGGTGAAGAAGCCTTCGTTGACTTGCATCGTCTCGAACGCGCGATCTCCGAGCACGCCGCGGTCCATCAGAATCAGTCGGCGCTTCTTCTCCGTCAGCAGACGGCGAATGTCTTTCACGTTGCTGAGGCGTTTGATCAACGTGATCACTTGGAACGAGAGCGCGTAGTCGGCGCGGTTGCCGAGATAGATGTCGAGCGTTTTCTTCTTGATCGGCTCGGGATAGAGAATCACCTCGTCGAAGCGCTCGCGAACAATGTCACTGTCGAGAATCGTCTTGAGCAGCGTAGTTTTGCCGCAACTGATCAGTCCTTCGACCACCCAACACTCGCTTGATTGAATTTCGCTCATTTTTTAATATTTATTTTTTTACAACTCATATTCTTCAACGCTCACAGCAGCAGCCGCTGCTTTTTTTTTATTTGGCGCCAGCTTGTGAACCGCTGCCGCAGTCGTCGTCGTCGTCGTCGTGCTGCTTGAACTCATCGAAGATGATTTCTCTGCGAGTGTTGGGTAGTCTGGAACAAACCGACCAACTGCGTCGGTTGTTGTAGCCCAAATATTGCGAGGCTTTGGAGACACCATGCTCTCGAGTGCAGAGATGACCGGCGCCATGTCGACGCGGCGACGCTTGATGGCTTGCGCAACACTCGCGTTCGCGCTGATCGACTCGGAAAGAGACTCGATTTTTTCCGTGATAATTTGACGTCGGTAGGCGTCGACTCTCTCGGCGAGGATCGCGAAACGTGTCGTGGAATGCAAACGGAATTGCTGCAAGCGGTGTTGAAAAGAATCAGAGTAAGGACTCTCTGAACCACGAGAGTTGAGAATTTCCAGTGCTTTGTCGAGCAAGGCATCCACTTTCTCGCGGTGACAGAACACTATCGGTCCTTTGTTAATGTTGCACAAGGCGGTGTGCGCATCGATCAAATCGTTGGGGTTCTCTTCAACCAAGCGTTCAAGTGTGTATTTTGCGTTCTCGTCGGAGCAATAGAAAGCGTTGCAAAAGTGTTCAGTGAAGAGGATCTTGTCGCCCAGCATCCACTGTATCTCATGGGGTAAGTTCGATCCTGCTTTGATATCAAGGTAAGAGAAACAGTGAATTTTATCGTCCATTTTTTGGTTTTAGTTTGCGCGAGGGAGAAATAAATATAATTATTTTTTTTCTCAAAAAAAAATGTCGCCCGCAAACCTAAACAAAAAATGGCTACAGCGGATCCAGAACTCAATGAAGCAATACGAAGTATGTTGGCTTCGGGAAAATGTCTTTCAGACGATATGGAGAAGAAATTGATCAAGAATCTGCACGACTCTCAAGTAGTTTCACAAGAAAAGGAAGCGAGAGCTTCTGAGATTGTGTTCCATATATGCCTTGACAGAGTTAAGAAATATGGGAAGACACATGATAATAAGGCAATTGCTACTATCATTCGAACGGAAATCGGCCAGGCGATGGGCGGGCGTGCTGGTGCAACTCGAAGCATTGATGAGATCGAGGGCAACGTAAAGGTTGCCAAGTGGTTGTTGGAAAAGAAGAACGAGCAGTTTCTTGTGCGTTTGACGTCTGGCCGGGTGCAAGTGCCGTTGAAGAAGTTGCGAGACGTATGTAACTCCGGGAAATGCGAAGAATTTGAGAAACTGATGCCCAACTATCCTCTCGACGTGTGGCGCAATGAGAAGAAGTCTCGAAAAAGCGTTGATGACGACAACGACGATGATGGCGAAAAAGAAAAGGATGGAGGAGGAAAAAAATCCAATAAAAAATAAATACCACTCGTTCTCTGCATTTTTATTGTGCGAATCGCTCGTCCCAGACTTCGCGCAGCGCGAGGTAGTCGCACGAGATCAAGTTGATGCGCAGCGTGTGCTGGAGGTCGTCGACCGACTTGATGCGCATGAACGCCTTGCCGTCGACGAAGCCCTCGCGCACCAAGTGAATCAGCATGTTGTTCGAGAACAACGTCAAGCCCTGCGCGTAGATCCACTTCACGACATCCTCGACGCCGTCGTGCGGCGAGAGTTTCGCGACGGCGGCTGTCACCATCGGAGTCGCTTTTGGCGACACCGGCGCCGTCGAGTGACTCTTGGCCAGCGGAAAACTGAAGCCGAAACTCGGCACCGCCATTGGCGACTGAATCATCATCATCATCGGTGCCGGTGGTGGCTGCTGCTGCGCTGGCGGCGGCATGGCGCCAAACTGCATCGGCTGGTCGACCCACGTGGCCGCTGTCACCGGGTGTATTAAGCCCGGAGGCGGCGCGAAGGAAAACATGTTCTGTTGGTGTTGATCGAACGGCGCCGGTTCCGGTTTCTTCCATGTGTGCAGTTTGATCTTTACTTCGGCGCGCGGTGGCGCTGGCGCGGCTACTGGCGGCGCGGGCGGCGCGGCGCTGCTGCTGTTGTTCTTTCTGGCGCGTCCGACGCCGCCGCGCCGCGACCGCCGAGTCGGTCGTTTCTTCGCGCCAGCGGCGGCGGCGGCGTCTGCGGCGATTGATTCTTCGGTTTGCTCGTCGAGCGCAAAATCGGCAAACATGGGCCGGTCCTTGATGAGCTTGTTAAATACAAGGCCGTCGATGCGCTCGACGGCGGCGAGCGCGTGCTCGGGCTTCTCGTAGTGCAAGAACATGACGCCCTTCTCGTTGAGATACGAGGCGACCTTCTTCGCGGGGTCCTGGCAGAACGAATTGAAGAGGTGGAAGAGGTCGTCGGGCAGCTGGTTGCGGCCCATGAACGGCAGATCGGCCACGCACACCGAGCGGTTCAGCGGCACGTAGTCGGCCGAGATGCACGTGAAGCCCGCCCAGCGCACCTCGCTCGCCCAGAGCGCCGGCGTCGCCTTGAAGAGCTCGAGCGCCTCTTGCGCGCTCTCGGGCTGCTTGAACGTCGTGAACAAGTTGAAGAGGCCGTTCGACGGGTAGGCGCGATTGAGAATCTTGCCGTGCAGCGCGCCAAAGTGGTCGCGCGCGAAATCAGCAAACAGCGTGCTCAACTCGTCGGATTGCTTGCGCACGTAGTCTTTCAAGAGGAACGCGAAACAAAGACGTTTTTTATTAATCATTTTTCACTTTTTGTTTTTTTTTGGCGCGGATTTTTTAAATACGAGAAATACAATGAACCGCCTTTTTGCATCATTTCAACGCACCTCGAAAGAATGGAAAGTGAATCGGAAATATTTTATTCAGATGATGGGCACTGGCGCGCTCTGGAATGCTTCTTACGCGTCAATCGAAAAGCACGTCGACAAGGGTCCGCGCGCGGCAGTGGAACCAGCGTTGTGGGGCGCCTTCTTCGGCGGCACGATTGGATTTGTTCTCGCATTAGATACAATCTTCAAACCACGCTGGCCTATGGCGTCTCACTTGCCCGCTGTCTTCGGCGTTACTGCGGTTACCTACGTCATGCACTTGTGGCTCGAGAATAAGCGCGAGCTCGCGCGAAATAAATGAACGCATCTAAATTTTTACCCGCTGCAAAGCAAACGAAAGAGTGAATGATCTACGAGAACGCCAGCGGCACGCACAAAACGCCGCGCTGGGCGCAGAAGCTGCTCAGCCGCTCGCGACACCCGTCGTGTGTGCTGATCGACATCGTCTCGAAGGCACGCAAAGACGGCGCGCCGATCATCGTCAAATACAAGCACGAGTTCCCCGACGTCACCGACCTCCGGCTCAATTTCGACATCGATCGCGGCATCATCGTCACGGCGGCATTCAGCGTCAACGGCCACTCGGCGGGCTGCATCCAGGAAACAGTGCCCATCGCGGCCGACTGCGTGCTCGAGGCGCGCATCACGAAACTCGAGGCGCTGAGGAGGAAGCTGGGCCGGAAATCGCCGCAAGACATCAGCGAGTATTGTCTCTACTTTGAGCGCGCCGGGAAGCGCGCGTCGGTGTTCGAATTCTACATCGACCCGCGCGAATCCGATCGGCTGATCGCCGACTACTACGGTGCGCGCGATCTGCTGCAAGTGCTCGATAAGGACCCCGACGACGACGATGACGATGACAATGATTTTATCGAGCAGCAGCAGCCGTTGGGCAATGTCAAGAAAGAAAAGACAGACAAAGCAGAACTGCGATTCATTAAAATCTCTTAGAGGTTCATTTGTTCTATATCGACCCAATTTTGACCTGGAAGATGCTTGCATTGTTCATATAAATAACGAGTTTCCACAGTTTTCTTTCTTAGTGTTTCATAATGATTATTGATAAACTCGCGGAAATATTCAATTAACCAA
>Ga0315273_10013417_pt1 | contig 10527 bp, 11 predicted proteins | sample YL17G02_0_MG_FD_205753 | JGI IMG/M metagenome (GOLD analysis project Ga0315273, IMG submission 205753) | Sediment microbial communities from Yellowstone Lake, YNP, Wyoming, USA - YL17G02_0 | ecosystem: Environmental > Aquatic > Freshwater > Lake > Sediment | place: USA: Wyoming | collected... | reverse complement strand
CAGTGCATAGACTTTACCGATGCCGACCCGAATCTGTTGTTGTCGTACTCCGACAAGAAGGCTCTGTTCGACCGCATTGAAAGTGACGCGGCGAAGAAGCTCATCGCCGCTTTTGACGAAATCGCTCGGCAACGTTAGTTCATATGTGCGCCTATCACTCAAACCCCACCGAACCGTCGACCGGCAAATCCGAGCGGCAGACTCCAATCGCCTCAGCGTTGACGCAGTTCGACCGAATACCGATCGCCATCTTCGCCGCCGATACTGACGGCGAAATCTTCTATACCAATGACTACTTCTTGCAGATCGTCGATCATAACAGCAGCGCCGTTGACTGTTATCATGGGCTTGCTGACCTGGAGAACCTGCTCTCGACTGAATTAATCAGACCGGCGCGCCAGACGATCGAACAACGCACGAATTTTGAATCCGGCCAATTCATCTTTGTGGGAGCCGGTGGTCGATACTATCTCCTGTCAATTTCCCTGTCTCCGCTGATGTTTGGCGACACCTGTTACGGCGTGTTTGGTATCCTGCAAGATTTCACCGAGACTGCGGACGCCAGCGAAAGCCTGCGACGACGTATCAAAGAGCTCAACACGATCGAGGAAATCTCACAGGCATTGCATTCCACCATGAAGACCGATGACATACTGCGCATCATCCTCACGGGAGCAACCTGCAAGGAAGGACTCGGCTTTAACCGCGCCTTTCTCTTTCTGCTGAATGAAGGCGACAACTGCCTGGAAGGCAAAATGGCGATTGGTCCGTCCAACGCCGAAGAGGCCGGCCGCATCTGGGGAGAAATACCGCCGGGGAATCGCACGCTTTCCCAAGTGCTGGCGGCATACCTCCAGAACGTCGCCAATCACGATATCGAAGTCAATCGCATCGTGCGATCGCTGAAGATCGACCTTAGTGCACCGACAGTGTTTCGGCAGGTCATGGATAGCGGTCATTGGTGCAACATTGACAGTTTGTGCGATGCCGTCGTCCACGACACCGGCGTCCTTCAAGCGCTGAATACTCATCGCTTTGTCGTGGTGCCGCTTCTGTCGCGGGGAAAGTCGATCGGTGTCATCCTCGCCGATAACTTGATCACCGGCAAACAAACGGAAAATAACACCGTCCACCTTCTGCAGATCTTCGCCGATCATGCCGCATCGGCAATTGAGAACGCCGGGCTATTCGAGGAAATCGAAGTCAAAGCCGCCTCGCTGGAGAAGGCCAACCTCAAACTCGAGCAGGTGCAGAAGCAGATTGCCGCCATTGAGAAAAGCTCACTGATGGCGGAAATAACCTACAAAATCGCGCACGAACTGCGCAACCCGATCACAATTATCGGCGGTTTTGCGGCGCTGCTAAACCGCAACCTAAACCCTGCCGATAAGTTAAGCGAATACGGCTGGATCATCGTGGAGGAAACCTTACGTGTGGAAAAGGCGCTCGCCGAAGTGCTCAATTTCTCCAAGTCCTTTGCTCTCGACAGAGTTCGCTGTGACCTGTGGGAAATCGTTGCCGCCACCGTCGATGTGCTCGAGCAGACTCATTCGCCGGTCGCAATCAAACTCGATCCTGATGACGGCAAGAGCCCTCTCTACGTTCGTGTGAACCGGGATCAAACCGTGCAGTCGTTACGCGATATCATCGAGGCTGTGGGTTCGTGTTTGCCTGACAGTACGCCGATACGTCTTCGGCTGGGGAATTCTGAGGCCACGCAGCGGATCGAACTCCACTGGCAGATCGAACCGGAGGAACACGAGCGGGTCACCTCCCTGTTGGCGGAGATGCTTGACACTCGTGCTACCGGTTCTTCGTTGCGACTGACATTAGCTTTCGAGACCGTCCGCTACAATGGCGGCGAACCGGGACTGGCCGCCTCGGCGGCGCAAGACAAGTATCTCTTTATTGAGTATCCAGCCATGGAGGAGTAAGATGAGTGCGACGATCATGTGTGTTGATGATGAACTGAACTTGTTGCGCCTCTATGAGCAGGTGTTGGCGGAGGACGGCTTCCGCGTGGTCTCGGCTCGCAGCGGCGCGGAAGCGCTCGGCAAAATTCATGCGCAGCCCGTTGACCTTGTAGTTCTGGACATCAAGATGGACAACAAGGACGGTCTGGATGTTCTGCGCGAACTGAAAATGGAAAACCCCGATCTGCCCGTAATTCTTCATTCGGCATACAGTACCTACAAGTCAGATTTCAAGAGCTGGTTGGCAGTCGACTATCTGGTCAAAAGCGCCGACCTAACGCTGTTGCGCGCGCGCATCAGAGAACTGCTGGGTGTTGATGACTGATCAGCGTGATGAATTCGTCGAACTCGTTGATCATGTCGCCGAGATCGTGGAAGAGATCAAACTGATGAGTCTCAATCTCACTATTGCGCATGCAAAACTGCGATTGAATGACAGCGCTTTTCAGACGGTCGGTCGCGCCTTCCAACAACTGCTGGACACGGCGGCAGCCAGCGCGGAAGAGGCTACCATGGCAGTCAAGAATGCCCGCGGGCAGAAGCTTACGGATGACGAGAAATTCGTCAGCCAGACTGAACTCGACTCGAGTCTGGAAAAGATCAAAAAGGAGGCGGAGCACATTATTCAGAGCGTACTGGCAATCAAGAAAACTCAGAGGATTAACCGGCAAGTCTGAGCCGAGAGAAGAAGAGCATCCCTATGAAACTCATCCTGCTCATCACTGATGTCGGTGGCCCTGTTGCGTTACATACGCTCCTGTCCGAAATTCCCAAGGACATTCCCTGCCCGCTCATGGTGCTGCCCAGTTCAGACGTTGGGCTGCTGGAATCATCAGCCGCGGCGCTGCGCCGAACCATAGCGTTACCGATTTTCATGATCCAGCCGCGCATGAAGCTCGAACGCGGCTGTGTGTTTTTCGGCGCCGCCGGCACTCTGTACCGACCCATTCGGATAGAGGAAGTGACAGCGTTAGAAGCCATTCATGTCGACAAAGAGGAAGAGTACCTTCGCAAGACGATTGAAAATCTGGCTGCTGCGTTCTCGGAAGAGTTGACCGTCATCTTCCTATCCGGGAGGGGGCGGCGCCCAGAAATTCAGGCAAGTTGTTCTGTCCTGGAGAAGTCAGGAAGCTGCCTGATCGTCCTGAACCGTTCTGAAACGGTGGTCTTCGACATGGGACAGCAGGTGCTCGATGAGAGTCCGGCTGCATGCGAACTCACAGCGACCGAGATTGTTGCTTTTCTGGCATCGGCGTCATCATCTGGTCCTTCCCCTCGGAAAAAGTCGGCAAACGTATCAGGTCGGTAAATGCAGACCGCGCTTTGCCGATAACACAGAATGGGAGGCTACTAGAAAGGAAACTGAATGCGTGATTTGCAGCAAGTCAGAGTCCTCGTTGTTGATGACGAGGAGTTCATGCGCAAGCTCATGACCAGAATACTCTGTAAAGCTGGCATGGAGGTTGTGACTGCACAAAACGGTGAGGAAGCCCTGAGGGTGCTCCAAGAGAACGGGTGCGACGTCGTCGTTTCGGATGTGCGGATGGTGGGGATAAGCGGCTTTGACTTGCTAAAGCAGGTCAAGGCACAGCATCCCGACACCGCTTTCGTCGTTATGACGGGCTATGCCGATTCCTACAGTATCAAGGATGCCCTGTTGCAGGGCGCCGACGAATACATCACTAAGCCCTTCAAAACTCAGGAAGTGACGCTTATCGTTGAGCGGGCTTACTGGCGTATTCAGTCAAATCGCAAACAAACCGAAAGCACCTGACAAAAACATGGTTATCACCGACGAAAAGTACCTTAAGTCAATCAAGGGCGTAATGCTGTCGACCAACGGCGATGGCACGGAGGCCTATTTCAAACTCGTCGCCGCCGAGTTAGGGAATGAGTCGTTGACGTCTGAGCGCCTCCATGGCCTGCTTACGGACGCCGGTGTGTGCTTCGGACTCAACGATGGCGCGATCGATCAACTGGCTGCCAACCCGGTTATTGGTGAGCCTGTCCTCGTCGCTAAAGGAGAATCGCCCCAACCCGGCAAAGACGCGCAACTCGAGTTTCTGTTTGATACTGTAGCCAAACTCGAGCCGAAAGTCGACGCTCAGGGGCGAATCGACTACAAGGATCTCAATTTCATCCAGAGCGCCAAAGCCGGTCAGGTGCTGGTGCGCAAGACTCCTACGGAACCCGGCACTTCCGGCAAATCGGTTCTTGGTAAGGAGATTGCACCTCGCTCTGGGCGTGATCGTCCCATTGTCCGCGGTGCTAATACACATCTTGCTCCCGATGGTCTGACGCTGATGGCCTCCATCGATGGCACTATCATGTTCAAGGGCGGCTCCGTGAGCGTCCAGCCTTCACAGAATATCCCCGGTTCCGTCGATTCCAGTACAGGCAATATCAACTGTGTCGGATCCGTGAAAGTATACAAGAACATCTGCAGTGAATTCAAAGTCGTCGTGAACGGAGATCTCGAAGTCGGCGGCAACGTCGAAGATGCCCTCATCGAAGTCAGTGGCAATGTGCTTGTACGTGGCGGTTTTTTCGGTTCCGGCAAGGGAGTCATCGTTGCCGGCGGCGATGTGACCCTCAAGTATGCCGAGAATCAGAAAATCCGCGCCGGTGGCACCATCTATGTCGGTGGCGAAGTGCTGAACTGTGATCTCTACGCCGGTGACGCTGTCGTTGTGCAGGGCAAGGTGGGGCAAATCGCGGGGGGCAACGTCGCGGCCAAACACTTGATCCGCGTTGCCAGCTTTGGCAACGAGGCGTCGGTGGTCACGCATGTTCATGTCGCCTATGACATGAAGTTGATGGGACGCTTGCGTGAAGTCACCAAGGAGCTTGAACGTCTTGGTGGCGATGAAAAACGGGTCAAAGACGCGCTCGTTGGTCTCTACCGACTGGAAATGAACGGGAAACTCCCGCCCGAAAAAAAAGAAGTACTTCTTAGATTCAAAGACTTCATGACCCAACTACCGTCACAAAAAGATTCACTGAAGGCCGAGTTGGAACAACTCAAACAGAAACTGCAAGAGCTTGCAGGCGCTCGCGTCATTGCCGAGGAAGCCGTCTACGCCGGCACGGTTGTCCATTTTGGTCCCGTCTACAAGGAAATCCTTGAGGATATTCGAAACGGCGTTGTGTTCGAAAAAGGTGGTGAAGCGATTACCCGTGCGACCTTCGATGCCGAACGCGAGCGTCGTCTCGACGAGCAGTGGCATAAGACAAAGAAAGAGGCCGCGGCTGCCAAGCGCCCCGAGCCCGTTCCTGCCTAAATCTACATCCATCACGACACCCGTTTCCGTTGCGGATCGCCGATGCACAAGCCTATTTCACCAAGATTTCACTTGCGTCGTCCTTGTTGTTAGCGTAGTCTTTCTACACACGCTCGGGCGGGTGTAGTTCAGCGGTAGAACGTCAGCTTCCCAAGCTGAATGTCGAGGGTTCAACTCCCTTCACCCGCTCCATTTTTCTGACGGCCCTGATTAGATTGGATTTGCTCACTGATATGCGCATCGACGATAGAGTGAGTAGCCTCGCGACCGGCGCCGGCTGTGATTTCTTTGGCATAGCTGATCTCACCTCTGCTCGGCAAACGATGACAGATCAGGGTGGATTGTTGGTGCAAGGATACGCATATGCGATTTCACTTGGCATTGCCATGCCCGGACCAATAGTCGACCAACTGCCGAATCGCTCGAATCCGGCTGTGGCTATCGCTTATCGACATCATTCATATCACGTAATCAACCAGCGTCTCGACTTGCTGACCTCGCGAATTGCGGGTTTGTTGCAGAAGGAAGGGCATAATGCTCTGCCCATTTCGGCATCAGAGCGTTATGACGATGAGAGAATATGCGCCGTCTTTTCTCACAAGTTGGCCGCTCATCTGGCCGGGCTCGGCTGGATCGGCAAGAGTTGTTTGCTCATCACGCCTCAATTAGGTCCCAGAGTAAGGTGGGCATCGGTTCTGACAAACGCACTATTACAGTCCACCGGTCACCCCATGCCGGAAAAATGTGGTAGCTGTCTGGAATGCGTTGAGATCTGCCCGGCAGACGCGTTTACGGGACAACCATTCCATGAAGATGAACCCCGCAGCGTTCGGTACGATGCCCGGAAATGCGAAGAATATCATGCCACGGCTGACGGATCTCATGGCTTCCAAGTCTGCGGCCTGTGCGTGTATGTCTGCCCTTATGGAAGGAAAGTCTGACTTAATGCCCCTACCCGTAGTTGCTATCATCGGACGACCCAATGTCGGCAAGTCAACTTTTTTTAATCGCATCTGCAAATCGCGACAGGCGATTACCGATGATAGGCCCGGCGTCACACGCGATCGGCATTATGGCACAGTTGATTGGGCCGGGCACTACTTCGTCGCTATCGACACTGGCGGCCTTGTGCCCGCGTCCGATGAAGTCTACGAAGCTAAGGTGCGTGAGCAGGCGGAGATAGCCATCGAAGAAGCCGATCTCGTGTTGTTTATGGTCGATGCGCGGGTCGGGCCTGCCGACATCGATCTTGATATCGCCAAGCTCCTCCGCAGGACACACAAGCCGACACTTCTGGTTGTAAACAAATCTGACAACGATGCGCTGGAACTCGACGCCAGTAGTTTCTACTCTCTCGGCCTGGGTGATCCCTTTCCGATTGCCTCCAATTCCGGTCGCAACGTCGGCAACCTGTTGGATCTTGTCGTAGCCGGTCTCCCCGCGGCCGAACCGGAGGAACTGGACAGCGCCGTGTTGCGCGTGGCCGTGATCGGCAGACCCAATGTCGGCAAATCGTCGTTAGTAAACCGTCTATTAGGGGATGAACGTCTAATTGTAGCCGACCAACCGGGCACCACGCGCGATGCCATCGACACTGAGTTGTCATATCACGACCAGCGCATTATACTGATTGATACCGCCGGATTGCGACGTGCCGCCCGAGTCAAAGACAATGTCGAGTTCTATACGACCCTCCGCTCAATTCGCTCACTTCAGCGAGCCGATATCGTCGCCGTGCTCGTCGAAGCGCCGGAGGGCATCACCGGGCAGGACATCAAAATCATCGAACAAGCGGAACAGGAACGCAAAGGCATCCTCATTGTCGTCAACAAATGGGATCTGGTCGAAAAGGATACTCACACGATAGATCAATTTACGGCGACTTTTCATGAGAAGGCCAGACTCATGAGTTATATCCCGCTTGTCTTCGTTTCGGCGCTTTCCGGTCAGCGGGTCACCAAGGTTCTTGATCAGTTGATTGAAATATGGCAGGAACGGCAAAAGCGGATTCCCACCGCTGAATTGAATGATTTCCTCGAGGAAGTGGTCCGCGCGCGTCCGCCGGCGGCGCATCGCGGTGTATTCATCAAGTTCTATTACATGACCCAGACCGATGTAGCGCCTCCCACGTTTGTCTTCTTCGTGAATTATCCCGAGCACCTTGACAAATCGTACTTGCGCTACCTCGAAAACCGCCTGCGGGAACGCTTCGGTTTTGTCGGCAATGCGCTCCGTCTCAAATTCAATCAAAGAGTCCGCTCGAAGGAATAGTATTCAGTCTTGCGGGAAGGCAGCCGGGACGCAATCTCTTGCCTAAAACTGCAACCCTTCGGCATCCGTATATGTAAACAATGTTATTGTTGACGCCTGACAGTATGGGCGTCTATCATTGTCACCTCTGCGATTAGGGAAGGACTGTTCCGATGAAAAATTCAATTCTGACTCTGCTGGTGGTTCTCGGCTTGGCTTCCAACTCACAGGGCGTGTTTCTCGGACAAATGCGTTCTGCGGAAACCTCCGGCATGGGAAGCCTGAACCTGATGGGAAATATCGGCATCTTTGAGGATGCCCGCCTTGTGACCGGCACTCTGCGCTATGGCATTGCCACACCGGTGGATGTTACCGGCAGTCTCGCGATCATGGATCATGATGCTTCCGACAACGTGGCCATCATGTTCGGCGGCGACCTGCAATGGCGCCTGACGCATTCCGACCTGGGCGCTCCGTTGGACATTGCGGTCGGCGCGATGGTGGAGTACTACTCGCTCGACGTTACCAGTCGCAACAATATCTCCAACGTCGGTCTCGGTTTCAATCTCGTCGGTAGTCGACCGGTGAAGCTGGATAATGGCTTCAATTTCACACCTTATGGACGGCTCAATTTGCGGATCGATCGTAGTCAGTCGAAACTGACCGGCGAAATCGCCCTCGACAGAGTAACAAAGGAGCATGACTCGAAATTTAACATCGGGGTCAATGTCGGATCTGTTTTCCCTCTGTCAGGCAAAGTGAATCTGGTCGGTGAAATTCAGATCGACGACCAATTGGGCTTTATCGCCGGCATCAATTTCTTTATGTGGTGATTCTGAAGGGGAAGCGTTCAAACTGACGTGACTATTCTTGATGCGATCATTCTCGGTCTTGTGCAGGGAGCGTCGGAGTTTCTGCCGATTTCTTCCTCGGCACATCTGGTGATCACGCAAGGCTTGCTGCATATCAACGAACCCAGCATCTTTCTGGAAGTTGCTCTGCATGTCGGCACACTAATGTCGGTGCTAATCTATTTCCGTCGCGATGTTATCGAACTGCTCAACGGCTTCTTCGCTCATGCGTTGACGCGCAAGAAGACACAGAACGAACGCAATTTCCGATTGGGCACTTATATTATCCTCGGTTCCATTCCGGCTGCCGTCGGCGGTTTTCTACTCAAGGACTGGTTTGAACAACAGTTTGACTCCGTTTCCTTCAGCGGCTACATGCTGCTGATTACCGCCGCCATCCTGCTGCTGACCTGGTTTGCTCGCAATCGTAAGCACCCGGTGAACGCTATCCGTGCCCTGATTATCGGTGTCGCGCAGTTCTGTGCCATTCTTCCCGGCATCTCGCGCTCCGGTTCGACCATCGCCGCCGGATTGTTCCTCGGCATCACACCCCGCGAAGCCGCGCGTTTCTCGTTTCTGCTTTCGTTACCTGCAGTTTTCGGCGCGGCTCTGCTTAAGGCCGCAGAACTGAGACACGCTGTCTTCGCCTCGGATGCTCTGATCCACTTCGCGCTCGGCGCATTCGTGTCGTTTGTCGTCGGCATGGCCGCCATCCATTATCTGCTGAAAATCGTCAGCAGCCGGCACTTCTACCTCTTCGGATTCTATTGCCTTCTGGCGGGTCTCTTTACTATACTCTATTTCTGATGACGAACAGAATTCTGGTGATTCGCTTCAGTTCGCTGGGCGATATCATTCTCACCGAGCCGATTGTGCGCACTATCAAAACGGCCTATCCGGATGCCGATATCTCCTACCTGACCAAGGCCGGATTTCTGCCGCTGCTCGATATGTTCGCGCACCTTGACCACAGATATGGCTGGGTGGATGATCGCGACAGTACTATCCTGCTCGATACACTTCGCCAACGACAATTCGATCTGGTCGTCGATCTGCACGCCGGTATCCGCAGTGCGCGCATACGCGGTGCGCTTGGTGTGAAGGCGGTCAGGGCGAAGAAGGAATGGTTCAAGCGTATCGCTTCAGTCAAACTGAACGCTGTCGCCGGCAAGCCGTCGCATGCCTTGGAACGATATCTCGCGGCTTTGAAAGAACTGGGTATCGACAGCAAACCGGAGCGCCCGTTGCTGCAAGTGCCGGACGGGGCGCACGCGTGGTGGCACAGCAGGTGCACGGGATCGGGAGTGGTAGGCAGCTACTATGTCATTGCCGCCGGAGCCACGCACGCTACCAAACGAACGCCCGAATCTCTTTGGGTTGCCATTGACCGCTCGATACGTAATCGCTTCGGCATCGCTCCAATCCTGATCGGCTCACTCGCTGAACACGATTATCTGACGCGCTTGTCCGAACGCTTTGATGAACCGCCCATAAGCATCGTTACCGAAGATAACATCGGGCGCGCCGCTGCGACAATCGAATCGGCAGATTTCGTTGTCTCCAATGATTCGGGACTCGCGCATCTGGCCTCGGCGGTCGGCACGCCGGTCGTGGCCTTGTTCGGCCCGACCCATCCGATTCTCGGCTTTGCCCCCTTGGGCGATCATTCCGATTTCTACACGATTGACGAGTATTGCTCTCCCTGCAGCCTGCATGGCGACCGCCGCTGTCATCGCAGCGAGCGCTTCTGCTTCACGAAAATGCAGGTCGACACCATCACAGCAAAACTCAAAACACTCATTAACCGCTGACTCCCCGCGACTTCTTGACTTCACTATCCGAGTGCGCTATCATTGCGTCATGCAACATCGAGCGCTATTTCTCGACCGTGACGGTACCATCAATGTCGAAAGGGAATTTATTCGGAACCCGGATGATGTCGAATTGATCCCGGGCGCCGCCGAAGGATTGAATTTGGCAGCGACACATGGCTTCAAGTTGTTCGTGATCAGCAATCAATCCGGGGTTGCGCGTGGCTTGATGACCGAGGATGACGTTGCCCGTGTCAATCAACGCCTGATCGACCTGCTCGGCAGCGAGGGTGTAAAACTTGATGCCGTCGAGTTCTGTGGTCATCATCCTTCGGTTACCGGTCGGTGCGAGTGCCGCAAG
>Ga0315273_10013416_pt1 | contig 10527 bp, 14 predicted proteins | sample YL17G02_0_MG_FD_205753 | JGI IMG/M metagenome (GOLD analysis project Ga0315273, IMG submission 205753) | Sediment microbial communities from Yellowstone Lake, YNP, Wyoming, USA - YL17G02_0 | ecosystem: Environmental > Aquatic > Freshwater > Lake > Sediment | place: USA: Wyoming | collected... | reverse complement strand
CCAGACAGGAGAGGTGGCTGAGTGGCCCATAGCGAGGGGTTGCTAACCCCTTGAGCAGCAATGCTCGCGCGAGTTCAAATCTCGCCCTCTCCGCATTAAGCAGGAAAGTTCCACAAGACCCGTTTACCCTTTCACTTTAGCTTGTTGGGTCTTGCTAAAAAACCAGAAGAAAAGTCAGTACTCCTAAAATAGTCCTGGAGAGTGTAAAACCGCCTAAAAACCCCTCAAGGTATTTGCCGTTGGTTCTAAGTTTTCATTGAAAATTTTACTTTAGGCAACACGGTTTTAAGCTTTTGATTCCTTCAATAAATCCCTTAGTAAATTTTTGAAGTAGTTGTTTTTGAAATTCCCGATTAGAATACTTTACTTTTTGCTGTTTTAGCCAAATTGTAAATTTATTTTTCATAAGTTATTCCTTACAACAATCAATTGCCTTTTGGACAACTTCTCCCAGTTTGGCAAAGATACTCGTTTTTCCTTTTACCTCAGGTTTTTTATCTTCACTTACAAAAGCCACCTCATTTGTTCCTGAATGTTTTATGTCTTTAGTCTCAAGCAATCCTAAGTTTAATCCCCAGAATAAACTGTAAAGTTGATATGACTTTTGGAAAAAATCCTCGGCATCATATTTATCCCCTTTGGTCAAAGATTTGGTTCCAACTTCCATAAATCGCATCGAAGCAGCTAAAAGATGTTTGCTAATGCACCAAACTTCGCCTTCATAGTCTTTAATAATCCGTTTTAAAGCACTTTTTCTCATCTCTCTGATCTCATTTAACAGATCAAGGTATTTAGTATCTTTGGTCTTGTTGTAAGTAAAGAAGAAATGCTCTTCCATTGAGATCAAATTCATAATAGCAATGGAAAGATCCTCATCTGAGGAAAGATCAAGTTTCTCTCCTTTTTCCATCGCTTTCACTTTATCCATAAACCTTTTGATATCCTCGGGATTTTGTTGTTTCATAGGTATAAATTATTTAACTGGTAATAAGATATAAAATTAAACTGACAATAGATAATAACAAAACTGGCAAGATTACTTTTTGATAATAGATATATACTTTATCGTTATTAATTAATCTTAGTAATTTATCAATCCCAACTCCAAGAAAAAATATTAACGAACCAATAACTGAGCCAAATATAATTTTGTCAATACCTAATAAAGTATTATTGGTAACTCCTATCATATTGGACCAATAAAGGGGAGGTATAACAAAAAGTAACATTAAAAGTATTGATAGAATATCGGGTATTGGAATTTTCCATTGTTTTTTTCTGATAAAATCAGCCATCCATAATCCACTTGAAATAATTAATCCTCCAATCCACACACCTGTAATTGAATCGTCAATTCCTATTAACCGTGAAATTCCAACACCAGCACCAACGGCAACTGTACAAACCGGGCAAACCGCCTCAACTGGTTTAATAAAAAATAAATTCATTTCTCGCTCCTTTCAGCCGACTTAGTACTTTCTTTTATTCCGGCTTTTTGCGATAAAAAACTTGTAATATCTGGTGTTCCGATTAAACATTTTCCTTCCGCAAAAAGGAAAGGAACACCAATGCTATCAGTTGGTAAACCACACTTTTCCGCTGCCTGAGTCAGTTCTTGTGCGTTTTGCTGGTTATCATAAACTTCTTTCTTTGTGATTTTTATCTTTTCCTCGACTTTATTCTCTTGCATCCATTTCTCAACATCAGCGCAATGAGGACAGGTATTGCCATAGAAAAAAATGGGTACATTTTTCTCATTTTGATTATTACTTGGAAGCAAAGATGTATCTTTTTTATTTTTACTCCCAATAACTACTACGGTAAGCAAACCAACAATAATGAGTATTGTTATTATGGTAATAATCTTTGCACTTTTCATATTTCTATTATTAAATTATTAACTGCAATGTTTGCACAGATCTTTTAGTTTTTTACTCGCTTCAATTGGCACAAGTTGAATTGTTGAGTGATTAATATTATATTTTGATAACAGTTTTTGCTTAATCAGTGTAAGTTTTTCTGCATAAGCGGAATCAGTCGTAAGCCCATCGGCAACAATATGTGCGGTAAGCAATATATCTTTTGACCCTGTTTTCCACACATGTAAATCTTCTACTGATTTGACTCCTTCTATTACTAATAAATCTTTCTTTAGTTTCTCAATATCAATATCTGTTGGGACTCCTTCCATAAGGACATGAACAGTTTCAAGTATTAAAGTCACTGCCTCTTTGGCTAGTAATATTGACAGTACTAATGATATCCCAGCATCTGCCCATTGCCAATTAAAGACTAATACGAGAATTGCCGCCACTATTACACCTGCCGAAAATAGAGCGTCTTGCAAGGAATGAAGGAAGGCGGAGCGAATATTCATACTATCATCCGCATGATCGTGGAGAAGTTTTGTTGCAATCATGTTACCAATAAATGCAACTATTGCTATACCAAGCATCCAACCTCCTGAGATTTGTTGCGGATGAAGGAGTCGTTGGACTGCTTCGTATCCAATAAATATAATTGAGACAAGTAAAAAAACACTATTAAGAAGAGCTACTAAGACTTCTGTCCGTTTATATCCAAATGAATGTTTTGCATCAATTTTTTTGGAACTGGCTTTTTCACCAAATAGACTCATGACCATCGCTCCTACATCAAAAAAGTTGTGAACGGCATCTGAAATAATTGCCAAACTTCCAATAAAAAACCCAACAATAATCTCAACTATCGTAATAACAATATTAATACCTATCGAAATGAGCAGATTTTTTTCTTTCATATTAAAATATAATGAGCGAACTAATTATCGTACCTAAAATAATCCAAATAACATCCTTTTTGAATTTAAAGATAAGTAATAGGGAGACTAAAAAGATTAACCAAGTTTGCCAATTAGTAATAGATTTTTCACCAAATTGTACTGCAATAGCAGTAATAACTCCGATAAATCCGGCTAAAAATCCTTTGATAACCACCTTGACTGCTTTTAAATGCTTAATTTTTTCATGAAATCCTCCTAAAATTACAATGAGAGTTAAAGATGGAAGGAATATCGAAATAGTAGCAATCAAAGCGCCAAACCAACCTAAAACTTTATATCCAATAAAAGCAGCCGTAATCAACACTGGTCCCGGGGTGATCTGGCCAATAGCCAATCCGTCTTGAAATTGTTTCAGGGTTACCCAATGGTTTTGATCGACCGCAATTGATTTCATTAATGGAATTATGGTCATACCCGATCCTAAAGCGAAGGTACCCATATGGATAAACGAACTTATTAACAAGCGGACTTGTGGGGTAAAAAACCAAAGACATAAACCGATTAAAAATATTAGTAAGAGCATATAAGTAAAGTGAGATGTAAACATATTTTTCCATATGAATTTTTCTTTTTTTTCTTCTTTTAGCTCATCTTTCGTTTCTTTTGCAATCACAACATCGTGAGAAAAATAGTATAGGAAAAAGCCGAGCGTACCCGATAATAGATAAATAAAAGTGGCATTAACGCCTATGAAAAATTCTAAAATAAAAGCAGGAACAGCAATTGCCATTACTTTATATATTCCATGTTTACCCGACTTACCGAAGATCGGTTTACTTAAATTAATAAGAGCGCTGACTAATAAGGCAACAACGAGAGCACCAAGACCTGTAAATATTTTTTGGACAAAACCAAGACTATTATAGGTAAAATAAAATTGCGCCATGATGGTAGTAAATAAAAAAGCCGGCAATACATATAATCCAGCCCCCAGGAGCCATCCTCCAACGCCTTTTATTTGATAACCTAAATATCCAAGAAGGGTAACGCCAGTGGCTCCAGGAAGAATATCGGCAAGACTTAAACCATTTAAAAAATTTTCTTCGCTTACCCATTCTTTCTCGTGAACCAGTTTCTTTTTCATCTGCCCAAGCACTGCCGGACCACCATAACCGGTAATACCGATATAAAGGCTTGTTTTAGCCAGTTGTAAAAGCGTTGGTTTATTCATATAGGTTATTGATTGTTTAAATCATCAATTTTGAGTTGTTCCTTTTTATTTTCAAGTTCATTCTTTACGTTGGAAAAAACACCAGTTTCTTTTACTATACTCTGAGCCTTTTCACGAGTAGTTTGCGGGTCTTTAACAAAACTTATCGCTCCTACGGGACACAAATTGGCGCAGGTCTGGCAACCAACCAAACAATGATTCGGATTGACAACAACCGATTTGCGTTTAATGTAATCAAATTTATACACTCCTCGGCCGCAAGTGGTGGCGCACATACCGCACCCAATACACTTAGATTCATCTATGACAGGGTGCCAATCTATACCACTCCGGTCAATTCCATGCCATTTATCAAATTGAGGAGATGTTTGTTTATCTGTGTTCGTATCAGTCATATATTTATAAAGAAAATAAATAAATAATAAGATATCTCGTGTAGTATGTTCCAACAATGATAAAAGTTATCGCAACAATAAAACGGGTAATTTTTTCAATTTTAGAAATCACAGAAAAAGCTTTACTCATCTTTTGGATACTGAATGCAATAAGAAAAGAAAAAATGATGACGGGAATTCCTGTCCCTAAAGCAAAAAAAGGCGGAAGGAGAAGCGCTTCTTTTGACTTAAGAATAAGTGGAATAAGAATACCAAAGAATAAAACGCCACTATACGGACAAAAGGCAAAAGCAAACAACATTCCAAGTAAAAGCGATCCAAGGTAACCTTTTTTTGCAAACCATAATTTGACTTTTTCTATCGTGTCATTCTGGAAATTTACATTTAACTTAATTACATCAAACATTACGAGTCCTATGAATATAAGAACCGGACCCAACGCTTTATCTCCCCATCCTTGAAAGAGTCGCGAAACCTTAAAGGCTGAAAAACCAAAATATATAAGCGTTGCTAAAAGCGTATAACTTATCCCTCGACCTAATGTATAGAAAAAACCATTAAGTAAAGTATGTTTTGGAGTTTTAATATCCTTTGAAATAAAGGCAATCGCAGTTATATTGGTAGCCAACGGGCAGGGACTAATTGAAGTCAGCAGTCCAATTAGAAATGCCGAAAGAACAGGGATATTATAAGTTTCAATTACCGTATATATTGTTTTAGTTATATTCATTGTTATAACAGCGAACGTAATTTCGTTTCAAGATAATTGGGAAAAGCAATTTCGTCAGATAAATACTGCCAGACCTTTACATTTTGCACGATGTTATTTTTTCCATCTTTGATAGCATTGATATAGAGTGAAGATCCACTTGCCTGGTAGAGATTTACTATTTCTGTATTTTCACGAAGTTCAACATTCACTGATTTAAATATTATCTTGCCACTGGCAACTTCATTAGCAAATCGCTCAGTTATTGTTTTTTCTGATAATTTTCCAAGGGTTGTACAGGACACACACCGTTGCGTTGCGTGAAAGTTTATCACTTCAATTCTATCTGCTTTTTTCACATCCGGTATTTCTTTTTCTTCCGCAACAACATCAGTTTCATCAGATGAGTTTACGTTATCTTTTGGTACTAATTCGTTAATAATAAGACCAACAAGAACGATCATAATAATTCCGAGTAGCGCATATATTATCTTAAGTTTCATATCTTAATATATAAATTTATAAAATTGCATTAAATATATAACCCATAATCATAATTCCAACGATAGTGATGCCAAAAAACCAAGCTAAAAGCTGCCATTTCATGACTTTTTTCAAGATCATAGATTCGGGGATCGAAACAGTAACGATAGCAGTCATAAAGGCTAAAGCTGTGCCAAGTGGTACACCTTTCCCGACTAAAGCTTCCATAACCGGAATGACACTCACCGAATTGGCATAAAGAGGTGCTCCCAATAGTGTCGCTACCGGTACAGCCCACCAAGATCTGTTGGATAGATACTTAGCAACAAGTGAGGCCGGAACAAATCCGTGAATGAGTGCGCCAAAGCCGACACCCAAGATTACATACGGAAAAACGGTTTTGGTGATATTCATACCGTCATCCCAGAAATATTTCAGTTGTTCTTTTAAAGGTAAAGATTTACCGTCATTTTCTGCCTCGACTTGTTGTCGGGACTTGAATTTCAGAAGCTCCGGTTTAACATATTTTTCAAGATGTAGTTTTTGAATTAACATACCGCCTAATATGGCAATAGTCATACCTACAAGGTTATATATTATTGTTACTTTTATACCGAACATAGCTGGAAAAAGATAAAGAGATGATTCATTTACTAATGGAGAAGCAATAAGAAACGCAAAGGTAACGCCAAGAGGAATCCCAGCTCCCACAAACCCTATAAAAAGAGGAATTGATGAACAAGAGCAAAATGGAGTAACGACCCCTAAAAGCGCGGCAAATAAATAATCCAGTCCAAACCATCTTCTTTTGGTTAGAATATCCCGTACTTTTTCCATGGGAAAGTAGTAGCGGGTAAAAGCCATAAAATAATTGATAATAATAAGAAGTAATCCTATTTTTATCGTGTCATAAATAAAGAAATTAATTGTATCTCCTAGATATGAATGAGGAATGATACGGAACCATTGGTAGGTGACAAGGTCAGCAAATAACTGAATTGGTTTGAATATATCCATATCAATTATTTACTTTTGATTAAACTTTTTATTTTTTCAATATTAGGAGTAAATCCAGTCATAACTACTTTTCCATCAACTGTAAGAGCCGGACTACTCATCACACCTTTTTCAATTAAAGCCTGTATACCTTCAGCTCCATACAAATACTCTACTTTATCTTTTAAGCCCATCTCTGAAACCGCTTTTTGGGTAATTTCATATAATTTCTTACAGGTTGGACACCCACTACCCAAGACTTGAATTTTCATAGTTTGAATAATAAATTAATAATATGCTTACCCATTTTTGTTAGTGAATAGTAAACACGAAGCCCTTTTTTTTTATCGGTTACAATACCTGCGTCTTTAAGATCTTTTAGGTGATGAGAAATAAGGCTTTGAGAAAGATTTACGTGTTCCATCATTTCACAAACACAGTGCTCACCTTTTTGTAAAACACAAAGAATTTTTAATCTGCTTTCCTCGGAAACAAGCTTGAGAAGTGAAGATAAAGTAACTATCTTCTTTGACTCATTACTTTTTGATGAACAACAACTATATGAACTCATATTCATATAGTATATATTGTTATTCTAAATATTTCAATATCATTTTTATCTTTTGTATCTGCGCAATCATATTTTTTTATCCTGTTACAGTGATAATAAATATGACTATGAACTTTGTTGCTTTTGATCGAGGAGGGACAGCACTGGGTGTGGCCATTTCTATAGTAACTAATTTACCACTAAGAATGATACTTTAGTTAAGATATCAGATCTCTCTGCTATTTGATTTCAACAACGACGGTGCTTTTAAAGACCTACTTAGACTGTTCGGATGTTGAAATTTTAGCAATCATTATGTATAATCCTGTGAATTATGTCTTCAACTAAAGAATTTATTACGTTGTTTCATTATCAAAATCTTCTTCATCCAGCCTTAAAAAATAGGGATATAAGTAAAAAATGGGAACCTCAAGAAAAAATTATCCTTGCTCAAAATATTAAAAAAGTTTGGGAAAATTCTATGTGGAAGCCTAGGCAAGGACAAGCTTTAAATTTTAATGCCGTTGTTATAAAAGGAAAATATAAAGATGATGAGCCCTTTGCTTTGAAAGAAAATAATGCCCCCTTATCAAATAAAAAAATTGATATTTTAGCAAATCTAGAAACAGTAGACGATGTTCACGCTTTAAGAGCGTATTTAGATGAAATTGGCAACCCTCAAAGTACACTTGCTACGAGATTTTTTCCTTTAGAAAGAGGAGATAAGCCTGGATTAAGATACGATGAATTTGGCGAAGAAAAGCATACAGAAATTTTACTTTTAAGAAGAGAGCTACGTGATTTAACAGTTAACAATGTAAGAAGACTAATAATATCAAATTCCCATTCTCCAGCTTTAGCATTTTTCCTTTTGGAAGCAGGTATTCCTGTGGTTGATGTTATTTCTCTTCCTGCAATGTTTGATTTTGCCTTAGAACAAGGATTTTTTGGCAATAAAACAATTGTGCCAGTTACTGGTGATTATGGGGCTGGAGCGATGGGTGAATTATTAGAGAAATTTGCGGCGGAAAAGAATATCCCTTCTGAAAATTCTATCCATGCTTTAAAAACAAAATCTGGGAATGAAACTGAAGTTCATTTTGACCCAGAACAACTCAAAAGAATTAAAGGAAAAACAGCAGTTATACCTGAAGACATTTTAGCAACAGGTGGAACTTTAAAAGATACTGCTGAACAGTTAATTGAAGCTGGGGCAGAAGAAGTTATTATCATGGTGTCTTTTCCACTTTTTGCAAATAGCGCTTTAGAAAGACTAGGCAATAATCCTAAAATAAAAATTATTACAACCGATGGGTTTACTCCTCAAACTGATATTAGTCAAGCTAAGAATATTTTTATGGTGCCTACCACAGATACATTTGCTAGTGTTTTAGAATTAGATAAACAGGGTCTAAATTTTTTTAGCCCTCAAGGAAAGGCTGAACTTCGAATGAAAGGCTTTTGTATAAATCCATGGATGGATATTTAATTACTTCCTTATCTTTTCTACAAACTTTTCTATTTCTTTTTCAAGATTAATCTTCTTTTTTAATTAGTTATTATTTTTTTTGATAAATAAGCTTTAAACACCGGGTGTTACTGTACTTGACAGTGTTTATATAATATGAGTTAATGATTTTATGTACATCGATTTTAAAAAAATCTTATCTATTTTGGCTCTTTTGGTTATTGGGGCCGCAATTGGAGTTGGTGGAATTAAATTATTTCAACACTACCAAGCTCCCAAGCAAACCGTCTCGATCATAGGTACGGGTGAAATCGATACTGCTACCGACCAGGCAACTATTAGCATTCAGATAAAAACTACTTCTACCACCTATGAAAAAGCCCAAGAGGAAAATAAAAAAGATGTAGATAAATTGAAATCGGAATTAACTAAACTTGGGATTCCCGAAAGCAGAATTACGATTTCCAGTTATTCTCCACCAATTTTCCGGGAATCGCCACTTGAAGTTCCATCTGAACCTGGAGTCGATTATATGGAAACCACTGAGAGTAAGATGATGCCACCTAGACCTGACACAACTCCAACCGTCACTACAAGCCTAACTTTAGTTCTTGACCCGATAAAAAATATCGAAAAAGTATATGACGTTGTCTCAAAAAACATCAGTGCCCAAATTACAAATTCTTATTACTCGCTTAAAAACAAAAAAACATGGGAATCAAAAGCTAAGGAAGAGGCTTTAAAAGATGCCCGAAGCCAAATCGAATCAATCGCAAAAATAAATCATCTCCGAGTCGGTAAATTGCTGACTCTCGAGGATGTTAATAATCCTAGACCTTACCCGATGGGTATGAAAGCGTTAAATGGCGAATCTCCCAATGTTGATGATCAAGCAGTTTCATCCAGTGAGAATGTTTACTACAGCGAACAGTCTGTGAAAATTACTTCTTCATATACCGCCACATACGAACTTTACTAGTTGTAAGATGAAAAATAATGAAAGATGCTCTTCCAATGGATAAACCAATATTACCTCTTGAAGATAAATCATTATTAATTTGTTTTGCTTATGCGCCGGCGGGCCTTGGTCATCTTCGCGTCACCGACGCTTTATACCACGGTCTGCCAAAAGGAACCAATACTCCCCTGCTTTTAGGCTCCCAGGATACAACCATTACTTATCTGCACCGCTTTATGAGTCTTAATTCTTTTATCCGCCACCTGACCGTCTGGGCAGAAAAGGGCCATGTTGAGGATATAACTACTTTCATATACAGATATTTCCTTCGCTCTCACACTGGCCTGTTATATGAACAGATGAAAACGATTATCAATGAAAGTTACACGGTCCCTTCAAAAATTCTTATTATCGCTACCCACTTTGGTTTAGCTCATCAGCTTTCAGCCATAAAGACAAGATTAGAAAAAGAAACCAGAATCAAGGTTATATTGGTTGTCCAAGTAACGGATGATTCACCTCATCATATTTGGTTTATCCCAGGGTCTGACCTGATTTTCGCACCAAGTGTTAGGACTCAACGGGAACTATTACGGTACGGTGAAAAAATTCATGCCGGTGTCCCTGTGGTTGTCAATCCTTATCCGATCAGCCCAATCCTAAGTAGGTCACTAACCGAAAAGCAGTATAAGGAAAAACTTATGCAGGTAGATAAAAATTCTACTCTCCCGATCCAAGTTATTATTCCGATTTCCGGAGCGGCGGTTGGGACCGACTATTTTACTGTCCTGACGGCAGAGTTAAACAAAAAATCATCCCGCTTCCTCTTCCATATTGTCTGTAAAGATGCTCCTTTTACTAAAAAATTTATCAGTGAAGTCGCTGTCCATGAATATATTAGAATTTATGGCGCCCAAGAAGACCGAAAGGTAATAAATATTTACGAAGATATCTATCAAAAAAATGTCATTTCTAT
>Ga0315273_10013415_pt1 | contig 10527 bp, 15 predicted proteins | sample YL17G02_0_MG_FD_205753 | JGI IMG/M metagenome (GOLD analysis project Ga0315273, IMG submission 205753) | Sediment microbial communities from Yellowstone Lake, YNP, Wyoming, USA - YL17G02_0 | ecosystem: Environmental > Aquatic > Freshwater > Lake > Sediment | place: USA: Wyoming | collected... | reverse complement strand
CCGTCGCCTCCTTGCCCTTATCCTCTAAGTAGAAACCATAGTCCCGGAGCAGCGATTCGAGGGCCGCCACGCTGCCATCCTCGTTCACGTAGGCCAGAAGCCGTTCGGCGACAGGTTGCCCGTTCAAACGGATAGCGTACTCGCCTTTCTGCACACTGATATTGATGGGCTTATTGGCGGCGACGCAATCGAGGATGCGGGCTTGCACGTCGGGAAAGACCCCAAAGTCCAGTACATCCAAGGCATGATGCTGGTCATCCGCCCACTGGTAGGCCAACCGCTTGGTCGCGAAACGGAAACGAGTCTCCGTGTAAGTGGCAAAGTAGTTGAGAATACTTTTGGCGAAGTTCTTCATGGCCTTGCTCTGAGGGCGCGCCGCGTCGAATCTTTACTCCCGATTGAGGAGTCCGGGGACAGATTTTTATTCTTGAAAATCTGGTCTCTATCCATGAGTTTTGATTCCTAAATCAAGTCGCCCTAATCTCCTTCATTGATTTTACAGCGATGGGGGCCGTCAAATACTGAGCCAAATTTCTGGATAGTTCCTTACGAACCATTTCCTTCAGCTTCTCCGGCTCTAAAACCCGACATCCTGGGCCGAAGCTGAGAACCCATCGTTTGATTTCGTCCAAGCCGGCGACCCGGAAGGTCATCTCCAACCTGCCGTTGGGGAGTTTGGTCACCTTTTGGCTCTCCTGCCAGATCTTCTCCCCAACCCATCGGGCCCAGGCCGGAGAGATCCGCACTTTTACCGTGTAAAGCTCATCGTGCATCACCTTGAAGTTGTGGCGCATGAAGTCGTCCAAGTTGAAATCCTTGGGCGGGGTAAACCGCTCGTCGGTGATCTTGAGCATCTTTATCCGGTCCAGGACGAACATCCTCACTTTTCAAGAACCCTTTTTCGATCGGAAAAATAAAACCCCACCTCTTCCTCAGAAATGGGGTTTATTTAAATCTCCAAACCATGCAACCTCCTGGCTACGCGCTTGGGTAACGGTTAAGGGTTGATGGATAAGTGTTTACGGGACGTTGGTTCCGAGTGAACTTATGGGTACTTTTATTTTTTCCGAAAAATCCTGCCCAAAATTCTATTTCTTGCAAATCCTCACGCAAGGGCGCAAAGGACTACCCGAACCCCCTTATTTCTTCTTTCCCGCCACGGCGCGGATCATCCGTTGACTACCACTTCCCCTAAGCCGCCGTACAGGTTCAAAGCACTCGGAAGCAGCTCTGAAGTCAACCCCTTCAGAGTCCAAGTCCGTCATTACCCATGAGTCCCGAACCATAAAAACCGTTCCTCACGCAGAGGCGCAAAGAACGCCAAGGGCTGCTTTGGCAATGCTTATCGTCTCCCATATGCTGCACGCCTTTCCCGCAGCTGAAAGCCGATTTTCTTGGGCTGCTTTTCCCGGGACGCCATCAATTGGCGAATGGCTTCGAAGACCACTTTGAATTGGGCATCGTATTTCTTCTCCAGTGCTTCAAGTTTGCGAGCCAGCTCAACATGAGAGGCAACCATTTTCCGTAGGCGCACAAACGCCCTCATAATCGCAATGTTAACCTGGATTGCTCTTTCGCTGTTCAAAACTGAAGAGAGCATCAAGATACCATGCTCTGTAAAAGCATATGGACGGTACTTCATGTGCTGGCCTCGTTTTAAGGTCACATTTTGTGACCTTAAACGGCGATCCATAACCTCGGTCCACCAACTTTTACCCTCCTGGTGGGTCAATTGAAACATAAAATCTTCCGGAAACCTGTCTTTATTACGCTTAACCGCCTGGTTTAAAACCTTGGTGGGTACGCCATAAAGAATGGCCAAATCTCGATCGAGCATTACCCGCTGGCCACGGATTAGGAAAATTAATCGTTCTATCCTCTCGACAGGAATTATGGCGATATTCTTTTCCATTTCAGCTTCCCTATCTTTCACTCTTTCAGCAAATATCATTCCTTTAAATTTTCGAAGGGACCCAAATCTTTCCGTTCAATGCTTGCTTCTTGATTTTTGGGAATCAAACCGCCCGAATCTTCTTAATTAAGTTCATAAAGACGGAGCCCGACGAATATTGAGCTAAATTTTTTGATAGATCCTTACGAACCATTTCTTGGAGCTTTTCCGGCTCCATCACAACGGCTTCCGGGCCGAAGCTCAAGACCCACCGCTTGATCTCATCCAAGCCAGCCACTTTGAAAGTAAGTTCAAGGCTCCCATCGCCATTCTTTTTCGCCCTTTGACTTTCATGCCAGATTTTCTCGCCAACCCACCTTGCCCACGCAGGGGAAATCCTGACTCTTACAGTGTAAAGCTCATCGTGCATGACCTTGAAGCTGTGGCGCATGAAATCGTCTAGGTTGAAATCCTTGGGCGGGGTAAACCGCTCGTCGGTGATCTTGAGCATCTTTATCCGGTCCAGGACGAACATCCTCACTTTTCAAGAACCCTTTTTCGATCGGAAAAATAAAACCCCACCTCTTCCTCAGAAATGGGGTCTAAGCAAACTTCCAAACCATGCAACCTCCAGGCTACCCACTCGGCTAAGGGTTAAGGGTTGATGGATAAGGACAAAAATACAGGGTCGTAAATTACGATAGGATTCTATAAAAATGGGGGAGGAAAGTCAAGGTGGCTGCTGGCTGCTGGACCGGCAGTTTTTTCGAAAAATCTCAAATTTTTTCACTTGAATCCCACCCCCGGTTCCAATATACTCCCATTATCCAGCTCCATATTCCATCCAATTAGGAGGATAAAAATGGCCAAGAAACCCATGGCCAAATCTCAGATCGTGTCCCATTTTGCAGGGAACTTCGAGATCTCCAAGAAGATGGCTTCAGCAATCATTGATGAAGTGGCAGCACTGGCAGTCTCCGAAACAAAAAAGACCGGCTCCTTTACCCTTCCAGGAATCGGGAAACTGGTCCTTTCCAGCCCTCTTTAGCTTTTTCTGGATTCCGATCCTCTTGTACCGTTCCCCGATTTCAATTATCATCAGGCAAGTCCGGGGTCAAATCTTTATCCTTGACAATATTCTCTTCTTCATATTTGAAACTCTCATTCATCCCCTTGCCCGATAAACAGCCCGTTTTTCTTTTAATTGGAAACCGATCCGCTTCTTGGGCGCTTCCTTGGGCGCCATCAGCTGGCGGATGGCATCGAATACGACTTTGAACTGCGCATCGTATTTCCTCTTTTTGGTCGCGCCTTCATGTCGTCTCCCACAGCGCACGAATTGGAACGGCAAAAAGGCTGTCCCCAAATCCCACGGCGCTTTCGCCATCGTACAGCACAACCCCTGCCGCGAAGCGCTTGCCTGCGGTTTCTTTCAATTTCCGCAGGCCTCTGAAATCGCTGGCGATGACCGTGGCGGCCGTCTTGACCTCAATCCCCGCCAGCTCCTGGGCGCCACGTTCAAGCACGATATCAACCTCGGCCCCGTCTTTGTCGCGAAAATGGTGGAAGGAGATGTCGGCCTCGTGCCAACTTGCTTGCCGTCGCAGCTCCTGGAAGACAAACGTTTCGAGCAACTGGCCCAGCATCGCGCGGTCTTTGAGGAGGGCCGACGGATCAAGATTTAGCAGCGTCGTCGCCAACCCCGTGTCGCCCAGGTGAAGCTTGGGCGTCTTGATCAAGCGGCTCAACCGATTGCTGTGCCACGGAGGCAGCGACTCCAGCAGAAACACCCTCTCCAAAAGAGTGACGTAGTCGCGGATCGTCGGGCGGCTCAACTGAAAGGGACCGGCCATTTCGGCCACGTTCACCAGCCGCGCCGTTTGCCCTGCGGCCAGCTCCAGCAAACGCGGCAACACATTAAGGGAGCTGATGCGCGCCAAATCCCGGACATCGCGTTGGACCAATGTCTCAACATAGTCGCGGTACCAGGCCGTTCTCCGCCGGGCTGACGTGCGCGCCAGCGCCGCAGGATACCCTCCGGCGATAATGCGTTCGGCAATTTCCCCACCGAGGCGGCCATAGCGTTTCATCCGAAATTTCCGAGCGAACAGTGCATCCAGAAAACCAGGGGTTGTTGCGGCCAGCTCGCACTGGGCCAGCGGATGCAGGCGCAGGATTTCCATTCGGCCGGCGAGCGAGTCGGCCAGTTTCGGCACCAGCAGGATATTGGCTGAGCCGGTCAGGATGAATCGGCCAGGTGTGCGCAGTCGGTCCACCGCGGTCTTGATGGCCGTGAATAGGCCGGGAGCGCGCTGCACTTCGTCCAGCACCGCTTTGTCCGGCAGATCCATTACAAATCCCACCGGATCGGCTTTGGCGGCAGCCAGCGCCACGTCGTCATCAAATGAAACGTAGGCATAGCCGCGAGCGTCGCCTACCAGCCGCGCCAGCGTGGTCTTGCCACATTGACGCGGCCCATGCACCAGCACGACAGGGGTATCGGTCAGCGCCTCTTCGAGACGCGTTTGGGCTCCGCGAGCGTAGAAAGCCTTGTCAACCATGGCGCCTCCCGGCAGAGAACCGAATCGGCCAAATGAAAGGTTCGGCCTCGGCCAAATGAAAGGCTGCATGTCGGCCGAATGCAAATCCAGCGCGGGAAAGGCCCGGGGGCAGATCTTTATTCTTGACAATTTGGTCTCTACTCATGATTGCCGAGTCCCGGGGATAAGGTCCAAAGATAGAAAACACACCCAAAACCTCTCCTCACGCCAAGCCGCAAAGGTGCAAAGAACGCCAAGGACTGCTTTGGCAAATCTTATCGTCTCCCATATGCTGCACGCTTTTCCCGCAGCTGAAAGCCGATTTTCTTGGGCTGCTTTTCCGGAGCAGCCATTAACTGCCTCATCGCTTTTAGGATCAGCTGGATCTGTTCATCATGGCTTCCCAGTCGTTTCTCCAATTCAGCTAGGCGGCGGGATAGCTCCCGATGAGTTGATACCATTTCTCTCAATCTAATGAAAGCTCGAACCACAAAAACGCTCATTTGAATTGCCAGAGGGCTATTTATAACATTGGCCGCCATGATAGCCCCGTGCTCAGTAAAGGCATACGGGAGATATTTTATATTTTGTCCGCGTTTCAAGGTCGCAAATTGCGATCTTGGGCGGGGTAAACCGCTCATCGGTGATCTTGACCATCTTTATCCGGTCCAGGACGAACATCCTCACTTTTCAAGAAACCTTTTTCGATCGGAAAAATAAAACCCCACCTCTTCCTCAGAAATGGGGTCTAAGCAAACTTCCAAACCATTCAACCTCCTGGCTACCCACACGGGTAACGGTTAAGGGTTGATGGATAAAGACAAAAATACAGGGTCGTAAATTACGATAGGATTGTATAAAAATGGGGGAGGAAAGTCAAGGTGGCTGCTGGACCGGCAGTTTTTCTCCAAAAATCTCGAATTTTTTCACATGAATCCCACCCCCGGTTCCAATATACTCCCCTTATCCAGCTCCGTATTCCATCCAATTAGGAGGATAAAAATGGCCAAGAAACCCATGACCAAATCTCAGATCGTGTCCCATTTTGCAGGGAACTTCGAGATCTCCAAGAAGATGGCTTCAGCAATCATTGATGAAGTGGCAGCACTGGCAGTCTCGCAAACCAAGAAGACCGGCTCCTTTACCCTTCCAGGAATCGGGAAACTGGTCCTTTCCAGCCCTCTTTAGCTTTTTTCCGGGTTCCGATCCTCTTGTACCGTTCCCCGATTTCAATTATCATCAGAATCAATTTCTTCAACTTCCTCATACCCTTCACCTCCTCCCTCCCATGCAGGGAGATCGTAGCCGCCTTCTTTTAACAAATCCAGTTCTTCTTGGGTAGCATATTCTATGAAAAATTCGGCTTCTTCCGGTGAGAAAGGTCTATCATTTACAAGCAAAACAGGAATACCATCCTGGCTGATTGGAAAATCAATGGTCATTTCACCTTGAAATTGTTCACCCTCAAAGGTCCTTAATTTCATGGTAACTTTCCTTTGAGTAATAAAATAACTTCAACAATTAGATTTCCTTATTCAAAGCTTTCCGGAGCACATTGCTTGGCTTAAAGGTCACTACCTTTCGTCCGGAAATTATCACTTCTTCACCGGTCTTAGGATTCCGCCCTTTTCGCGGCCGCTTTTGGCGTACTACAAAATTCCCAAACCCGGAAATTTTGATCTTCTCTCCGCCTTCCAGGGTCTCTTTCATGATATCGAATACCGGTTCCACGATTTCCGTGGATTCTTTCAGTGCCCAGCCCATTTTCTCACAAATAATTTTGACCATGTCTGCCTTGGTCATAGTCATACATCCCTCTCTTAAAGCCTGTCGTGCAAAACTTCAATTTCTTTGCGTGGAATCTTCTTTTACTTCCTTCTCCTGATCGCTCTCTTACCTGCTTTCTTTCCTCTGTTTTTTACCCCAGGTCTCTTCCCTTTAGCCTTGACCTTCGTTCCTGCCTTCTCCGCCAAAAGCTTCTTCGCCTGCCTCTTTCTCAGCTTCCTCAAAGCCACAAGAGCCGCCTTCTTATCCCCTCTGGGTTTGAATTTCCCTTTCTCCCACGATAGGACTGCACCTAGGCTTGCCCCCGTAAGGACACCCAGCTCTCTCATAGATATGCCCAGCTTTTTCCTGAGTCCTCGAATCCTGTCAGGCGTAGGGCGGGAAGCTTTCACTTCCTCTGGGGTGGCTTCTAATTTCAGTTCCTTCTTTTCTCCTTGACGTAGGTGCTCTTTTGCCAGGCGGTTCAAGACGGAGAAGTTCTTGGAGAGGCCAGATAGCTTGAGCCTTATGGTTCTAACTTCCCTGCGGAGTGGAAGAAAGGTGGCTTTGACTTCTCGTTTGGCCAGGCGTTGGATTTCCGATTTAATGGTGGATTCCAGTTTACCCAAGGTGGCCTCCCGTTATTTTGATTTGATTCAAAAATATATGCCGTCTAGACCGAGAAGGTTCTCGCACTTTAAATCTGCTATATAAAAAACGGTCTCCGACTAATCATTACCGCTCTGGATGCATTCATATAAATGCTCAATTGACATTTTCATCTCCTTTATGGTTCTGGCTTAGGAAGCCATACCTTGTAAGTACCGTCCTGGCGCTCGGTAGTTTTAGGCCCAATAGAAGTAATAATTTGTCCTGGAACAACGCTTTTGCGTCCACGGGCAAATATCTCAGTTAATTCCGGGATGACACTCCAGCAGTTTGTTAAACGGGGCTCTCCCAATTCATCCTGATAATCTATGCAAATTTTGAAATAGATATCTTCGGATGGATTGATCGGCCGTTTTAATACCTTTACTTTTACGAAGAAGACCGGATATTCCTTCTCTTCCTTCTGCTGATAAGCCTTCTTGGTGATTCCAACTTGTAGAATTTGTAAATATCCATTGTTATCTACACCCAATTCCTCCGTTTCTTTTATTCTTTGCGCATACTCTTTAAGAATTTTCTCTATTTCTTGAGGTGACACGACCCCCTGAATTTTTTCACAGATAGTCCTGCCCTCTTCCTTATGTTCGGTTATCCTAATATCTTTCAAATAGCCCGCACTAATCAATCGAATAAAATCATTTGTTAATTGAAAATTCTTTACAGTGGCAGTTGATGTTATGAAAACTCCATATGATTCAATTGCATTTCTGATTGCTAAGCTTCTTGTAATTTCTCTTGCCTGGAGAAGGCTCTCTTTATCTCCATAAGTGTAACAGGAATGCCCACGAATGATATCATCCGCAAACCCGGAGGTTGAAGGGGGAATCATTGAGACCTAAATTGAGCGATTCTACGTTTGAAGTATTTAAGATTGTCATTCCCGCGGAAGCGGGAATCCAGAAAATAAGCCAAGAGGCTGGATTCCTGTTTTCACAGGAATGACATGGTTCTATTTCACTCATTGGGTGGATACCTGATGTGATTTGGAGGGGTTTCAGCTCAATGTTTTTCTTCATTTTGGTCAAAAGAATCGCTCAATTTAGGTGAGAATAAAAGAACTCCTATTTTTAAAAATTTTTTCACCCCTCTCCCCCAATCGCCAAATTACTTTTCCTTATTCCCTGGTAAGCCTCTAAACTTTTACTGATAGGCAAAGAAAAAAATTCCCATTCCTCTTCTTGTAAAAAATGATGCGCTTATTATCTCCCAATCTAAAAAGCAAAAACCCCACCTCTTCCTCAGAAATGGGGTCTGTTCAAACTTCCAAACCATGCAACCTCCTGGCTACCCGCTCGGGTAACGGTTAAGGCTTGGTGGATAAGGACAGGGATGCCGTCTAGTCGATTTGGGAGGGATTGTATAAAATGCGGTGGGACAAGTCAAGACTCAAAATTTTGCCCTTGCTTCCCATTCCTCTTTCCGATATACTCTCACTATCCAGCTTTATATCCCATCCCAACAGGAGGCCCCAAATGGCCAAAAAACCCATGACCAAATCTCAGACCGTATCCCATTTTGCGGGGAAGTTTGAACTCTCCAAGAAGAGTTCTGCAGCGATCCTTGACGAGGTAGCAGCGTTGGCAGTCTCCGAAACAAAAAAGACCGGCTCCTTTACCCTTCCAGGAATCGGGAAACTGGTCTTGGTGAAGAGGAAAGCTCGCATGGGTCGCAATCCAGCTACTGGTGAAGCGATTAAGATTCCGGCGAAGACCGTGGTGAAAATGAGGATCGCGAAGGCCGCTAAAGAGGCGATTGTTCCGGGAAAGAAATAGGACACTGGCGCAGGTCTTTTTCATCAGTAAAGGTCGGTTTTGGCCGACCGGGGCCTGTTGTCCTTTTGTTGTACTTTTTCAAAATCCTTGGTGCGATGGGCGATCATTTTTGACTCGACGTCATGGAAGGGCTGTAAATTTTCTCCATGAAGGCCTCCCCATCATCTATCTAGTTTCCATCCGGAAACCCGCGATTTCCCCTCCCCCTCTGACGGGGGAGGGTTAGGGTGGGGGTGATAACAAGGTGGATATCAAGGCGTTTCGTTTCTATTCCCCCCTCACCCCGCCCCTCTCCCGCGAGGGGAGAGGGAGTTTCCGGATGAAAACTATCTAGTAATTTTTTATAAACGAGTAATATTTTTCGTGGACCACTGCTTTCGGCCTAAGGTCAAGGTGGCTAAACCTAAGGGAAAATGATCAAGCAACTCGAAAACCAAATACGGGATCTGCAAAAAGAACTGGTCGAGATACAAAAGGATAAAGCTGTCCTCCGCCTCCAGCCCTGCCGGGGAGATTCAGATATTAGGGGGAAGGATGCAAAATTCGATGAGCTGGATAGGCGAGCAAAAGCCATAAATGAAACCACCCGGGACATGACAAGAAAACGCCAGCTATTGATCTCCGAACCCGCCATAAGAGGAACCAACTAATCTCCCAGTTCCAATAGCTCTTCATAGCGCTATTTGGGCTCATGAAAAAAATCCGAGTTTTCCCACAAGATGGCATCAACAGTCCTTCTACACCGAAGCTCCTGTCCACCCCCCGAAACAAGAATCCATCCTTTCCCCTCTTGGTATCGGAAAACTCCACCCATCGAATCCAAACTCGCATATCAGACTCAATCCGGCGACAGGGGCGGAGATCAAGCAGCCGGCTAAGAGGATGGGCAAGAGACGGGAGTGAAAGGGGCTGGGGAGGAGGAGGAAGGTGGAAAGCTTCATTTATTGACATAGATTAACAAAGGGAATGGTGGGAATAGCGGTGGGAACTAGATTTTTAGCAATTAAAAAAGGGGCTAGATTTTTCGTCTAACCCCTTGATTTAATTTTGGTAGCGGGGCTTGGATTTGAACCAAGGACCTTCGGGTTATGAGCCCGACGAGCTACCAGGCTGCTCCACCCCGCGTCATGTTTTAATGTTAAACTAATAAAAGTAGCGTGTCAAGCGCATTCTGGAACTTCCGGTCCATCCTGGAATAGGCATGGCAATTTCACCCCTTTTTCCCTCCCTCTCAAGGGGGAGGGAAAAGAGAGCGGGCACAAAGTTATTCCTGAGGCAGCACACCACCCGACGTTCGACGCTTTAGAAATTAAATCGTCCTTTGGGGGAAAAAAGCAGTTGCCGAAGTGGAATTATTTCCCGGCAGCTTTCCTTTTGGAAGCTTTCAGGGGGTCTACAGCTTTGACAACTTCAGGGGCTTTTTCTCTAACGATGTGCGTAGCCAAGTTGCAGCCTCGGGCGGACCATTTTGCTGCCGGGTCCGGGCAAGCGATGCAGTATTGCCCCGCAGAAAATACAACAGCTCGCTCGCAACCCTGACAGCGATCTACAACCGGATAGCATTTCCCCCCGTTGAAAGAGCACCCCTTCTTGCCCATGAAGGTACACTCCCGGCCTACTTTGATCACCTCGCAAACCATCTTCCAACCTCCTTAAAAAAATAATCAGGTCAGTGACCTGAATTTTTGGCTCCCCGGGTTAAAATTTCCATTCTCGGGAGCAGGTAGATTTAACTTTATTTTATACCATCTCTTTGGATGAATTGTCAATATATTTTAATTTATTTTTTAAGGGGAAGACAAAGATCCGGAAATTACTATGGAAAAAGAATCAACAAATCTTGATGATCTCGTAAAAAGTCGTCACTCCGGTGGAAACCGGAGTCCAGAGA
>Ga0315273_10013414_pt1 | contig 10528 bp, 20 predicted proteins | sample YL17G02_0_MG_FD_205753 | JGI IMG/M metagenome (GOLD analysis project Ga0315273, IMG submission 205753) | Sediment microbial communities from Yellowstone Lake, YNP, Wyoming, USA - YL17G02_0 | ecosystem: Environmental > Aquatic > Freshwater > Lake > Sediment | place: USA: Wyoming | collected... | reverse complement strand
CGCGGTACCCGTAGAAGATCCGGACGCCATCGGGGAGGAGGAGTTCCGCAGCCACCTTGGCCTGTCGGTAGGCCTCCTCCTGCGACATACCCTCGGTAGCCACCTCCACCCTTACCGAGAAGATGGAGTAGTTGTGCGACTGCCCGATTCTGGTGATCTGTGTCGTCCCAAAGACGTATGGGGTGGTCATGCGTCCTCCTCTAGACGTTCAGACGGGTGGTAATCGCTTCGATCATTGCCTCGTATGCAGGTGAACTCATGACCTCCTCGACTTGGTCGGGGGTCAGGTTCGCCATCTTCTCCGGCTCGGCGTCCCAGCCGATGTACTGGGACATCTCCCGCTTGGCCAGGGTATACGCCACCCAGTTGGGCCGCCCAGTGGGGCACCGTTTCAGCGTTGCCAGGTACCCCTTGAAGTAGGGGACCAGGACGAATAGCCGGTTCAGCTTCTGGCTACGCGTCATGGTAGGTCACCCTGTCCACGGGAACGATGACCACGTCGGGCATTTCAACCCGCGGGGGCTCGCGGTAGATCCACTCAGTCACGTGGACGATCTCCGCGGACAGGATCTCCAACGCCCGGTGCCACCGGGTGTTGTCCATGACAGGCGCCCTTTCGCACCCCCAGGGACCAGCTCCACCTCCGGCCGCGTAGTACTCCTCGTACAGCCGCTCATTGGCGGCAGCTCGAGCCCGGACCAGTCCCTTGAGGAGGGCGATCCTGTACTTCGGACTGGTGCGAAGCTTGTAGTAGTAGAGGGTAGAAACCTCCCCCACCACATCGGCTTCCTGGGCGTCGTCCGCCACAACCTTGCCGGTCTCGTCGACGAACTGCGACATCTTAATCTTCTTCTTGGGCATCGGTTTCTCCTTCGAGAATGATCTGATTAACCAGACACTCTCGGTGGTAAAGGGTTTGCTCCAAATGGGTGACCCCCGTGACGGGGTCAACCCAGGTCTTGCGAGCCGCCGGACCCTCAAGTACGCCGAAGCAGTACTTGCAGGTCCGAACGGTTCGCTTGTCTTCGCCGACGAGTACCTTCATCACTCGTCGTACGCTGCGAGCAGCGCCTCTCGCTCCTCTTCATACGCCCGCTCCTCAACCTCGTTGGGGTTGAGGGGGTACATCCTCTTAAGAGGAGGGTGGACGGTCCCTTCCATAGGAACCCATTCCGGGGCGGGGACCTGATCCTCCTCCATCGCGGACGGCCCGAAGGCGTACAGGATGAACTCGTGGGAAGCCTCTTCCACGAGGTCCAGATCACACAGTACCCCATGAGGGGAGGTGATCAATGGCCTGGGGCTATCGTCGTAGGTGGACCGGTCATCGACCTGCGGAAAGGCGCGCATTGGCACCGTTACACAGCGGCTGCTCCCCACAACCACGGCGACCCGCCGCGCGAATGCCGCGTACGGCTCCGGGTCGGTGTGGAAGTCCCGGCGGATGTTGTGGGTCCAGCCGTCCCACTCCCGAAGGAAGACCGTCGCGTCTCCAACGAGGACGTGCCCCCGAACAAGGAGGAGGTTGGCCTCCATCTCGCTCAGGGGACGCGTGAAACCGTGAATTCCACGGTGCTTCCAGTGGAACCTGGCTCCGCCCACTTGGTAGGGCGCCAGCCGGTGGAACAACACCGACTCCGCTCCCCCACCCGGCCAGGCGACAAATACGGGGAACTGGCTACCGTCCCCGTGTCCATCGACGCCAGTGGGCTCATTGTGAACCCACGCCTCCCCGCCGTACGCCTCGATGAGGCGATCTCTGGCGATAAGTGCCAGAGTCATGATGGGCCCCATACTAGTTCACCCCCCTGGGCGCGAGGGCCTGGAAGCCATCCACCGTCAACCACTCGGTGAGGCCGGTGTTAAGGTACTGCACGCACACCGCCGTGCCGAACACTTCCAGCACCACAACCCGGAGGGCTCCCCCCCAGATGAGCACTTCGTACTTCATGCCGGTGATCGGCATAGCACTTCTCCCTAGAGCCGGGTTACCTGATTTGGCTCAAAGTCTGATACCTAAAAAAGAGGGGTTTTTACGGATCCCAGGGACCCCCTTTCGAGGGTCCCCAGGACAGCCTTTACCCGGTAAAGTGGCGAATCGTACCCCTGAGTTTGAAGGGCGGGATGTCCTTCCAGCCCTTCTTGAGCAGCTCGTTGCTGTATACGGGGCTGCTCACGCAGCTGATCGTTACGTGGTGCAGCTGCCCGGGGTTCAACCCTGGGTAGGGGGCCGGGAGGGTCACTTTGACCGCTTGGCCCTTGTCGTCGGACGCCACCCCGACGACCTCGAACTCCACCTCTTTCTCGAGGTAGGGCTCAAAAGCTTTGATCATTTCTGGCCCTGGCTTGAAGACCAGGGTGACGTGGTGCCCCGCCACTTTGGGGTGGAGGGGTGGGAAGGCCCTGAGAAGGGCCTCCTTCGCCTCTTCCGTGAGGAAGATCGCCGTGTAGATGGGCTTCTGGACGGGGGGTGTTCGGAGAAGAGCCAGCGCCTTCTCCGGCACCCCGTCGCAGCTGGGGTGGCAGTCGTGCTTCTCCAGAGCGGCCATCGCCGCTTCATGAAAGGTCGAGGCTGGCGGGTTCGGGCTGTTCATCGGGTCGCTCATTCGATCCATCCTTCAGGTGTGGGGCATTCTTTTGCCCACGCTTGAGCGTCAGCAACAATGGGCCGCAACATGTGGCCTCGCCAGACGGGTTCGGGTTCCACCGACGCAGGCAACAACGTCCACGCTTTACCCGGCCCTTGAGCGGCGGCTTCGCTGAGAGCCACATAGCCGTCAGCGGTGCGCCACCCAGTTGCGCGGACCATCACACGCGCTCCGACCAGTTCCCACTCATCACCTTCGACCCGCCGCAGACGGCCAATTCGGATGAGTGCGTAGTAACTGCCTTGTGAGACAAGAATCGTGAGTCCGGTTTTCATGTTTTTTGATCCAAGTAGGAGACGCGCATCACCATCAGCACCAGCAGCAGCACCAGCATCAGCAGCAGCACCAGCCGCATCAGCGGCAGCAGCAGCAGCAGCACCAGCAGCATCAGCAGCCGCAGCAGCATCATCAGCACCAGCATCAGCATCAGCGGCAGCAGCACCAGCATCAGCAGCAGCAGCAGCAGCATCATCAGCGCCAGCATCAGCACCAGCATCTGCAGCAGCATCAGCGTCAGCAGCAGCATCAGCAGCATCAGCATCAGCAGCAGCATCATCAGCATCAGCATCAGCAGCTCGCGGCGGTCGAAACAGTCGCCCTTCGAAACCACGCCAGCCGCGCTCCAGCCACCAGTCCTCGAGAATGGCCCGAGCCGTTGGATCACAACGTCGATCTAACAGCGCGTCCGGTGGCTCGCTACGAGTCAAAAGTCTCCCCACAGCAGAACATCTTGATGGTGTTTCGGCAGATCCGGCAGCGGAGGCCCTGGCTTGAAGACCAGGGTGACGTGGTGCCCCGCCACCTTCGGGTGAAGGGGCGGGAAGGCCCTAAGAAGGGCCTCCTTCGCCTCTTCCGTGAGGAAGATCGCCGTGTAGATTGGTTTCGACATTGTTCTTCTCCCTTGAGCCGGGTTAATTGATTTGGCTCAAATACTGATACCTAAAAAAGAGGAGGTTCTACTGATCCCCCGATGCAAAAAACAACGCCTTGTTTGGGGGCGTTGGTTAAGGGTGTGGGGGCCGACGTTTCCTGACCGTTGAGCTCTGCCCCATAACAAATGGCCTTGCCTACTGCTTGGCGGCGCGAGCTGCGATCATCCGCAACACCGCAGTCAAGAAGCAGACGTGATTCGCGCTAGCGAACCGTGCCACCTGCAGCGGAATGAGACCGACCTCTTCGGCCAGTTCCATCGCTGCGGGGCACAGTTCGTTCGCACGAGCCTGTCTCTCTTCGAGCATGGTTTTCCTCCTTTCCCCGTCTTGATTGCTCAAATCAGACAAGGCAGTTGTAGATGCTGCGCGTGACGTTGTTCATGGTGTCGGCTACGGCGGTATCTGCCCGCGTCAATTTGACGCGTTGGAGTACCCACCGCAGTGGAACCACTACAACAGCCAAGCTCAGTATCGCTATGGTAAGGTAGATTCTCCGGGCCCATCCCAGATCCTCCAACTCACCTTTTGTGATGAGTAGCACTTGCGTGTTGCTCCCTCGAGAACCCTAATTAGCTCTCAAAGTCTAATACCCTAAAAAAGGCGTTTTTACTGATCAGCCAGGCCCCCATACAGGCGGGCCTATTTGCGCCGGATCCGGCCCTCGAACCAGAGCATCCTCCAGACGGGCAGGCGCTTATCGAGGGCGGACCAGCTGATCCGCCAACCACCCTTCTCCACCCACCAGTGCCCCCAAGGACAGGAGGACGTAGGTAGACGGTATCGCAGAGCCCCGCCCACCCGGTATCGGATGAGCAGGGCTCCTAGGAGGCAGTTCACCCGTACGCCTTCTTGGCGGTCCAGTCGTGGAACTGGTTCCCGAGCTTCTCAGGAAGGATGACGAGGAGGGGGTGGGCTACGGCGTTGTGCACAGCGTCCCAGAACTTCTTCATGGTGTTTCTCCCATGAGCCGAGAGATCTAGCTTTGGCTCAAGGGCTTCTACCCGGGTTATCGCTGATTCTTCTGAACGGTCTCCTTGAGCTCCGAGAACTCTCTGGAGGCCAGGTACTGCATGTACTTCGACTTCTCGAGGGCATCGATGAGCTTCTCGAGCTCTTGTGCAAACTCGTGTGTTGATACCATTCGACTGCGAACCTTGCAGATCAGGTTAAGGGCCTTAGCAAGGTCTTCCCGGCTAGCTTCGTCAAAGTGGTGCATCGTTCCTCCGTTAGGGTCCTCTCCTGATACCCTAATAGAGTCCTAGCTTTCGGTCGAGAAAACAGCTAGGCTTCCCCCATGCCCGACATCCAGAAGGACCTGGTTCACACTGTTGACCCGGGCCGCTGCGGCAACTGTAAGCACCCCAAGGCCGCCCACGTAGACGGCAAATGCCTCTTCGAAGCTTCTGACTACAAAGGGGCGTCGTACGAGGCTATACTTGGAACATGAACATCATCCCCTACCAGTTCATCCCCCCGCATGGCTTCGACGCTCTGAAGGCGCGCTACGGCGACTTCAAGTACACTGATCTGTCAAAGGGTGAAGTCGACATCGACGACACCTGGGAACGGGACAATCTGGTCGTTCTTCGGAACGTCTGTGGAACTGGATTAAAAATCCAGTTACACCGCCTGGTCGCTCCGATCTTCGAGGTCTGCCTCGAGGAGGCGATCAAGCGCGTCCCCAGCTACAAGGTTCGGATGCTGGGCGGACACAGCGCTCGGCATATGATGCACGACGTGAAGAAGCCCCTCTCGACGCACAGCTGGGGTTGCGCTTTCGACGTGAACTGGCCGGAGAACCCCGTAGCGAAAACTCTCATCACCGACATCCCCCCGGACTGGCGCAGCGCCTTCACGGAGCAGGGGTGGAACTGGGGAGGAAATTGGAAAGGCGGGGTTGTTGATTCCATGCATTTCCAGTATGCTACAGGGCTATGACCAAATGCCCACCAGGGCATCCCTACCGGCCCCCGACGAATCAGTGCGATGGCTGCCTCGCAGGCATTCCGGTCGATGCTCGAGGGTTTCACCGCATGTCGCCCACAAAAGCGGGCTACCCCGACTACATGACGTGTCAGCGCGAAAAGTACGAAGAAGAAGAGGAGTGACGCCTCCGGCGAATCGCCTATACTCTAGCGGTCCACCGTGGAGAGGAAATGACCGAGACTTTCCAGAGCGTTATCCTTTTCTACGTCGCCCTGAAAAACATTCTGCTGACTGACGCCGGGATGACCATAGCGCGGACGCTAGGGGCCCGAGATCTCATTCTCACGGGAACTGGAAGTTCAGCGCGAGTACGCCACACCGTCGTCTCTCCTACCGTTTCAGCCGTGTGCATCACATTGGGAACGGATCTGGACGTGCTTGAAGCTACGCCCGAAGACCCTGAGCTGTTCTTCCCCTTCGACACGACAGTGCCTGAGCAGTTCGGGACGCAGGTTCAGTGGGACGCCGCTCTGGGAAAGCTGTCCTTGACCGTTACGCCAAACGTACTTGGGCCTAACGAGACGCACCTCAAGCGCCGATATCTGGCCGAAGTGAATTTTCAACGCGGAACAGTCTTGGTACGGCACGAGAATCCGCCGATCAATGAGTTCGAGCCTAGCTTCAAGCTGACTGGTGGGCCCTACATCAAGTCTGGGGTGTAGCCTATGCCGGATAATCGCTTAGACCCCGACATCAACTTGCTGGGTTACTGGGGCTTCGACGAGGCCCTGGAGACGGATGACGCCGTAGACGGAGCCACTAACTTTGCTCCAGCCAATCTTGTTGTCACCAGCGCTACCTCTGTACAGGCGGGGCGTGTTGGGGCGGCTCGTCAGTTCAACGGATCTTCGGGCTTTGCGTCTGTAACCGAAGCTCGTCTTCGCCTTACCAGCGAAACCCTCTTCATGGGGTGGATCAACCTTACCTCAGTTAACGGGGGTGCGTCCCTTCTCCGTACGATCATGTCCTGTGGGGGACCGACTCTCGGGGACAACCTGCTCTACGCCCTGTACGTAGATTCGCTGGGCCGTCTTGTCTACAAGCACACCGCAGCCGCAGGCATCGTAATCGTACGCACGGCTGTCGCCACCATCAAGACGGGGCAGTTTTACTGCGTAATGCTGCGTCGAAGCATTAGCGGGCCCGACCACAACATTGAGTTTTTTGTCGATAACACCCTGATTCCCGTAGCGGATGTCACGGTTAACGCGGTGGCCTCCGCCCTACCCGTTCCTGTCCCTCTGGCAAATGCTTCGGCTATTTTCAGCGTCGCTCGTTCTCAAAAAGAAACAGACTCGGCGTTCTGGCACGGATTGATCGACGAAGTCTCCGTTCACGATGTTGCGCGGGCGTACCAGCCCTATCTTCGCGGGGCCTACTACCGTGTCGCCATTCGTAACGCGACCTCCCATCTGACTTCGACTAATAACGTACTTTCGGTTTCGTCAACCGACATGCGGGCGGGTGTTCGCTGGTGGTGTTACGAGCGCGACCGAGGCTCACCCAGATTGGCGCAGGGGCCTTGTCGTCGGACGTCACCGCGCCAGAGCTGATCTACGACGTTGCCTCGGACACCCTTCTGGTTCTTTTTGTATCCGGCAATCGGATCTATAAACTTACAGGGCAAGCCACGGATAACCCGACTCCCATCTCGATGCCCGCTACTGCGGATGCCGGAGGTATCGTAAAGTCGCTGGAGAACGCAGACGGCAGCGGCATTGGCCTCGGTGGTGGACAGCGCCCTGTCATTCGCGAAGACATCACTTACGTCAACCGTACACCCGTTAAGATCTTCGACTCAGACACTACTTACGACATCGGACTGGGTGGTGGACAGTTCTTCGCTGTGACCCAGAATCGAAGCACGCCTCCCACAATAAACTTTATGGAGTTACCGTCCCCCGATGGGTTCGGTGTAGCTGTCGGGCCTAACGATGGCACCCAAAGCGGCTACCGAATCTTCCGGATGGAAGGTGGCGGTAGCGCGATCCTGGGTAATGCGACCCTAAAGGCTTACGGTAACTTTTATTTCTTCACCCTCCCGCCGCCTCTTGTTTACGGAGACGTCTTCTATGCGGAAGCCTTACGGTTTGGAAAACCGACAGGGGTATTCTCGAATTCGGTCGTCTACAAAGGCGGAGAAATTTTTACTGCCAGCGCGGTCCTCTACAAAATAGGTACTGAGGGTGACGGCACAGACACCGCCAACGTTGGCCTCGGTGGCGGACTTCTGGTAAACGAGTCTCTGGTCTACGTTAACCGCACGCCCGTAAAGATAAGCGGCCAAGACACTCCTGCCTATGACATAGGCCTTGGTGGGGGACAACAAGGTCGAGTAAATACGACGGGGACAAACCGCCCCGGTGGCTTAGCAATAGAGGTAAACCTGTGAGCGACCAATCCGCCTACGCCGTTGAAATCATTTCTCAAAGCGACGCTGACACGTGGCTTCGCCAATTGAGGACGACCCCGGGTAACCCCGGGGCCCAGCGAACTTTGGTTCTGCCTGGGGGCTTGGAGCTTTCAGGAGAATTTTCGCTTACCGCCCGCGACGCCAAAAGCGGCGAAATCGAGTGGGAGCACTCCGGTAAAAACTTGATTACCGACTACGGGCGTCGTCGCTGGATGGAGCAAAAGTGGGGTACTGGTGTGATCGCGTTTGCTCCCTCAATCGAGGCTCCTCAACTCGGGCGCTACAGCGTAGCGACAGATTCCACGCAATCTTTTGCGTCAGGGCCACTGACGCCGGGGCTAACCCCGGCCACGCACACCAAAACTTTCTCAACTACGTTTGGTCTGCCGGGAATAAACAGAACCTTGGGGATCATTGCGTTAGGCGACTCGTCCCCGACCATCCAAGTTACAAATCGGGGCCTAGAGTACCTGATGGCTTTTGCGCTCTTGACGCCGCCAAAAACACAAACAACTACTCAGACGCTGGAAGTCAACTACCGCGTCTCGATGAACCCGATTGCGTGACGGAGACAGCCTAAATGTCCATCAAAGAAATTTTCGGTTTCCTGAACATCTTTCCGGGGAAGTCGGACAAGAAAGCTACGGACCCCGTGCAGACCGAAGTCCAGGCGGGTAACGTCTTCTTCAGGCAAATTACCCGTAATAAGACCATTACTGCGTGGGACACGAACAACACTTCCTCTCCGTCTGTTTTCGTACTTCAGCCGTGGAAGATGGCCGAGTTCCTGTCGGACGATGACCTGACTGTCGGGCACTCTTTCCTCGGTAGCGAGGCGCTCACTGGGACGGGGTACCCGTATAATGGACCTGGCGGAAACTCACTCAACGTTCTGGACTACGCGCACTTTCGAAACACTGGGGCGTGGAGTATCGCGTTCCCCAGCACAGGTAACCCCATCGTCATTGGGAGTGTTGGGGCGCAGGATAACGTCGGGACCGGTTCCTGGGTAAAGACCAACTCCGCCATCTCAGTGAACGACGTTCCGAAGGAGTACACCCAAATTGGAATTGTCTACCAGCACCCAATGGTGGACTTGGGCGCGGTCGTCTCCACGGTAGCGGTGTCCGGTGCGGTACCCAGTTACTTGACTATCGTAGACGCGTCTTACCTTGATCAGCCCCAAATGGAATCGCACGTACATAATGTCGTGCGCATTGCCTCTGGGCCAGATGCAGGGCTGTACCTGGTTCGAAGCCGAGACACGGTTAACAACCGTTTGTACCTGATGACGTTGGATGGGAAGGTTCCCACCTTCACGGCAACGAGTAGCTTGCTCACTTACACGGGCCCCGGGCGGCGAGCCTTTTTCAACGAAGTAGGTATCATTCAACTGAGCGTCGGGCTAGTTGAGACGGGTGGAGTTTTCCGGCCTAAGGCCGCGCGCAATAGCTTCATACTTCGAGCGGTATTCGACAAGACTGGATCTGACGAAACCGTCTCTGGAGCCGAAGCCGAATCCCAGGGCAGCTATTACCTTACCGCCAAGCCCTTTACGCACGGTGAAGGACTAGGTAGCACGGGTGCGATTGCCTCTGGTCGAGACGTAGGTGAATTGGTTAACTCCAGTCTCCAATCCAGTGGCGGAACCATTCCGTTTGGCTTCAACTTTTTTGGTGGGGGCTGTAACGGTCAGGCGCTGGACGAAGTCCAACAGAGGCTGTGGTTTGGGTACACCAACAACTCAAACCAGTCTGGTATTGGCTACTGGCGTTGGAAGACCATCGAAAACCCCAGGGAGATCGCCAATTACTTGGGTACGGGGGCACAGAAGACGTATGTAACCCCGTCCATCAATTTGGGTGCAGGCGAGATCATTCGCGATTTGCGAATTGGCCCAGCAGGAACGGTCTACATCAGCATCTACCACGCCTCTGCGGCCAATGGCGGCATCGTCGCCATTCCGAGAACGGCGCTTCCGTTCGATGCTATCACCTGTACGCAGTACAACATCGCCTCCGGCGGGGGCGCTGCCATTCCGGCCAGCACGGTGGCTGGAACAGCTCTGGACTGGTCACGGGCTCGCGTAGGAGCTGCGGCGGATGGCTCGACCAACGGCGCAGATCAATTCACGTCTCCCTCTGGTAACTTCACTGCCGCAGACAAGTTCCGCGTCATCAAGCTGACCGGAGCCGGTGCGGACAACGGTACGTACAAGATCGCCACCATTGTCGGTGCAACTCAGGTGACTGTTACGACGCTGGCGGGTGGCGCAGTAACGTTCACCACGCAAAGCAACAAGACGTTCGAAATTGGGGAACGGCTGTACGTATTCTTCAAAGACGCGTCTACGGGGCTGGGAAAGATCAACTACATGGAGTCGTTGGCTTTGGGGACGTTCCTGAGCCACACGGTTCCTGGTTGGGTAGCAACCGACTACGGCGCTACCTGCACAGCTAACACGGGTGGCGCTGAAGGGGCCTTCGGCGAGCCCTCTAAGGTTGCGATTGATCAAGCCACGGGAAACGTTTACTGGCTATCGACCGACA
>Ga0315273_10013413_pt1 | contig 10528 bp, 7 predicted proteins | sample YL17G02_0_MG_FD_205753 | JGI IMG/M metagenome (GOLD analysis project Ga0315273, IMG submission 205753) | Sediment microbial communities from Yellowstone Lake, YNP, Wyoming, USA - YL17G02_0 | ecosystem: Environmental > Aquatic > Freshwater > Lake > Sediment | place: USA: Wyoming | collected... | reverse complement strand
TGGGACCTTCTCGCTGCGTTCGCTGGCCGGTTCGAAATGCCTGCGCTCCACGGTCTTCTTCCGCCAGTAGTCGATCAATGTTCGTCGCGCGATCGTCATCATCACCGCCTCCGGCCGATCGATCGGGCCGCTGGACAGGACGCGCGACAGCTTCTCGAGTGTCGCATTGGTGAGATCCTCGACGTCATCGAGGGCCGACCCACGCGATCTCCTCGCGATGAAGGCGCGGACCAGTTCCCTCGCGCTTGCCCAGTCGACCTCTGGAACGTTCATCGTTTGTCGAACCCCGGGAGTGACAGGTCATTTATCGTCCATGCAGGGAGGTGTCGACCCCGCGGAGACAGCGGCGTGGCCGACTGTCGGCACGCAGCTTACACGAGGCTTCCGGCGGCAGGTCCCTTGGGGGGGGCGAGCGAGGGGCCACGGACGGGGTGGCGGCGGATCATCGCCAGTCGCCGGTGGCGATGAAGGAAGCCCAGAAGGCCGGGTGCACACTGAGCCCGCGGGCGCGGCGCGTCCGCAGGATCGTACGGTCCGCTTCGCGCACGGCCTCGGCCGTCTGGAGCCGGTCCGTCAGCCGGGCTCGGTACAGCTCCCGCATCCAAGCCTGCGTCGCGGCATCATCCACCTTCCACAGGCCCATGATCGTCGTGCGTGCGCCGGCGATCTGGAACGCACGTCGCAGGCCGAACAGCCCTTCTCCCGGACGGAAGACCCCAAGCCCCGCGTCGCACGCCGAGACCACCGCCCAGTCGACCCCCGACAAGTCCAGCCCCGCGATCTCCTGGGCCGTCACCACGAAATCGTCGCGGCCGGCGCGCGGGCCACCAGGCGGGCTGCTCCCGGCGTCTCCCGCGAAGACGATCCCCGATCGAAGCAATGGGACGTCGGAGTGCACCACGGCGCTTTGTACGGGCGGACGCCCGGGCCCGCCTGGGCGGACCACGTACGTGGTGCAGGCTTCGCTGATGGAATAGGCATGAGTCGCCAGATGGATCACACGAGCGTGGGCGGCGGATTCGAGGAAGTTGCGCTTGGTCGCCTCCCTTCCCAGATAGACACGCGCTACGCGTCCGCGCGTCCGCGAGCGAGCGCCCGGATCCCGCCATAGCGCGGCAACGTCGCGCACTTCCTCGGCGCTCCCCGGCAGAGAGGCGAAGAAGGCTGTGTTGGGATCGAAGCACGGGACCGGCCCGCGTGCTGCCGCCCCCGGCGCCGGATCCCAACGCGGCACGCCGGGGTTGCCGCCCGGGGCGGTCCGCGGCAGCGGGAAGACAGGGTCACCCATCACCAGCAGTTCCCCATCCAAATCGCGGGCGGACGGTCGTCGTGCGAGATCGCGTTCCGCCGAGAGCACGTGGATCAACGGTCCTGTCTCGGCGAGAAACGAGTCCCGCTTCGCGGGAAGCGCGGCGAAGTTCACGAGCAAGAGCGCTCCGTCCGGCACCACGAAGGCCCGATTCGCGCCGCCGCCGAAGTCCGCCAACGGATCCCACACGCGCCGCCGAAGCGCCCAGCCTGTCATCCGGCATGCTTGCTCGGTGGCCTTCGAGCGGCCGGCCGACCGAGGTGGGGATTCCGCGGCCTGGCGCCAACTCGCGACGAGCGAATCGATCTCCCCGGCCGAGCCCAGGGAGATGGCGTGCACCGAGTGGCTCGAGCCGTCCAGCACGAAGGCCACGTAGGCGCTCATCGTGTCCAGGAGCGCCCCGTGAAGTGCCTGCCCGGAGATCGTGATCACCGAGGGCACGCGACGATATTGACGGTACCGCGAGAAGGCCACGAGCCGGGCATCGGACGGCAACGCGGCGGCGACCTCACGGATTCCTATCTGGTCGTAAGAACGCTCCCGCTGATACACGGTGCTCACGCGCGCCAGACGACGCTCCGCCTGTTCGAGCGACTGCCGCGCGCGCATCACGGTGGCCTCCTGTGCCACCGGATCTGCATCGCTGACACGTAGCGCATCGAGCAATCGCTGGCGGGCCACCTGCAGGCTGTCGCGAAGAGCCCGGGCGCTATCACTACCCGCGAAGGCTGCGAACACCTGACGAAACGCCATCTCGTCGAGCACCAGCGTCCGGGAGCGGAGCGTCGCGTCCCAGGCCGCGAGGATGAGACTGGATTCTCCTGATGCCGCCGCGATCGTAGTGAGCACATCGAGGCCGCTGTCGCGACCGAGCGCGAATTCGAGGCCCTGGCGCTCCGAGAGGACCTTCAATCCGAGGTCGAGCTGCTCGAGCCCCAGCGATTCTGCCCGGGCCGCCGACTCGAAGGCTTCCGGTTCCGACCCTTCGGCCATCCGCGCACGGCTCGCGGGGAGCAGCAGCGGGATCAACCCGGGGTTGCCACGTGACATGCGTTGGGAAGCGCGCGCAAGCGCTTCGTCGAAGCACGCGATCGCGGAGTCCGGGACGCCCAGGGCCTGCCAGGTCAGCCCGAGGTTGCGGAGGCTCTCGACGATTCCGCCCCAGTCCGCGATCTCGCGGCGGATCCCCAGGGCATGCTCACCGAGGATCTTGCTTCGGAGGCGATCCCCGTGGATTCGTTCGAGGACACTGAGATTATTGAACCAACGCGCGGAATCCAGGCTGCGAGGGCCCGTCTCGTCCTGGACCTCCTCGAGACGTCGCTCGAACTGCGCGCGTGCTCGTTCGAAGTGGCCGGTCTCGGCATCGACGATGGCGAGATTGCTGTCGACCTTGCGGGCTTGTTTGTGCCACTTCAGTGAATCCCCTCTGACCAGAGAGCCGGCGAATTCGTAGACCCCCCGCGCGCCCTCGAAATCATTCAAGCTGATCAGGAGCAGCCCGGCATTGTTCCACGCGCTGAACAGCTCGAGCGTGTCTCGGATCACGGGTGTTTGCAGCAGCCCGGCGGCCTGGTCGTACGACACCAGGGCGTCCGCGAGTGAGCCATCGATCTCCTGGGCCCGACCAAGGAGATTGATGGCGCGAGCGAGCGACAGGGTGTCGGGCCGGGGCTGGGCTTCCATCAGCCGCACGGCCTCTTCGGAATACGCGAGAGCGAAGTGGATCTCGCCGAGGTTGACCGCCGCACGGCAGGCTTTCACCAGGGGGCCATATCGCCTCGGCTCATCGAGACCAAGCAATTGCTCCTGGATCTCGATCGCCCGGCGAGCGTTGGTGAGGGCCGCGGGCCAGCGTTCCTGGCCGATGTTCAACTGTGTGCCCGACAGGGTGTCGAGCCACATCGAGACCAGGAGGCTCGTTTCCCCCGGGCTCGCCGGTCCTGTTGAGACACGAACGGAGAGAAGCGATTCTGCCTCGAACAGTTGCGAGCGACTGTTCGGCCAGTTCGCCGGGGACGAGGTGCGCCGGAGCACCATGAGCTGGGAAGCGAAGGTGGACTCCGCGACCGACAGTTCCGCCGGCGAGATCCTGCCAACTCGTGGATCCGAGGGGGCCATGGTCGCGGCCGCGGCGACGGGCGACATGGCCAGCGCCGCGATCATCGCGGCCAGGGTGAGGATCTCTCGGAGGCGATTCCCCATGTAGGCTGGCCACTCCGTTGGAAGGGGATGGATGCGTTGCGTGGAAGCCGTTCCGGGACACCCGGGAGCCCGTTTGATGCCGCCGGCGATCAGGCGTCTTCCGCGGCCGTATCGTCCCCGGCGTTCGCCACGCCTCCCGCACGGCGCGCCTCGCGCCGCGCGATCGCCTCCATGTGCGCGTGCGCGAGCCGCGCGAGCTTGGCGTACTCGTCGAGCGTGAGCGTCTCGCCGCGGCGGCGTGGATCGATGCCGGCGTGCCGGCACAGGCGCTCGAGCGGTTCCTTGCCGAGCGCGAGGGTCTCCTCGAGCGTGTTGAGCAGTGTCTTGCGCCGCATGTGGAACGCGCCGCGGATGATGCGGAACAGCAGCGTCTCGTCGGGCGTCTCGACCGGCGGTTCCTCGCGCAGGAAGAACCGCACCAGCATGCTGTCGACCGCGGGGCGCGGCCAGAACGCCGACGGCCGGATGGTCATCAGGGGTTCGAGCAGCGCGTGGTAGCGCGCGAACAGGGTGAGCGAGCCGTACTCGGGCGTGCCCGCGGCGGCGGCGAGCCGCTCGGCGTATTCCTTCTGCACCAGCAGCACGGCCGTCCGCACCACGGCCCGCTGCTCGAACAGGCGCTCGAGGATGGGCGTGGTGATGTTGTAGGGGATGTTCCCGACCACGGTGACCTTGTCCGCCCCGTGCTCGCGCGCGACCGCCGCGAGATCGAACTCGAGGAAGTCGGCGTTCACGATGGTGATGCGCGGCACCTCGCCGTACTCCTCGCGCAGCAGCTCGGCGAGACCGTCGTCCTTCTCGACCGCCACCAGCTGCCGCACGCGGCTCGCGAGCTTGCCGGTGAGCGCGCCGGCACCGGGGCCGATCTCGACCACGACATCGGTGTCGTGCAGCCGGCACGAGTCGACGATGCGCTCGGCGAGGTCGTCGCGCACGAGGAAGTTCTGGCCGAAGCGCTTGCGCGGGGACAGGCCCCGCATGGCGAGGGCGTCCCGGACGCGCGAGCCTTCGCTGCTCTCCTGCTCGGCGCGCTCGCGGATGTAGGAGGATGCCTGTCCCCCGTGTCCGGGCATGCCGGGTCGGCGAATGCGGGTCATGCCGGCAGTGTAGGGTGCCGCGAGCCCGCGTGGGAAGCGGGTGCGAAGAACGCGCGACGCGCCCTACGCCGCGTCGATCCTCGGTCCGCCGTCCAGCGCTTCGCGTGCCATGTCGCGCGCATAGCGATCCGGCGATGAAGTCGCGACCGCGCGCAACATCGCACGCCCCTCGTCGCCGAGCGCGGTGAGCGCGTAGGCCGCGTGGTGGCGCACCCACCACACCGGGTCGGTGAGCCTTGCCGCCAGCGCCTCGGTGGCGAGCAGCACGCGGGCCTCGCCCAGAGCCCGGGCCGCGTGGGCGCGCACCGGCCACTGCGGATCGCGCAGCGCCGCCAGCAGCAGCGTGCCGGACTCGATCGCGCGGATGCGGCCGAGTGCCCGCACGGCGGCCACGCGCAGGTCGACGTCGTCTGCGTGCAATCGCTGCTCGAGCACCGGCCGGGCCGCCCGCTCGCGCAGCGCGCCGAGCGCGTCCATCACCGCGCGCTCGACCGGTGCCGACGCGATCCCGTGATCGAGCGCCGTCACCAACTCGACGCGGCCGCGTGGTCCGAAGCCGCGCAGCAGCGCCTGCAATGACAACCGCGGGCGACGCGCCAAACGCTCCGGGTGCTCGAGCAGCCAGCGAAGCGCGAGCGCGTCGTGGTAGCGCGCGAGTGCCATGCCGCAGGCGTACGTGATCAGCTCGGGTCCACGCACCATGGCGCGGCGCAGCGCGCGACGGTCGACGCGCGAGCGCAACAGAGCCAGCCGGCGCGCGGCGAGGACCTGACGCCACGGCGAATCGTCGCGCAGCGCCCGGCGCTCGGCGGGGGCGCCCGGCGCGTCCTTCAGCGCGCGCGCGAGACGGCGCCACTCGGCGTGGCGCCAGCGCAGCGACAACTGCTCGAGCGCGGTCCAGAACTCGCCTTCCGGTGTCTCGTCCACCGTGTGACGCAGCTCATCATCCGAGATCTCGCCACGCAACAGGCGCTGGCACTGCGTCGTGAACCAGCCTACCCGCTTTCGGGACTGTCGTCCCTGGCGGCGCTGGTGCACGCGCACGGCGTAGATCCCCACCGCGATGCAGGCCAGCACCACCGCGATGGTGAGCGGAGGGGTGAGATCGAGCCCCGGGAGCGGGACACTGACGGAGCGCACCATGACGCCACGGTTATCGGCATCGTTCGGGAGCCCCTTGAGCGCGGTCGTGCCGGGCCGGCGGTGGCAGGTATGCGTGCGGGCGGAAGTGGCGTGCCGTGTCCGCCCCGGCTACTCGCCGGGAAGGGCCGTGGGCGGGTCGCCGGTGGGGAAGCGGAACAGCGCGCGGGAGTTCGCGGTGGTGATGCGATCGGCCTGCTCGGGGTCCCAGCCGCGAAGCTCGCGCAGCTTCGGCAACAGTCGCGTGAGCAGTCCCGGCTCGTTGCGCTTGAGCACCCGCGGTTCGGGCTCGAGGTAGGGCGCGTCGGTCTCGAGCACCAACATGTCCTCGGGCGCCATGCGCACGGCCGCCTCGAGGGCTTCGTGGCCGTAGGTGAGACAGCCACCGATGCCGAGCTTGAACCCGATCCCGCGCGCGCGTTCCACCGCCTCGGGGCCGTCGTCGAAGCAGTGCAGCACGCCGCCGGCGCGCGGCCGGTGCGACTCGAGGATCGCCAGGGTGTCTTCCAGTGCCGAGCGCTGGTGGATCACCACCGGCAGGCCCACCTCGTCGGCCAGGGCGAGTTGCGCGCGGAACCACCACTCCTGTTCGGCGCGTGCCGCATGGTCGCGAAAGAAGTCCAGCCCGGTCTCGCCGATCGCCACCACCCGCGGATGACGCGCGGCCGATCGCAACTCGTCGAGCCACGACGGCGGCACCCTGCCCGACTCGCTCGGATGCACGCCGACCGCGAGGAACAGCGCGGGGTGCGCGGCCGCGAGCTCGTGCGCCTTGGGGATGATGTGCGGCGCGTAGGCGATCTCGATGAAATGGCTGATGCCCGCCACCCGCGCCCGGTCGAACACGTGCGCGCGGTCCTTGTCGAAGCGTTTGTCGGCGAGGTGGCAGTGCGTGTCGATCATGCGGTCGCCGGAGGTTGCATCGTGGCGAGTGCCCGGGCGACCCCGGCGGCGTCCGCGGGACGCGCCGCCGGATCCTTCTCGAGCATCGCCATGATCAGCTCCGCGAGCGGCGAGGGAACCGTGACCGGGAGCATCGGTGGTGTCTCGCGCGCGACACGCTGGAGCATCTCGGCGGGAGACCCCTCGAACGGAGGGCTGCCGACACACAGCTCGTGGAGCGTGATTCCCAGCGCATACAGATCGCTGCGCGCGTCGGGGACGGCGCCGGTGAGCAGTTCGGGTGCGACGTAGGGAAAGGTCCCGACGATCGCACCGGAGCCGGCGAGCGCCGGATCGCCCGACACGTGCGCGGTACCGAAGTCCATGAGCATCACGCGCCCGTCCCGGCACAGGATGACGTTGTCGGGCTTCACGTCGCGGTGGATCACCCCGCGGCCGTGGGCATGGTCGAGCGCGTCGGCGAGCGCGCGGCCGATGGTGATCACCCTGGAAGGCGGCATCGGTCCTCGCATCTCGTCGCGCAGCGTGCGGCCCTCGACGTACGGCATCGCCAGGTACACCATGCCATCGGCCTCGCCGGCGTCGATCACCCGCACGATGTTCGGGTGATCGAGCGCCGCCGCCGCGCGCGTCTCGCGCAACAGGCGCTCGCGTGTCGCGGGGTCCCCGGCCAGGGTCGCGTGCGCGAGCTTGAGCGCGACCACCCCCCCGAGCCGCGTGTCCTCCGCACGGTAGACCGTGCCCGTGGCGCCCGAGCCGAGTTCGGCGAGGATGCGGTAGTGCGACAGCCGCCGGCCGATCATGCGAGTCCCTCCGCGGTTCCGGGTGACCGGGGCCGGCGTCACGATCCGTTCGCGGCGGCCCCGTGATCCAGTTCGATCCGCGGGAACAGGCTCTTGACCTCGGCCAGCCTGCCGGTGGCGATCGGCGGCTGGCCGTAGCGCGGCGCGGCGGCCTCGCCGCGCGTCTCGCCCGGCTTGCCGGGGAGCATGAGCAGCGACCACAGCTCCTCGCTCTTGCCGGGGATCGCCGGCCATGACCAGAGCGCCACCAGCCGCAGCGTCTCGAGCAGCGCCGCGAGCGCCGTGCCGAGCTCGCCGCGCCGCGCCGGGTCCTTGGCCAGCGCCCACGGCTTCACCTTTTCGATGAACTCGTTCGCCCGCACCACCGGCTGCCACGCCAGGGCGAGCGCCTCGTGCACCTCGATGCTCTCGAACCGCGCGGGCACGCCGGTCACCGCCGCCCGGGCGGCCGCGGTCATCTCGTCGAGCTTGGCGTGCGCCTCGGACTCCAGCGTTTCGGGTGTCCAGTCGGTGGGCGACATGCCATCGAAGTACTTGTGCACCATGGTCACGGTGCGGCTGGCGAGGTTGCCGAGATCGTTCGCCAGGTGGGTGTTGCAGTGCTCGGCGAACAGCTCGAGCGTGAACTCGCCGTCGCGCCCGGTGGGCACCGCGTCGAGCAGGTAGAAGCGCAGCGCATCGGCACCGTAGCGCTCGGCGATCTCGACCGGGTCCACCACCACGCCTGACGACTTCGACAGCTTGTCCCCGCCGCGCGACAGGATGAAGCCATGGATGTAGACCTGCCGTGGCAGCGGCACGCCGGCCGCGAGAAGCAGCGCGGGCCACAGCACGCAGTGGAACCGGCTGATGTCCTTGCCGATGAGGTGGAATGCGTTGGTGAACTGCGGTGTCGCGGTGCCGGCCCACGCGGCACCCGGGCGGCCCTGGCCGTCGAGGTCCGCGAACACGTCCTGCCGCGTCGCGGCGGGGCCGCCGACCTCGGTCTCCCTGGCGAACCACCACAGCGAGTAGCGCCGATCCGGCCAGCCCAGGGCCGAGAGATAGTTGAGCAGCGCGTCGGCCCACACGTAGGCGGTGTGGCGCTCCGAGCCGGGGATCTCCTCCGGAAGGCCGATGCCCCACGGCACGTTGACACGGGTCACGCTCACGTCGCGCAGCCCGTCCTTGATGACGTTCATCACCTCGTTGCGGCGGTACTCGGGCCAGATGAAGTCGGGGTGCATCTCGAGATGCTTGAGCAGGGCCTCGTCGTACTCGGAGAGCCGGAAGAAGAAGTTCGACTCCTTCACGTGCTTCGGCTTGGTCTTGTGGACCGCGCACAGACCGCCTTCGATCAGGTCCTTCTCGAGTTTGAACTCCTCGCAGCCTTCGCAGTAGAGACCCTCGTACTCCTCCTCGAACAGCGCGGGCTCGCCCGTCTTGGGACTGCGTGCCTCGGCCAGTCGCGCGAACAGCTCCTTCACCGCCATCTCGTGACGCGGGTCGGTGGTGCGGATGAACTGATCGTACGAGACACCGAGTGTCTTCCACGCCTTCACGAACGACGGCACCAGCTCGTCGACGAACGCCTTCGGGGTCTTGCCCGCCGCTTCGGCGTTGCGGGCGACTTTCTGTCCGTGCTCGTCGGTGCCGGTGAGGAAGTACGTGGCGTCACCGCGCTGGCGGTGGAAGCGCGCGAGCGCGTCGGCGAGGACCTTTTCGTAGGCGTGCCCCATGTGGGGTTTGCCGTTCACGTAATCGATCGCGGTCGTGATGTAGAAGCGTTTGGGCACACGGTCTCCGAGGTGAAAAAGCGCCACGAAGTATAGCGGAACGCCGGGCGGCGCTCCGAAGCGCGACGGCGTCGCGGACTCCGCGACCGCCGCCGGGGCCGCTCCACCCGCGATGCGCCGAGTCCGCCGGTGGCGCGGGACGGATCGTGAAGCAGACGATAACCGATTGCGGCCCTTCGGATTGCACAGCACTCCGGCGGGGATCGCGCGGCGCCCGTCACGGAAAGCCCGTGATACTCCCGCCGCTCGTGCGTAAATGACTCCGATGGACACGCACGAGATGGCCCTGCCCCGACCGCTGCCCTGGTCCGCCGCCGCGACGGCCGAGGACTGGGACGCGCTGTACGCCGGGCAGTTGTCGCGGGTCTACAACTTCTTCCGCTATCGCGTCGGGGCCGGCCCGGAGGCCGAGGACCTGACCTCGATCACCTTCGAGAAGGCCTGGCGCGCGCGCGACCGCTACCGCAGCGACCTGGCTGCGTTCTCGACCTGGCTGTTCACCATCGCGCGTCACGTGGCGGTGGATCATCTCCGGCGCACGCGGGAGCACGTGCCGCTGGAACATGCCGCGGGGCTGGCGTCCGGCGAATCGGCCGACGCACTCGCGGAGCATCGCTCGGACGTGGACCGGCTCGCGGGGCTCCTCGCCGGCCTGCCCGAGCGCGAGCGGGAACTGCTGGCGCTCAAGTACGGCGCCGGACTCACCAACCGGGCGATCGCCCGGCTGACCGGACTCGGCGAATCGAACGTCGGCACCATCCTGCACCGAACGGTGCAGCAGCTGCGGGCCGACTGGTAGGAGGATCGGATGGACGATCGTTTCATGAACCAGTTGCGCGAGGAGCCCCGGCCCGGATTCGCGCGCGCGCTGCGGCAGCGTCTGCGTGCCGGCGAGGGCGCCACGACCGCGCCACGCCGCGTCTTCCCGCTGCGCACCCTGCTCGCCACCGCCGCCGGTCTCGCGGTGGTCGCGTCGCTGGTGCTGTTCCCCTCGGTGCGCGCCTCGGCGCAGGCGTTCCTCGACCTGTTCCGCGTGCGGCAGTTCACCGCGGTGAGCTTCGATGCCACGCGGCTGGAGCGCTTTCGCAAGGAGGGTGACAGCAATTCCATGCTGATGTTCGCGAAGACCGAGAAGCTGCAGGATCCTGGACCGCCCCGGGTGTTCACCGATGCAGGTGCCGCGGGCGCGGCGGCCGGTTTCGCCGTGCGCGTGCCCGGCCTGCTGCCCGGTGGTCTCGTCGCCGACACGGTGACCGTGAGCGGCGCGGGCGCCGCGCGCATGAGCGTCGACACGCA
>Ga0315273_10013411_pt1 | contig 10529 bp, 19 predicted proteins | sample YL17G02_0_MG_FD_205753 | JGI IMG/M metagenome (GOLD analysis project Ga0315273, IMG submission 205753) | Sediment microbial communities from Yellowstone Lake, YNP, Wyoming, USA - YL17G02_0 | ecosystem: Environmental > Aquatic > Freshwater > Lake > Sediment | place: USA: Wyoming | collected... | reverse complement strand
TATTGAAGTTGATAACGATAATCCTGAAACGATTTCTTCTGAAAGAGTGGTTACTCTGGATGTTTTGATAAGTGATATAAACGGAGCTTATGACTTGGGCTGGATTAAAGATAAAAAGACCAGAGACGGACTTATAAAGGAGGCAAAACTCATTATCAAATTCGAGAAAAGAAGAGATGGAAAATATGAGAAGAAAATAGATAAAATTATTATAAAGCTAATCGAAAAAGAATTGGATCTGTTATTAAAGAAAAATAAAATTAACAAACAAGCACATGATTTATTAGAAGAAGATTTGAATTATATTATCAATAATAACTAACCTATGAAAAGAAATATTTTATTATTTTTTGTTTTAGTAGTTTTATCTCCATTACTAGCAATACCTTTCGGATATTTATTAAATAGTTACATTTTTATCATAAGTGGTGGATTTGCTACTTTTTCTTTGCCAACAGATTTATCGGCAATTATAAATGGTTTGCCAGTTTCTTATCTATTTTTAACACCATTATTATTTATTATTTTGGGCAAATCCAAAAAATTATTAGTGGCCATTATACTATCACTACCAATGTTGATTTTTTCCTATATTGTTAGTCCAGAATATTTATTCTGGTCTCTCATTTTCTTTATCTCGGGAATTATTCTCGCCAAACTCATCAATATCATCATCTCCAAATTCAAACGACCAAATCCGCCGATGGTGATAAAATAGTCTGATTCATTCGAATTCCTCAGAACAAGCAAATTCACTGTAAATGGAATTTTCTTTTACGGTTGGGAAACAAAAACAATAAAGCTCGCGGAGCGAGCCTCATTGTGGGCGCGTTGTCAGACAATTTGACTCGCCAATTGACAGAAAAAATGGTAAAATAAACAGACAAATTCAGTGGCGCTAGCAGCTAATAAATAAATATATGGAAACAAAAAAATCACGTGTTTTGATGGTTGATGATGACCCCCTAATATTGGAGATGTATTCAATCAAGTTTAAAAAGGCCGACTTTAAATTTTTAGGACTGTCTGGCATCGATAATAATTTTATCGAAAAAGTCCTTCAATTTAAGCCGGATATCATTTCGATGGATATAATTATGCCGGATATAGATGGTGTGCAGGCCGTAAAATTATTAAAATCAGATTCCAGAACAAAAGATATTCCCGTGATTTTTCTTACCAATAAAGCCGATGGTGCTGAAGTTGAAAAGGCAAAATCATCAGGCGTGGTAGGATATATTGTTCTGGCATATTCCGAACCTGCCAAAGTTGTTGATATATACAGAAAATATCTGGACAATCCCAGCCAGGAGTTTATAGATATGTCGCAAGAGAAAAAGCAGCCGGATGGAGCATATTAATATAAAAATTTTCGGGAAAGTACAGGGAGTATCCTTTCGCCATTCTGCCCGGCTGGAGGCAAAGGAGCTTGGGATTGCCGGTTTCGCGTGCAATGAGCCGGACGGTTCTGTCTATATGGAAACCGAAGGCAGCAAGGAAGCACTCGGACAATTTTTGGATTGGTGCAAGAATGGTTTTGAGTTTGCGGAGGTAGAGAAAATAGAGTCTTTCTCTGAGGAGATAAAAGGGTTTTCTGATTTTGTTATAAAATGAAATTACTCTTTAAATTCCTCGGGGTTTGACATTGGGCCTTTATTTGATAGTATATTGAGGTCCCGCTTTGCGGGATTAAATTTAGTTTTTTCATGTCTAGATCGCTCAAAAAAGGCCCCTATGTCGATCCTAGGGTGCTTAAAAAAATAGAAGGCAAAAAACCGCAGGATACTGGGGTTATTAAAACTTGGTCAAGAGCATGTGTTATCTCTCCGGAAATGGTCGGTTTTATTTTTGGGGTCCATAACGGCAGGGAGCATATTGAAGTTTTTATAACAGAGGATATGGTCGGCCACAGACTGGGAGAATTTTCTCTTACCCGCAAATTTATAAAACATGGAGGCAAAATGCAAAAAGACCTTGAAGCCAAGAAAAAAGAAGATGAAATAAATGCAGCCAAGAGCGCCAAAGCTACGGCTGAAACAGCAAAGAAATAAAGTAAATTTTATGGTAAATATAACAGCACAACTGAATGACTACAGGCAATCACCGAGAAAGGTAAGAGTGGTAGCCGATGCCATAAGAGGCAAATCAGTGAAGGATGCCAAAAACAGGCTGGATTTCATAACCAAGAGAGCCACCGGCCCTTTGCATAAACTTTTGAATTCGGCCATAGCCAACGCCAAAAATTTAGGGGCAAACGCCGATAATCTCTGGGTTAAATCAATTTCAGTCAACGGAGGCAAGATATTGTATAGGCGCAGGCCGGCAGCGCACGGCTCCGCTCACCCCATTCATAAAAGAACGAGCCACGTAAAAATAACGCTTGTAGAAAAAAAATAATTTTATGACCCATACAGTACATCCATACGCACATAGACTAGGCATCATCCGTGATTGGAGGTCACGCTGGTTTGGGGTTAAATCCAAGTATAAAGAAAATTTAAAAGGAGACGTTCTGATCTATGAATATTTGAAAAAGCGTCTGAAGGGGTGTTTTGTAAATTCAATTGAAATTGAAAGAGGAGTGAAGACCTTCAGGATTATTATTGAATCTTCCCGTCCGGGGTTTATTATAGGCAGAAGCGGAGAGGGCATGAACAAACTTCGGGATGACATAATCCGCTTTATAAAGCGCCACAAGTTGAATCTCAAAGAAGAGCTCAAAATAGACGTAAAAGAGGTAAAATCGCCCGAATCAAGCGCCATGATTGCCGCCCAGATGGTGGCCGAAGGGCTTGAAAAAAGGATGCCTTTCAGAAGAGTGATGAAAACCATGATTGAAAAAGCGTTTGCCAATCGTGACGTCAAGGGTGTTAAAATAACTCTTTCCGGTATTATGGGAGGTTCAAATATGGCTAGAGTGGAAAGCAAAAAAGTCGGCCGCATACCTTTGCAAACACTGCGAGCCGACATCGATTACGCTTTTTATGAAGCCCAGCTGCCGCTCGGAAAAATCGGCATAAAGGTCTGGATTTATAAGGGAGAAATTTTTAACAAGGATAAAAGCGTAAGAACATAATTTTACTATCATGCTGTTTCCCAAAAAAGTTAAATACAGAAAGTGGCACACTATGCGCGAGAATCCAAAAAAAGTTGGACCGGCTACCCGCAATGTTGAAGTTTCCTTCGGTTCTCACGGGCTTAAAGCAATAACTCCCGGTAGAATTACTTCCAACCAGATTGAATCGGCCAGAAAAGCCATTACTCACAGCTTGGGCAAAACAGGCAGAGTCTGGATACGCGTTTTCCCTGACATGCCTTTTACCAAAAAACCGGCTGAAGTGAAGATGGGCAAGGGGAAGGGAGATATCGAAGGATATTGCGCCAGAATTAAAGCTGGGCAGGTTATGTTTGAAGTGGACGGGGCGACTCCGTTAGTGGCGATTGAATCTCTGCGCAAGGGCGGCACTAAAATGCCCATAAAAACTAAAGTCATCGCGAGACAATAAAAATGAAAAATAAAATCACCGCAAAAAGTAAAACGGATTTGGAAAAGGAGCTTAGCGAGAAGCGCTTGGCTTTGCATAATATTAGATTTAATCTGGCCGGCAGCAAGAATAAAAATGTCAAAGAACAGAAAATGGTGAGGAAAAACATAGCCAGAATTATGACAGCATTAAATGGAATGAATTAAAAATTATGAAAAAAGTGGAAATTAAAAAAGGCGGGGAAGGGAAGACGGGAGGAAAAATTCTGAGCGGGACAGTGGTATCAGACAAAATGAAAGACACCTGCGTAGTTTCAGTTACAAGGTTTGTAAAACACGGAAAATATAAAAAATATTACAAAATGAGCAAAAAATATAAAGCCCATGATGCCGGTAATACCAAAAAAATTGGGGATAAAGTTTTTATAAAAGAAAGCAAACCAATATCAAAAGACAAACACTTTATAGTTGTAAGTTAAAAAACATGATTCAAGCAAGATCAATAGTAAAAATAGCAGATAATTCAGGCGCCAAAATAGGCCGAGTGTTTAAGGTATTGGGCAGTTCCCGAAAAAGATACGCCAAAATAGGCGAGCTGGTTATTTTTTCCGTGCAAAAAGCCGAGCCCCGCAAGGAAATAAAAAAGAAAGCGATACTTTTGGGCCTTGTCGTCCGCCAGAAAGCGCCTTTGAGGCGAAAGGACGGCTCCTATATTCGTTTTGATGAAAATGCCGTTATTGTGGTGGAACAGAAGAAAGGCGAGATTATTCCTAAAGCAGGCAGAATATTCGGTCCAATTCCGAGAGAAATTGCAGAAGCGGGAATGCAAGCAATAGTATCTCTGGCGCCGGAAGTGATATAACCCCACCCCCGGCCTCTCTCCTAGATGCAGGAGAGGGGAGAAGGAAAAAATAAAACAAAAAAAAGATGAAAATCAAAAAAGGAGACAAAGTAATAGTAATTACGGGCAAAGACAAAGGCAAATCAGATGTCATCTTAAAAGCTTTCCCAAAAACCTGCCAGGTTTTGGTGGAGGGAGTTAATAAAAAGAAACTGCACAAAAGACCAAGAAAGAGCAACGAGAAAGGTAAAATCATTGAACAGGCTACGCCGATTCATGTTTCTAACGTAAAAAAGATATAACTCACCCCCAACCCCTCTCTTACATTAAGAGAGGGGAGAAGGAAAAAATAACACAAACCATATGGCAACCAAACCGATGAAAGAAAAAACAAAGGAAGCGTTTAAGGAACTCAAAGAAAAATTGGGATTGAAAAATATTATGCAGTCTCCCAAAATTGTTAAGGTGGTAGTCAATGCCGGAGTCGGCTCCTTCAGTGACAAAAAGAAGATAGATGTTGTTTTGGACCGATTGGCCAAAATCACCGGCCAGAAGCCTATAAAAAGAGGCGCCAAAAAATCAATTGCCACTTTTAAATCAAGAGAAGGAGATGTCGTTGGAGTACAAGTCACTTTAAGGGGAGAAAAGATGTGGAGTTTCTTGGACCGGCTTTTTAATATCGCCTTGCCGCGAACCAAAGATTTCAGGGGCATTCCGCCCGGTGCTATAGATGAAATGGGCAACTATACTCTTTCCATAAAAGAACACATCGTTTTTCCGGAAACTGCCGATGAAGACCTTAAAGATGTCTTTGGCTTTTCCGCCACCATTGTCACCAATCTCAAAAATAAATCCGACACCCTGGAATTTTTCAAAGCCTTAGGTTTTCCGTTCAGGAAAAAAGGTATTGAAAAATAATAAAGAGTAGGGTAATATAGTACATTGCCGCTTTTGAGCGGCGTTTTCAACCCATAGGAGGCTTGCGAGATGTTGAGAAATCTACCTACTCCTGCCAAGGGAGTTCGTATATTGGGAGTCTGCCTGAACCGAAGGGATCAGGCGCTCCTTCTGGAGTTCTTTAAGGGGACAAATTTCAATTTCTATTTCGCTGACGATGTCGAGGCTGCTTGTAAAATGCTTCAGACGGCGAGACGTACCCCAGTTGTTCTCACTGAAGCGAAGGATGGCAGAAGTAATATAATCTGGAAAGATGTGCTGAAAGCTTCCCAAAGCACACTCGTGATCGTGGTGACTCGTCGCCCGGACGAAATTTTCTGGGTTGAAGCGATGGATCTTGGTGCGCACGACGTTATTCACAGCCGTCCGTTTCATCCACGCGAGGTCTGCCGGTCGGTTGTGCTGGCTTGGAAGCATTGGCAAGACAGTCAGCCTTAAGAGGCGGTGAAAAACCCAAACGGGTTTGAATTGAGGACGGGAGAGCTATCATGGCTCCCGTCCTTTTTTAACGGCTCAAATACCCCAGTAGCAGAGCGAAGCTCGCTACGGGGCAGGCCTGTTATTTGAGCCATTGTGTTTTTGGCGCGAGTATGTTATAAAAGCGTGGGAGGTGTGTATGCAAAACGCAAAAATATTTTTAGTTGAAGACCACCCTGACATGCTTCAATCTTTGCGTGAGATGTTGGACAATAACGGCCACACAGTAGTCTTGGAGGCCTCTGATTTAGAAGAAGTTTTGCGGATTACCAATAGTGGTGAACTGAAAAATAGCGGGGCTGATATTGCCATAGTTGACGGTAATTTTCCGGAGAAAAAAGGAGGGGAGGTTCTTTTCAAAGGACCAGCTGCCGCCAAGGCAATAAAGGGTACCAATCTGCCCATAAAAGTGATTGCCCATACTATGGCAGAGAAGGAATTTGCCACTTATGGTGATGTCTATGTAAGAAAAACAAATTCCAAATTGCTTCTAGAAACCATAGCCTCTTTGTGAACAAATCGCTTCTGCCAGACGGAAAATCGTTTCCGTCTGGCGGGGCGATTTTCTTTTTCTTTTTTTAATGCGCGATGAAGAGTCCGATAACGCGGTGGAAGCCGGCGGAGAGGAGAGCACGGCGGGCTTCGGAGAGCGAAGCGCCAGTGGTATAGACATCATCCAAGATAATGACCGTTTTTGCCGCCGTTCCATTTTTCAAAAACGCGCACATACTGTTTTTCACATTTTCCTCTCTTTCTTCTCTGCTCAATTCGGTTTGCCTCTTTGTTTCCCTCACTTTTTTTAAGGTATTGTAAGAAACTTCTATATTATCTCCGCCCAGTTTTTTTATTTCTCTTACCAATTCTTCGCATTGGTTAAACCCCCTCTTTCTCTTTTCTATTTTACCCATCGGCATTGGCACAAGAAGGGGCGGCATGCCCTCAAACAAAGCTATGTCAGAAGAAATGTCCATAATTTCTTCATATAAATAACCCGCTAGACGCTTTCTCAAGCCGGAGTTATTTTTGTATTTTATTGATTTAACTATAAGCCGGACAACCTTATTTTGATAGTCAAAAAGAACAAAAATATCCTTTATATAAACGGGCGATTTGGGCAAAAGATCCCGCATTATTCCTGCCGGCAGACCTAAAAGCTTCCGGACTCTTATATTTTCCGGCACCAAAATATCCTGAACATGCTCAATAAATTTTCCCCACTGGCTTGCAAATATCTTCAAAATTTTCATTATGTTATAATAATACAGTATGAGTTTTATTTCTGATATTTTTAAAAAGAAAAGTACCAGCGCTTTGGGCATTGATATCGGCTCCTCCTCCATCAAAGTGGTGCAACTCCAAAAAAAGGGAAACAAGGCCATATTGGAAACTTATGGCGAACTTTCTCTTGGTCCTTACGGAGGAGTTTCAATCGGCCAGTCTACCGGTCTTACAACCGAAAAAATTGTACAAGCCATGAATGACCTCCTTTCAGAAAAAGAGGTGGCTCTGACAACCAAGGTTTGTGGTTTGGCCATTCCTTTTAAAGCTTCGCTTCTTTCTGTCATACAAATGCCGGCCATCGGGGAGAAAGAGCTGGCGGGGATGATAAGCATAGAAGCACGCAAATACATACCTGTACCCATTTCTGATGTGACGATTGACTGGTCTATTATTCCCAAAAGAGAAGTGGAAGATATTCCTGTGATGCAGGGTGAAAATAAAATAAAAACAGTCGATATTCTTTTGGTGGCGATTCATAACAACATAATCAACCAGTATAAAGAGATAACTGAAAGAACGGGGCTCTCCGCCAAATTTTTTGAGATAGAAGTTTTCAGCACAATGAGGGCGATTTTGGAAGGGGTACAAGGCCCGGTTATGATTTTTGATATGGGGGCAGCTGCCACCAAGCTTTACATTGTGGACCGCGGACTCATTAACCACTCGCATACCATAAATATGGGCTCCCAAGATATTACCACTAACATTGCAAGGATTTTAAGCATTCCTGTCGAAGAAGCGGAAGTAATCAAGAGATCCATCGGTATGGGCAAAACCGCAGAAGGCGTAGACCTTACCGAAGCGGTTTCCGTCGTTGCAAACAATATCTTTTTGGAAGCCAACAGATTTCTGTTTGATTTTCAGAAGAAAACAAACCAAAATATCAAATCCGTATTTCTAACCGGCGGAGGTTCAGCTTTAAGGGGCTTTAGAGATTTAGCAGCCCAAAATTTTAAAGTGGAGGTGATTTCGGGCGATCCGTTTGAAAAAGTGGAAACTCCGGCATTTTTAGAGAATATCCTCAAAATGACCGGTCCCGAATTTACAGTCGCTGTCGGCGCCGCCTTAAGATGTCTTCAGGAAATTTAATTAACTGCCCACCGTCAACATATTTATTTACACTTGCGTATATTTATAGAGTATAATTGAAGTAAGTATTATGGCGCCTAATTTTCAATCATCATTTATTCCCAAAGAACCGGTAACCGAGAAGGTTTTCAAAAAGAAAAAAACCGGAATTGTCGGTGTTTTGGTTGTTTCTCTATTCATCACTTCGATCGTTGTCTCCGTGGCCCTGTATGTTTATAAAGGTATTGTAAAAAATGATATTCAAAATCTGGAATCACAACTTGCGGATGCGGAGGAAAAGATAGACAAAAAGACAATCAATGAGATGACTCAATTTGGCAAAAAATTGGAAATTGTCAAATCAATCGTCACCAGGCACCAGGTGATATCAAACTTTTTAGTTTCCCTGGCTTCCTCAACAGTCAGTGCGGTTCAATTTACTGATTTTAATTATGGTGCCATAAAAGAGGGCGGTCTGTCCGTTACTTTACACGGAAAAGCCGCCAATTATTCCAGCATTGCCCTGCAGGAAGATGTATTTCTCCGAAACAAGCATTTCAAATCAGTAGTCTTTTCAGAACTGACTTTGGCCGATAAAGGTCTGGTCGCCTTTGATTTGGCGATTTCTGTTGACCCGCAAATTTCTATCTATTCCCCGTAATTTGAATTTCAAAAACATGAGCAGCATTTCAATACTTTCATACGTAATACTCACCCTTTCAATCGGGTATGCTTTTGTTTATCCTTCGATAGGGGACCTGTCTGCGCTTATTGAGGAAAAACAAAAATACAATGAATCTCTGGAAATGGTGAACAATATTGAAAACAGGAAAAATGAATTACTGACCAAATTCAACAGTATCCCGGCTGCCGATAGAAAAGACATCGAAACTATTTTACCGGACTCTCTGAATTTTGTTAAATTAGTTTCTCAAATTGATGCTGTAGCAGCAAGCCACGGCATATTAATAGACAGAATTTCTTCAAGGGAAATAGATTCTTCAAGCGGGGGATCAATAGAAGAAACCGGATCCCAGAAGCCGTACGAATCATCAGTCATTGGTTTTTCTTTTGATGCCTCATATGACAGATTTAACGCTTTTATGAATGATTTGGAGAAAAGCCAACGGATTTTGGATATAAAATCCATAAGATTAGCGACCAAAGAAGATGGCACCTATTCTTACAACGTAGAATTTGAAGCCCATTGGCTTAAACCATTATGAAAAATCCAAAAAACAAACGCACAGCCATTATGGTCATAATTCTTTTAGGGCTTTTAATCTTGGCTTATAAAGTGATGTTTGTGTCGCCCGATGTTGACACTTCGCTCATTGACGAAAATATTTCCGCAAGCAAGAGAGTTGAGGATATACTGCAGCAGGTCGAAAGTATAAATTTTGATACAAGTGTAATGCAAGACCAAAAATTCGGCTCTCTCAAGAGTATCGAAATCCCCCTCATTTCTTTGCCGGTTGGGAGAAAGGATCCCTTTTCGGGGATCTGGGCTTCCAATTAAATCCTAAACTATGAGTATTTTAGATGTTCTTGTAAAACAAGGTGTTATTGAGGCTAAGGATTTCACTTCAATAAGAGAGAAAAACCAATCTACCGGAGAAGATATCGAAGAAACACTCCTATCTTTCGGAGTCAGCGGGGAAGATATTTTAAGGGCCAAGTCCGAATATTATGCTATGCCCATTAAAAAAGTCGACCTTTCTTCGGTAGAAAGCAAAGTACTTGATTATATTCCGGAAGAGGCCGCTGTTTATTACCAGTTTGTTCCCATCGGAGTAAAAGACGGCGTCTTGGAAGTCGGGATAACAAATCCTGATAATATTTTAGCCCGCGATGCTCTGAATTTTATATCATCAAAAATAAATTTACCCTTCAAAACTTTCATCATATCCACTGATGATTTTAATAAAGTTGTGAATCTGTACAAAGGACTTTCGGGTGAGGTGACCAAAGCCCTGTCTGAGTTGGAGACCGAGTTTGTTTTTGACTCCAAAAAGAATGGTGAAGATTCGGGAAAGAGTAAAAAAGAAATGATAGAAAGGATCGAAAGCGACAACGAAAATGTCCTGGATACATCCAAAAGCAAAGGCACCAAAGTTATTGAAAACGCTCCGGTTACAAAAATAGTGGCCACCATTCTGAGGTACGCAATCGACGGCCGGGCATCCGATATCCACATAGAACCGGCATCCGCAAACGTGCGGATTCGTTTCCGGGTGGATGGTGTCATGAACACAAGCATCGTTCTTCCATCAAGAGTGCACAGCGCTGTTGTCGCCAGAATTAAAATTATGTCCAATATGAGACTTGATGAGAAAAGAAAACCGCAAGACGGGAGATTTTCCGCAAAATTGGACAACAGAAAAATAGATTTCAGAGTTTCTACATTCCCGACTTTTTTTG
>Ga0315273_10013408_pt1 | contig 10531 bp, 7 predicted proteins | sample YL17G02_0_MG_FD_205753 | JGI IMG/M metagenome (GOLD analysis project Ga0315273, IMG submission 205753) | Sediment microbial communities from Yellowstone Lake, YNP, Wyoming, USA - YL17G02_0 | ecosystem: Environmental > Aquatic > Freshwater > Lake > Sediment | place: USA: Wyoming | collected... | reverse complement strand
GTGGCTCAACAGGCGAAGTCAGCGGAAGAGTTTCAACTGGGAAGAATTCAAGGAGAGACTCAAGCGTTTTCCCTTACCAAAACCCAGGATAGTGAAAGGTTACGCTTGGATTTATGCTGCAGGTATGTGAACCTGCCTGAAGAGCCGGATGCGGGAAATCCGCAAGTCCGGTTCTGTGAGGGGTCAGCGACAACTGATGTATGGTTGAGATGGTGTGGCACCGCCGGGAAACCAGGCGGAAACGGAGAACACAAACATCGACCTACAGCGTCGGAAGAAACTGATCTACTCGACTCAAAAAAATCACAGGAGATGAACCGCCGATACGACAACATCACCGTAAGCTGTAATTTTTTTTGAGGGGGGGAGAGAATTGCCTCCCTGGCATGTGGTGGCGATAAACATCCTCCTTTCCGAGGAGACTTTTCCCTTTGGAAGGATGTCGCTGAGATTCAGCGGAGATACCTTGAAGAATACAAGGCAAATAGAAGACGCATAACAGAGGATGCGAGAGCGGAAGCTGAGACGGGACGCGACTACACCAATCGGTTGCTACTTGAGTTGATGCAGAACGCCGATGACGCAGCCGCCGAGAGACCAATCGGCTACAAAGGACTTGGCTTCAAGGCAGTGCTGGACATTTGCGAGTCTGTGTTCATTTACTCAGGTAAGTTGCACGTCAAATTTGATCGAAACGCCAGCCGACAGATATTGCATCAGTATGGTTTTGGTCAGTTGGATGAAGTGCCTGTGTTGCGACTTCCATCTTTGATTCCCGATGACCGGGTTAACAAGGAAACCTGGCAACTGCTGACACAATTACGACACGGTCATTGTTCTGCCGTGGAAGACGGACAGGATTCTTGATTCATTCAAGCAGGAGTGGCAATCAGTTAGTGCCGATGCAACGGTTCTGCTTTTGTTGCACGCCTTGCAAAAGGTCGTTTGGGAAAGCCCAGATGGCGATCCGATCGAGTGGCACTGCAAACGCAACGGGGACATTTTTCCAACTGAAGAATCGAGTCCGGTGCCCATGATTCTCCATGGGGAATTTGATCTGGAACAGAACAGAAAGCGTGTCCGCCCTGCCGGGAATCGGGATGAAATCGTGCAAGCACTGGCACGTTGTGTTGCGCTTGCCCTTTCGACTGTAACGGACGACGGCACGTTCTTAGATTTAATCGAGCCGCGAGTCCCGCTGGAAAACATGACCACACTGGAGGGGGAAATTTGAAACGGTTTGAAGGCTGCCGTTGAGAACATGAAACTTCTACAAAGCGGGGTGATGGTTAGCGAAGTGCGTCTCTGCCCTGAAGCTGGTGGGGATTTTCCGTGGCCTTCGGATCAGCGGCTGGGGAACTGGACTGTATTCAAGGAAGCGCTCCGAGTCCGAAGAACTGGTAGATTGAGCGACCTACATGTGCTGTTGCCGGGGGTGGACACGCCTGCACGCGAGCAGGTCATTCGATCTTTTAACCCCGGGGCTCATTTCACTATTCACGACCTGGAAGTGCTCCCGCTCTTTCCAATCGTCGGACAAGAAATGCCGGTTGCTGTGTCGGACTATCACCTATTCTCCCCACCCAAGGATGGTCCTCCGCGATCAGCGCCCGTCGGTATTCGAATCGCGTTCTTACAGAAACAATTTTCGGACGACTGCAGCAAAAAGGCGGGGGTGGCGTCACTCTTGAAAAAGCTGGGCGTCGCTGAATTCAATCCGGCAAGCATCTCGAAGGCTCTTACCGCGCTCGAGTTGGAAAGCATCCAACCAGAAGTGTTGTGGAACTACCTACAGGCTGTCGTCACGCCGATGCTTAATAAGTCGGATGCGGTGATGGACTGGAAGGATAGATACAGAGAGAAGTTGATTGAGCGGACCAAAGTTCCCTGCCGTAATGGTGAATGGAGGCCCGCGATCGAGGTTTATGCAGGCCAGGACTGGACCGGGAATAATTTCTTGGAACACGCATACGCCTCGCGTAGTGACCGTGCATTCCTCTGCTCACCACCGCAGGATGAGGAAAATCGCAAACACTTTGAACTGCTTGCCCGTTGGCTTGGCTTGGGCTGGTCTCCGAAAGTTCTGCCTGTCGTCAATTATGAGGATAGGCCAGAAACCAAGGAAGGCGCTCTATGGAACGGCGATATGTTTACTGTTCCCTCAATGCCAAGCAAATGGCGCGAGCATTGCGCGGAACTTTGCACTACTTCGCATAAACATTTGAGACATTACACAGCCCGCCTTCGGCAAGACTGGACAATCGATGGTGACGAAGCGGTCTTGAGGTTGCCGTTTGTGTTTGCCAGTGTCGTTCGAGAGTGGAGATGCTACAAGGATTTATTTCACTCGGTTGTCTATCATTCCAGCAATAGGCAAAGAGACAACGACAATGAGAAGCTTTGGTCTCCGGCCTCTTATCTTGCTCACCTGTTCAAACACGTGGAGTGGATTCCGGTGGAAGAGGGCGAACGGCTGGCAGCTGCTCATGATGTCTTCATTAAAGGCGATCAGGTTTACGAGGAATTGAAAGGCTGGGTCTTCGCGCCATCGATTGACGTCAATACCGCCATCTCTAAAGAGATTGGCATCCGCGCTGGTTGGGAGGACGTGAAGAAACCGGACTGGCTTCGTTGGTTGAAGGAATCCCTCGAACTTAAGCCTATGGAAACCCACGGTCAGCAGGCGCGCATCGCAGCCCTTTACCAACAGGCACTTCGACATTTCGGCGAGCGTTATGATGAACGCGATCAGCGGCTTTGGCATGAGGCAACCTGGTGCGTCGAGAAGCGACCAGACAACACAACGGTGTGGCACTTGGAGGACGACAGTCGAAAAATCTTCTACGTTGATCGCCCCGATCTATCTCGGTTGCGATGGGATAAGCTCAGGATATTCCCGGTTGAACTCGGCTGGTCAGGCAATAGGGAGAAAGTCCGCAAAATCTTTGACGTCTCGCCGCTGAGCAAGCACCTGCGTGGCATGGCGGAATTCACAGGCGAGAAAAGAGACAAACTTGCGGGGAAAATTCGCGAGCGCTTCGAAAACCGTGTCCGCTGTCTGGCCGCCTTTCTAAAGGTCAAGGGCAATGAACCCATAGCAGCCCAGGAGAGGTGGGAAGAACTGGATTTCCGTGTAGGACACGGCCTGCGAGTGAGTTTCATGCTTAACGGAGAGCATCCTGAGATACAGCCGGCTCCGACGTTCTTCCAAATAAAAGCTGAGCAGACAGCGCCCGCACTCTGGCTTGATGCTATCGACAATTTCACCGATCAGGGACAGCCGCGAGACATCGCTTGGGAAGAGGCTGGCTCCGCTCTGTGCTACACGGCTGGATTGGCTCTGGAAGACGGAACTGTCTTCTGCGCATTGCTGGGCTGTGGCGAGGACAGCCTGAAACGCAAGCTGCTCAATCTTGGCGTCACCGAGCTCGATGTGCAAACCGCTCTTGAGCCAACCGGTCGGCGGGAAGAGGCCGACCACTTACAGCCGCCCAGCTCCAAACCACCGCCTGAGGACAAGACACGTCGCACAGGCCCACCCGAGGACATGGTAGTCGAGACTATTGGCCAAATTCTGGACGACATAGCACCAGAGGGTGATCTGAAAGCGCTAAACGAAAAACTGGCAAACGAAACGCCGGAAAAAATCGAAGCGATCGTTAATAGAACTGTTCGCGGGGACACCAAGCTAATCCAGGCCCTAAAGCAGGCCTGCGAATTTCGCTGCCAGTTTCCGAATTGTGACATCCGAATACCGAAGAAAGACGGCAGTTTCTACATCGAAGTCGCACATATCAAGCCGGTACGCTCAGGCGGTCCAAGCGTCTTGGGGAACTTGCTGGTCTTGTGCCCAAACCATCACAAGGAATTTGATTTCGGTCGCGTGGAAATCATCGAGCAAACACCCGAATTACTTCAGGGCAAACTTAACGGTAAAGAATTCAAAATCGCTTTCCCTCGTGCGTGTATAGTGCCGTGAATCAAATCGATAGGAGACCAGCGGCTCTGTGTCCCGGGATTGAGCTGCCTCACTGTGTGCTAGCTGCCATGTACTCCCACATCCCCACAGGGTAGGGCAGAGGGTATGATGTTACGGCTTCCGAAATACTGTTAGACACTACAGTACAATCGGTAATCATCACTTCCATTTCAAACGTCCATTGCATACTTGTAGGTGAACACAAGCAGACAGTAGCATTTCTTTTTTAGAATCAAAAATACGCATCAACCGGATGAACCTTTTTCATCCCGTCATTCAGGTGATGAAAAGCGGGACGTGAGCGAAGCGGGTGACGTCGACGAGGCCGCGGTCGGTGATCTTGAGCTCCGGGATAACGGGCAGGGCGAGAAACGATAGGGCCATGAAAGGTTCCGGCAGTCGGCAGCCCAGGGCCGATGCGGCCTGACGGAGTGCTTCCCACCCCCGGGCGACTTGTTCAAGAGGCCGGTCCGACATCAGGCCGGCGATGGGCAGGGGAAGCGCCGCCAGGACATTGCCATCCTTTACAACCGCCATACCTCCCCTGAGGGAGACCACTTTCCTCACCGCTGCCAGCATGTCCCCATCGGTGCATCCCAGGCAGATGATATTATGGGAATCATGGGCGACGGACGAGGCCAGGGCGCCCTCCCGGAGGCCGAAGCCCCGGACCATTCCCAGCCCGATATTCCCTGTCCCTTGGTGGCGTTCCACCACGGCAATCTTGATCAAATCCCGCTCGGTATCGGTCACGACGGCGCCTGCCCGTACAGGAGCGGGAAGTATGGCGCACTTCGTCAGGATCTGATCGGGAACGAGGTCGATAACCCGGATACGGCTGCCTGCGGCAGGGATCGCAAAGGCCGGCTCATCGATGGGCTTGACGTTCATGGGGCTGAGTCCGCCTGGTGTCTTGAAACCCGGAAAGTCAAACGTGATTGCCCCATCGTCGAACACCTTCCGTCCCCTCTTGAAAACCTTTTCAACCCGGAGCGGCTGAAGCGAAGACAGGACGAGGAGGTCGGCCTCGTAGCCCGGGGCGATGGCGCCCAGATTCTTCAGGCCGAAGTATCGGGCCGTGTTGATAGTGGTCATTTGAATCGCCTGGACGGGATTGAGACCCTCACCCACGGCCAGATCGATCAGACGATCCAGGTGGCCGTACCTGAGCAGGTCCCGGGGATGGAGATCATCCGTCACGAGGGAGCACCGGGCAGCGGTGGCGGGTGTCACGATGGGCAAGAGGGCTTGCAGGTTTTTCGCCTGGGTGCCCTCCCGGATCATGATGTGCATGCCCAGACGGAGTTTTTCCATCGCCTCCTCGGCTGTCGTGCATTCGTGATCCGAGCCGATGCCGGCCGCGACATAGGCGTTGAGATCTCTTCCCGAAAGCAGGGGAGCATGGCCGTCTTTCACAAGGTCGCAGAAGGCGATGATCTTTTCCAGGACCGGCGCGGCGCCGTTTATGACCCCCGGGTAGTTCATCATCTCGGCCAGGCCCAAGACACTTTTTTCATTACGGAAGGCTATCAGGTCTTCAGCGGACAGGGTCGCACCCGAGGTCTCCAGGTGCGTGGCGGGGACGCAGGAGGGAAGCATGAGGAAGAAATCCACGGGTAGTCTCTCGCTGCTGTCGAGAAGGTAACGGATTCCCTTTGCCCCCAGCACATTGGCGATTTCGTGGGGATCGGCCACGATGGCGGTAGTGCCCCGCGTCAGAACTGCCCGGGCCAGCTCCACCGGGGCGAGCAGGCTGCTTTCGACGTGGATGTGGCCGTCGATAAAGCCGGGGCAGAGGCATTTCCCCGCGGCGTCGAACTGCTCCGGCCCGTCGTAGTCACCGACGCCGACGATGGCGCCCTCGTGGATAGCCACATCGGCTTCGATGATCTCATTGGTAAAAACATTGATTACCCGACCGCCCTTAAGGACGAGATCGGGGGCGATCTCGCCCCTGGCGGCGCGGATTCGATTCAAGAGGGCTTCCGTGGTCATTGGGTTCGAAAGATCAGCGGATTTTGGCGCCCGCCTTCGGCTCGCGGTCAAAGGTCAGGACGGTCAGACTGTCGGCCGTATCGGTGGCAAGGAGCATGCCCCGTGATTCGACTCCCATGAGTTTTGTGGGTTTCAGATTGACAACGACGACGATCTTCTTGCCGACCAGCTCTTCCGGCCGGTAATCCTTGGCGATACCTGCCACGATGGTGCGTTCTTCGCCCACGTCGATTTTCATCTTGATGAGCTTGTTCGATTTGGGAACGGCTTCTGCCTCGAGGACGGTGGCCACCCGCAGGTCTACCTTCTCGAAATCGGCATAATCGATCTCGGCTTTAAAGGGGGCGGCATCCGCTTGAGCTGTTTCCACTTTTTCCTCCTTACGGTATTCGACACGGGGGAAAAGGGCCCCCGATGGCTTGAGTTCATTTCCCGCGGCCAGCCCTCCCCACCGGCGGAGGCTTTCGAAATCCTGGGTGGTGGCTTCTTCGATCCCGAGTTGCGCCATGATCTTCCGAGCCGCCCCGGGCATGAAGGGCGAAGTAAGGACAGCCACGACCCGCAGGGCCTCAAGAAGATGATAGATCACCCCGTTCAGGCGTCCTTTCCGGTCCGGGTCCTTGGCCAGGACCCAGGGCTGGCTTTCGACGATGTATCGGTTCATGGCATTGATGAGTTCCCAGATGGCGATGAGGGCCTTGTGAAGCGCGAGGTCCTCGAAGCCTTTTTCCACCTCCGCCACCACCCGCACAATCAGATCCCGGAGCCCCCGGTCTTCGTCATTAGAGGCATCTGCAAGTGGGACCCTGCCTTCGCAAAATTTCGAGGCCATGGTCAGGGTGCGGCTCACCAGGTTGCCCAGGTCGTTGGCCAGATCCGCGTTGATCCGCTGGACAAAGGCCTCTTCGCTGAAGCTGGAATCAAGGCCGAAGACCATGTCCCGAAGCAGAAAGTACCGGAAGGCCTCCAGGCCGTACTTGTCTTTAAGCGTGAGCGGTTTCACAACATTGCCCAGGGTCTTGGACATCTTGCTCTGGTCCACGTTCCAGTAGCCGTGGACGTTCAGATGCCGGTAGGGTTCGATCCCCGCTGCCTTAAGAATCGTGGGCCAATAGATGCCGTGAGGCTTCAGGATGTCCTTGGCGATGAGATGCTGGGCAACGGGCCAGAAAGTCCGGAAATTTTCCCCCTCGGGATAATCGAGGGCCGTGATGTAGTTGATCAGGGCGTCGAGCCACACATAGGTCACATACTGGTCATCGAAGGGAAGGGTGATGCCCCAGGTGAGCCTGCTTTTCGGCCGGGAGATACAGAGGTCTTCCAGGGGTTCCCGGAGGAAGGCCAGTGCCTCGTTCCGGTAGCGCTCAGGACGGATGAAATCGGGATGGTCCTTGATGTAGCCGACGAGCCAGTCCTGATATTTGCTCATCCGGAAAAAGTAGTTGCTTTCCTTGCGGTATACGGGTTTGCTCTGATGGTCGGGGCACTGACCGTCCTGGAGTTCCTTCTCCATATAGAACCGCTCGCAACCCACGCAGTAATACCCTTCATACTCGCCGAAGTAAATGTCGCCGGCCTCGTAGACCTTCCTGAGAATCTGCCGGACCGTCTCGACATGGTTGTCGTCGGTCGTCCGGATGAAATAGTCGTTCGTGATGGCAAGCTCCGGCCAGAGGGCCCGGAACTGGGCGCTGATCCTGTCGGCATAGGCCTTGGGCGTCATGTTTGCCTTCTGGGCCGCCTCAGCGATCTTGTCGCCATGTTCGTCCGTTCCGGTGCAGAAAAAGGTCCGGTAGCCGCAGAGCCGGTGGTAGCGAGCCAGGACGTCGGCGACGATGGTGGTGTAAGCATGGCCGATGTGAGGAGAGGCGTTCACGTAGTAAATGGGTGTTGTAATGTAAAACTTCTTGTCCATGTATAACCTGCCTTTTGAGGTATCTCAGGCTCCCGCTGCGATCCTGCCGCCCAGAGCGGCGGTGGTGAGGGTTATCGTGTTTTGAGGCAAACCGAATTTCGCTTGTCAGGCGTCCTTGATACAGATGGTGATTTCCCTGCCGTCTTCCAGCTCCACCGAGAACTCCCCGGCAAGAATATTCTGGCGAACAACCTTCCCCGGTCCCTCGGCGGTCGGGATGACCTTTCCGCACTTGGGCATGTCCTTGCGCATAGCCACGTAGCCATCGTATTCAAAGGACAGGCAGCACATCAGGCGGCCGCACAGGCCGGAGATTTTCTCCGGATTGAGGGACATATTCTGCTCCTTGGCCATCTTGACGGACACCCGATCCAGGTTACGCAGCAGGCTGGCACAGCAGACCTCGCGGCCGCAGATGCCGAAACCCCTGACCATGCGGGCCACTTGCCGGGCGCCAATCTGCCTCAACTCGATCCTGGTCTTGAATCGCTGGACCAGATCCTTGACGAGCTCGCGGAAATCGACCCGGTTCTCCGCAGAAAAGTAAAACAGTAGTTTGCTCCGGTCGAAGAGGCAATCCAAATCGATCAGTTTCATGGGAAGGTCGCGCGCTTTGATCCGTTCCTGGCAGAATTGATGGGCCACCGCCTCCAGATGCTGGTTCGTTTCCCTGGTCCTCAGGTCTTCCTCGGTAGCCTTGCGTACAACCTTTTTCAGGTTGGCGGGAGCTTTCCGGGGGAGCAGTGGTGAGACCTCCGCTACTACCGTTCCGATCGCGAGACCGTTGTCGGTTTCGACGATGACCTGATCGTCTTTCGCAATGGACGGATCGGGGCATCCAAAGCTGTATGTCTTTCCTTCCTTTTTAAACTTAATCACAACAATGAGTTCCAAGGATTCCATCAACCTTTACCTGGAAAGTAAAAAAGCGCAAATATCAATAAACACAGGGCCTTCTGTCTCGGACACTTTTGATTTTCCATCATTTTTTCAAGAGTCTAAACATCATCGCCTCTATTGTCAACGCTTTATTGGCGTTGCGCTCGATGGCCAATAACGCCCCTTCCACCGTCCGAATGCAACCGAGAATCTCCATCCCGGACAGCCTTCCGGCAACACCTTCGATCACATCCAGACGATCTCCGTTGATGAGGGCGCCGACCTCGCCCGTTTCCTTGTAGATCAAGGCGTCGCGGTAGCAGTTCATGAGAATGGCGAGACGGTCAGTGACCTCTTTTTGGGTCTGGCCGAACTCGGCGGCGAAGAGGAGCAACGCCAGGGGGTCCTCGCTGTTCATTGCGGCAACGGCGTCCATGGCGGTTTGCCTGAAGGTCAGATAGGACTCCCGATTGATCTCCATGGCCTGGGCGATGCTGCCACCGGCCGCTGCGGCGAGCAGCTGCGCCGCATCTCGGTCGATGGACAGGCGATCCATGAGGAACCTGGCCACGATTGTCCCCGGCAGGGGGTTGAAGCGAACCTGCTGGCAGCGGGACAAAATGGTCGGCGGCAGAAAGTGGGGCCGAGCGGTGACCAGGATGAGAACATGGGCCCGTGAAGGCTCTTCCAGCGTTTTCAGCAGGGCGTTGGCCGAGGGTGCGTTCATCCTGTCGGCGTCCGCCATGATGAAGACGCGCTTTCCCCCTTCGGCGGGGCGGAATTTCATGTGATCCTGTATCTCGATGACGGTCTGGATCCGGATGAACTGGCCCTCGGCCTGCACGTTCACGATGTTGGGATGGTTTCCGTGATCCGCTTTCAAACAGGAGGGGCAGGCATCGCAGGCATCGAGTAGCTCGGGAGCGCGCCCGCAGTTAAGCGCCTTCGCGAAGGCAAAGGCTGTTGTTCGCTTGCCGATGCCCCGCATGCCGTAAAAGAGATAGGCTTGGGCAACGCGGTCCTTGGCCATGCTTGCCACGAGGACCGTAATCTGCTTTTCGTGTCCGAATATGTCCTTGAAAGACATTGCCGAATCAGCCTTCCAACAGGGCCGCAAGGCAGCGCTGCACCTCACCTTGAATCCGGGAAATCTCCCCCGTGGCATCGATGATACGGAAACGATCGGGTTCACAGGCGGCTGCCTGCAGGTATCCCTCCCGAACCTTGCGGTGGAATGCCTGCTCCTTCCCTTCGAAGCGGTCATCGATCGCCTTGAGCCCCTTAGTCGCCGTCCTTGCCTTCACCCGCATCAGACCCGTTTCCACAGGCAGATCGAACAGGAGGGTCAGATCTGGTCGTAGAGAATCCGTCGCAAAGACATTCAGCGTTTCGATGAGATCGAGATCCATCCCCCTGCCAAAACCCTGGTAAGCGACGGTGGCGTCGATAAAACGGTCGCATAAAACCACCTTGCCCCCCGCGAGCGCCGGCTTGATGACTTCCCTGACGTGTTGGGCACGGTCGGCGGCAAAGAGCAGCAGCTCCGCCTTTGCACAGGGTTCGAAACGGTCCTTTGTCAGAAGCATCTCGCGGATTCGCTTCCCCAAGGGTGTGCCCCCGGGTTCCTCGGTGAGGAGGAAAGGGATCTGCCTCCGGTTCAGGAATTCACCGGCAAGCCTGGCCTGTGTCGTCTTCCCGCAACCTTCAATGCCTTCAAAGGTGATCAGCCAGCCCATGGATGATGCCTGCCCCAACTCATGAGA
>Ga0315273_10013407_pt1 | contig 10531 bp, 9 predicted proteins | sample YL17G02_0_MG_FD_205753 | JGI IMG/M metagenome (GOLD analysis project Ga0315273, IMG submission 205753) | Sediment microbial communities from Yellowstone Lake, YNP, Wyoming, USA - YL17G02_0 | ecosystem: Environmental > Aquatic > Freshwater > Lake > Sediment | place: USA: Wyoming | collected... | reverse complement strand
TGAACGCGCGCCGTCCTCTCGTGGGCCACGCAGCGTCGCGAGAGGATCTCGGCGAATTCGAGACTGCCGACGGAGGGGGTGAGGCGGTGTTCGATGATCTCGTCCACTTCGGAGAGGAGCGTCGGGCTGAGGATCACGATCGGAACGCTGAACCCCGCGGACCGGAGTTCGATCCCCTCGTGGAGCGTGGCGACCCCGAGCATCTGAATACCGGCGTCGATCGCCGCGCGGGAGATCTCGACCGACCCGTGGCCGTAGGCGTCGGCCTTCACGACGAGCAATATCTTGCAGTCGGCCCCGATCGCGGACTTGATCGCCGCGAGGTTCCGACCAAAACGATCCAGATCGACTTCGGCCCAGGTGGGGAATTCCATAGCGCGCGCCGGAGGTCCGGCACGTCCACGATTACCATACGCACCTGGGAGAAGCAAGCGCGCCCTCGTGGACAAGGCCGCCGCGCGCCACTACACTTCGGCCGTGCCTCCCACCGGATCGACTCCCTTGAGCGCACCCGACCGCGACGGATTCGCCGCAGCGGCGGCGGACCTCCTGGACCTAGTGCGGCATCTCTCCGGCCCCGAAGGCTGTCCCTGGGACCGCGAGCAGACTTCGCGCACCCTCTCTCCCTATCTCGTCGAAGAAGCCCACGAGATCGGCGAGGCGATCGCCCGCGGAGACGCGGTTCACGCGCGGGAGGAGGTCGGGGATCTCTTCTTCCTCGTCGCGTTCCTGGCCGTCGCGCTGGAGCGCGAGGGCGGGATCGCGCCCGCCGAGGTGGTGCGCGCGAACATCGCCAAGATGGTCGCCCGCCACCCGCACGTCTTCGGCGAACGGCGCGAGCTGGACACCCAGGGCGTGCTCCGTCAGTGGGAAGAGGGAAAGCGGAGCGAGGCGGGACACGACACACTCCTGGGCAAGAGCCCGCCTTTGCTCCCCGCCTTGCTGCAGGCCTATCGCGTCCAGGAGAAGGCCGCCTCGGTCGGGTTCGACTGGGAGAACGTCGGGGGCGTTCTGGCCAAGCTGAAGGAGGAGATCGCGGAGGTGGAGGGCGCGATCCTGGAATCCCACCCGGAGCGGATCTCGGAGGAGCTGGGCGATCTTCTCTTCGCCGTGGTGAACCTCGCCCGCTTCGTGAAGTCGGATCCGGAGGCGCACCTGCGCGCGGCCACGGGAAAATTCCGCCGCCGCTTCGATCGCGTGGTGGAGATGCTGCGCGAGAAGGGGCGCTCGCCCCAGGAGGCGGGCCTTCCCGAGCTGGATCGACTCTGGGAAGCCGTCAAGCGCGAGGAGCGCGCCTAGGGCTTCGGCTGCTCCGGCTGCTCCGGCTGCTCCGGTCGCTCCAACTCGGCGACGTAGTTCAATCTGAGTTCGGTCAGGACGTGCTTCAGGAACCGGACTTCCTCTCCGGTCAAGTTCCCGGCGGTGCGCTCCTCGATCATCTCCAACATGTCGATCGAGAGCTTGGCGTGCGCCATATCCCTCTCGATCTTCTGGGTGAAGGGGTTCACGGTCTTCCCCATCTGCTGCATCGCCGCCTGCTGAAACGACTGCACGAGCCCCAGGAAGAGGTCGCGCTTGCTCATCGTGCCCGTGGGTTCGCCGCTCGGGTCAGCCATCGAAGTTCGCCCCTCCTCGTTCAGCGGATGCGCTCCGCGATCACCATGGTGAGATAGGAAGTCTCCCGCGCCGCGAGGAGGACGGGATGGTCGCGGCTCTGGCCCAGGACCTCCACCAATCGCAGCTCGGCGCGCGCATGCTTGGCCGCCGCGCGCAGGATTTCCAAGAACGCCTCCGCGTCGAGGTGGTGCGAGCATGTCGCGGTGGCCAGCGTTCCGCCGGGCTTCAGGAGCCGGAGGGCTGCCGAGTTCAACGCCACGTGCTTGCGCGCTCCCTCGTCGAGCGTCTTCTTGCCCTTCACGAATGCCGGCGGATCGAGGATGATCATGTCGAAACGCTCTCCCGAGCGTTCGAACCCATCGAGCGCCTTCTCCACCTCGGATACGCGAAACTCCACCGGCCGCATCGACGCGTTTCGCTCCACGTTGCGCCGCGCGCGCTCGATCGCGGGCGTGGAGCGGTCGATGCCGATGACCGACGACGCTCCCGCCACCGCGCAGTGGAGCGAGAAGAGACCGGTGTAGCAGAACAGGTCGAGCACGCTGCGTCCGCGCGACTCCTCGGCCACCCGCTTGCGGTTGAGCCGTTGGTCCAGGAACTCGCCAGTCTTCTGTCCCGTCTTCATGTCGCACGTGAGCACGAAGCCCTCGTACGGCGCGTCCACCAAATCCGGAACCTCGCCCCGCTCGATCGGCTCCAGGAGCGGAAGTCCTTCGTACGAACGAGCGGGAGAGTCGCGCCGGCAGAGGATCCCCTTGGGCTCCACCATCTCCTGCAATACGTCCAGAATCTCCTCGATCCGCAGCTCGACACCGAGCGTCAGGCTCTGGACGCACAGATAGTCGCCGTAGCGGTCGACAACCAGGCCCGGGAAGTGATCTCCCTCACCGTGAAGGAGACGGTAGGTCGACTCCACCGGCAGGATCCGGCGCCTCAGTTCCAGCGCCAAGCGGATCCGATCGCGGAAGAGGTTCGCGTCGATCGCCCGCTCGTGCCGCGCGAAGAGGCGCACGGCGATGAGCGAGTGGGGATTGTAGAGTCCCACGCCGACCGTCGTCCCGCGGTGATCCGCCACGAGAACCTCCGCGCCGGGCATGGGCTCGCCCTCTACGCTCTCCACCTCGTTGCTGAACACCCACGGGTGGCCGGAGCGAAGCCTTCGATCCTGATTCTTGCCGAGGCGGATGACCGCCATGGGGGGCCTCAGCGCTTCTTTCTTCGGGAAGGAGGCGTTCCGGCCCGGCCCGCGACCGAGGGCGAGAGCCCGAGGTAGCCGATCAGCTTGTTCACCAGCTTGGCGGCGAAGAAGTCGGAAGCGGGCTGACCGGGAATCGGACAAAGTTCCACGACGTCGCAGCCCACCACCTGTCTCCGTTCGCACACCGCGCGCAGGAGCGCCAGGCCTTCGTCCCACGCGAGACCGCCGGGTTCCGGAGTGCCTACACCGGGAACGTACGCGGGATCGAACGCGTCGAGATCGACGGTGATGTAGACCGGGTTCGCGAGCGCGTCGAGGATCGCGTCCACGGGAAGCCCCTGCGCCCGGATTTCGCGTGCGAGGAACACCGGCGCCTTTTCCGCGTGGACGTAGTCCGCCTCCTCGCGACTCACGCTCCGGATCCCGACCGCGACGGTGGAAATTCCCAGCTCGCGGATCCGGCGCATGACCGAGGCATGGCTGAGCTTCGTTCCCTGGTACTGATCGCGCAAATCGAGATGCGCGTCGAGCTGAAGAACGCACATCCCCGGATAGCGGGCATGGAGGGCGCGGACCGGCGCCTGCGTGAGCGAGTGCTCGCCTCCCAGCGTGAGCGGCACCATTCCCGCTTCGACCACCTGGGCCGTTACCGCTTCGAGACGTTCGAGCCCTGCGGCGGGATCGGCGGGATCGACTTCGATCTCGGACAGCGTGGTGATTCCGATCCGATGGGGCTCGGTATCGAGTTCTTCATCGTAGAACTCCACCTGGCGGGACGCCTCCAGAATCGCGCGCGGTCCGAAACGAGTCCCGGGCATGTAGCTCGTCGTCTGGTCGAAGGGAGCCGGGATGATCGCCACGCGGGCATTGCTCAGCCGGCACTCGGCCGGATCGAGCCCGAGAAACAGCAGGGGAGGCGGGGGTGCGAGACGCGCGCGGGGTGGTCTGGGCACGTGCGGATCCTCGTGGTCAGAACATAAAGGCCCGCCGCGGAGTCTCCGCGGCGAGGCCTTCAATCAAGGAGGGAGAGGATATCAGTAGTCGGCGTCGGCGTCTTCCGAATCGTCCTCCTCCTCTTCAGGGTCGTCTTCGTCCTCCTCGTCGTCGTCGTCGTCATCCTCGTCTTCGTCCTCGGGATCCTCCTCAACGTCGTCATCGCCACCACCGTACAAGCGGGCGAACGGATCCTCTTCATCCCACCCTTCCGAATTACGCGAACCGGAACCGCCGTACTCCCGCTCCGCATTGGAGCCTTTGCGCTTCATTTCGAACTCCTCACAAGCTGGTGGAAAGGGCACGACCGAGAACCCTGGAAAACCGCGAGCGGGAAGTTACGGAGGGGCTGCATCTACGTCAACGAAAAAAAGAGCGCGCCTCAACCGCACGGCGGATCGCGCTCCGCACGGCCCCCTGCATCTTCGCCGGCATCCGCTCGGAGCGCGATTTTCGGCACGCCCCGAGAACCGCCCGGAGCGAGTCGCAGGCCGCACCGCAGGCGGGACAGCCGTCGACATGAGCGTACAGGCGCTCGCACATGGGGGCGTCCACGTCCCCTTCGATATACCGGCTCAAGATCGAGATCGTGCGCTCGCAGGTCCTACTTTGGGCGGTGCCGGCCTGGGACGACCTGGCCTGGGTATGAGGCTCCAGCGCCGCTCGAAGCGCCCGGCGCGCCCTGTGGAGACGTGACTTAACGGCCCGCTCCTGGATCCGAATCGCCTTGGCGACCTCCCGGGCAGAGAGCCCCTCGATGTCGCGCAGGATCAAGACCTCGCGCTGCCCTGAGGGCAAGGCCGCGATGGCGTTTCTCAAGGCCTCCCGGAGTTCGATCTGCTCGAGGTCACGGCCGGGATCGCCGGCGGGATCGGGAATTTCGAGCCCCTCGGCTCCGCCTGGTCCAGCCTGGTCCAGGGACAGGAGCATCTCGGGTTCACCCATCCCCTTTCTACGGCGGCGGATGCAGGAATTTCGGGCCACGGTGTAGGCCCACGTAGTGATGGATGACTCGCCGCGAAATCGATGGAGACTCCGGACCAGGGAGGCCAGAACCTCCTGCATGACGTCTTCGGCGTCGTGGGTGTCTCGACAAAAATTGCGACCGAAGCGGTAGATTGGACCGGAGACGCTCTGGAGCAGCGTGCGCAGCGCCCGTGGGTCCCCGCCGCGAGCCGCGACGACTAACCGCCGCTCCTCGGCGCGTGAAACACGGCCCTGGCCCTCCCCCAGGCGTTCCGTGGTCTCCAGTCTCAAGGCATTGAAAAATTGAGCGTTGCGATGGCTCGCGAATCCTTTTCGTCGCGTCTGTCTCTCACCTGGTGTGGCAGGCATCGGAATCCTCAGAGCGTCGACTGCGATCGGGTGGGTCGCGGCGATCATAGCAAACCTGGCGATCGGGGCCGACGTGGTTTGGGCCGCGCCCACGCCCGCGCCCGCGCCCACACCCGCGCCCGCCCCAACCTCGACTTTGACCTTGGACCGCGTCCTGGAGTTGGTCCGGCAAACCGAACCCGGCGTGCTTGCGGCAAGGGCCTCCGGAGCGGCCGGACGGGCCGAGGCTACCACTTCTTCCTCCACCTTCTCGCCCCGGATCAGTCTTCGTGGGGGCGCCGTCCGAAGCGACGATCCCGCGCTTCTCTTCGCCCAGAAGTTACAGCAGGGAAGGTTCGGAATTGCCGACTTCGCGCTCCAGGAGCTGAACCACCCGGCGGCGGCGACAGGCTACCGCTGGGGGGTGGCAGTGGAGCAGCCGATCTGGAACGGCGGCGCCGAGGTTACGGCACGGGGACTGGCGAAGCATCTCCGTACAACCGCGGCGGCGATCGAATCGGCCGCAGTGGCGGAGCGGCTGCTCCGTGCGGTGGAAATCTACGTGGAGACCGTCCAGAGCCGCGAGGCCGTGGGAGCGGACTCTGCCGCGTTGACTGCAGCGGAGGAACTGCGCCGCGCAGCGATCGATCGAATGCGGCAGGGCCTCGTTCCGGAACTGGACACGCTGCGCGCGACGGCGCGCTGGGCCGAGGCCCGGACCGCCCTGCTCGAGACTCGAAGCCGGCACAGAGTGGCGCTCTTGCGCTTGGGACGGCTGCTGGGGCAGGAGGTGCGGGATGAAGAGGTCGCGGGTTTCCCGGACGATCCGTCGCCCAGCGATCTCGTGCCGCGCGGCGGCGAACGTTGGGAGCTTCGCGCAGCCCGCGAGCAGGCGGAAGCGCTTGGAATCGAATCGCAGCGTGCGGGGCTCAGGCTGCTTCCTTCGGTAAACACGGCGCTCGCGCTCGACTACTATGCGGCGCCCGATCAGGGACAGCCCGAGCACCGGTTCACGGCGGACGTCTCCGTGGATCTCCCGATCTGGGACGGCAGGCGGCGCATCCAGGAGCGGCGCGCGGCGAAGGCACGCGCGGAGCAGGCGCGCGAGACGGTAATCGTGCTGGACCGCGAGCTCGCATCGGCGGCCGAGGCGGCGCGGCATGAACTGTTGGTTTCCCTGGAGCGAAAGGAAGTGACGGGTCAGGCGCGGGCCGCCGCGGTGGAAGCCGAGCGGCTGGCGTTGGGACGCTTCGCGGCAGGGCTCCTGCCTTTGGGCGAGCTCCTCTCGGCCAGCTCCGACGCCAGCCGCTACCGAGCGAAGCACGTCGAGGCGTTGGCCCAGGTCACGCTCTCCCGGTACCGCTATCTCCATGCGATCGGAGACTTGAAGTGAATCTCGCCGGAATCTTCCGCTCGGTGGCAACGGGCCTCATGGCCGTGCTCCTCCTGCAGGGCTGCGGCCGCACGGATGCGGACCACCGCGCACAGGAGGCGGCCGGTCCCGCTGCGGTGAACGTCGCCACGATGCGGGTCGCCGCGAGCGGCCCGGCGGAGGCGCTGGTCATCCCCGCGCGGATCGCCGCGCGGGAGGAAGTGGCGGTGACCGCGTCCCTGTCCGCGAGGCTCAGCGCGCTCGCGGTCCCCGAGGGCGGGCGCTTCCGCGAGGGTCAGACGCTTGCCCTCTTCGACGCGCCGGAGACTCGTCAGGGACTGGCCGCGGCACGTGCGAATCTGGGCGCTGCCCAGCTTCGCCGCGACCTCGCTGTGAAGCAGGAGTCGCGAATGGATTCGCTTCACGCGTCGCGCGTCGCATCGCTGCGGGAATTGGAACTGGCGCAGTCGGAACGGCGCACGGCGGAAGCCGAGTTCGCCGCGGCCGTCGCGGCGGAGGCGCAATGGTCGGCGCAGACATCGGTGCCCGCGCCGTTCGACGGCGTCGTCGTGCGCCATCGCGTGGATCCCGGCTCCTTCGTTTCGCCGGGAACGCACCTCATGGATATCCGCTCCCTCGACGGGGCCGAGATTGTGGCGCCAATCCCGGAATCCGAAATGGATCGGCTCGCCGGTGGGACCGCCGATTTTCAGATCGAGAATGGGCCGTGGCGAAGCGCAACGCTTCTCCGCCTCGAAGGAATGACCGATTTCGCAACGCGCACGCGCGTGGCTCGGTTCCGCGCAAGGGACGCGGGCGCCGGATCCTTGGTTCCCGGCTCCTTCGCGCGCGTCCGTCTGGCCACACGACCTGCGCCCGGAACGCGGCACGGACCCGGGGAGGCCGCCGATAGCGCATTCAGGATGCTCACCGTGCCTTCCCGGTGTCTCGTGCGTCGCGGCAGCTTGACCGGCGTCTACGTGATCCACGACCACCGCGCGATTCTGCGCTGGCTGCGCGTGGGGCGGGAGAGCGCCGACTGGGTGGAGGTGCTGGCGGGCCTCGATTCCGGGGACGATATCGCCACGGAGCCCGAGAAGCTGAGCGACGGCCAGCGGGTCCGATCGCGTCCATGACCTCCGGAGTCCGTTCCACGGGGCCGGCCGGGCGGATCGCCGGCGCGTTCCTCCATTCGCGGCTGACGCCGCTGCTCATCGTCACATCGATCCTCCTCGGTCTCCTGGCCCTGGCGACACTTCCCCGCGAGGAGGAGCCGCAGATCCAGGTGCCGATGGTGGACGTCCAGCTCGCGTGGCCGGGGGCGCCGGTCGGGCAGGTGGAGCGGCAGCTCGCGACTCCCGTGGAGCAGAACCTCTGGCAGATTCCCGATCTCGAATACCTCTACTCGACGTCCCGAGACGACGGCGCGCTGGTGATCGCGCGGTTCCGGGTGGGGTTCAACCCCGACCGGGCGCTCACGCGCGTGAGGACACGCCTCGACGAACTGGCCGGGACGCTTCCCCCGGGCGCTTTGGTGGCGTCCGTTTCCCCCCGCTCGATCGACGACGTGCCGGTCCTGGCACTGACGCTCTGGAGCCCGGCTCGCGACGACATGGACCAAAGCGATCTCCGGCGGCTTGCTTCGGAGCTCGCGGTAGAGATGCGAAAGACCCCGGGGGTGTCGCGGATCCGCGTTCTTGGAGGCGAGCCCCGTACGATCTGGATCCGTCCCGACGCCGGGCGGATGGCTGCCACGCACGTCTCCGTGGACGACCTCCTGAGAAGCGTCGAGGAAGGTGGCCTCTCCCTTCCCGCCGGGAGCACCGAGCAGGGAGGCCTCCTGCGCACGCTCCGCGCCGAATCCCCATTCGCGTCGGTGGACCAAGTGCGCGCGCTGCCGGTGGCCTCGCTTGGAGGGCGGATCACGCGGCTCTCCGAGGTCGCGGCGGTCACGGACGGCCCGGGAGAGCGCACCCAGTTCGTCTTCTTCGGCGAGAAGAGCGGTGTCTCCCGCCCGGCGGTGACCGTCGAGGTTGCCAAGCTCCCCGGCGTCAACGCGACCCAGCTCGTCCACGCTCTGACGCGCCGCGTGGAGGAGCTGAAGCCGCGCCTCCTGGGAAGCGAGGTGCGCGTCACACCGACGCGCGACTACGGTGAGACCGCGCAGTTCAAGTCGGACGACCTCATGTTCCACCTGCTCCTCGCGACGCTCTCGGTCGTGCTCCTGATCGCGCTCGCGCTCGGGAGGCGCGAGGCGCTCGTCGTGGCGATCGCGATTCCGGTCACGCTCGCGCTGACACTCTTCCTGTATCGGTTCCTCGGCTACACGCTGAACCGCGTCACCCTCTTCGCGCTCATCTTCTCGATCGGCATCCTCGTGGACGACGCGATCGTGGTCGTGGAGAACATCGCGCGGCACTTCCACCGTCCGGGAGAAGGATCGACCGACCAGCGGGTCGTGGAGGCGGTGGACGAAGTCGGAAACCCGACCGTGCTGGCGACGGCGGCGGTGATCGCGGCGATCCTCCCTCTCGCGTTCGTCGGCGGACTCATGGGTCCCTACATGAAGCCGATCCCGATCGGGGCCACGCTGGCGATGCTCATCTCGCTCGGGGTCGCCTTCGCGATCTCTCCATGGGCGGCGCGGCGATTGCTGCGTCGGGACGCGGGCGCGGCGCACGGAGCCGAGGAAGGAAACCTGGACCGCCTCTATCGCCGCGTCATGGGCCGGCTTCTCGGCGAGGCGCGCTTCCGTGGGATCTTCTTCGCGGGAGTCGCGCTGCTTCTTCTCGGTGCGGTCTCTCTCGTCGTGTTTCGCCTCGTGGCGGTGAAGATGCTTCCGTTCGACAACAAGAGCGAGTTCGAGATCCTCGTGGACATGCCGCCGGGCACCCAGCTCGAGAACACGCTCGCCGTGGCCCAGGAGTTGGCGGCCCGGGTCGTCCTCGATCCGGAGGTGGAGAACTACCAGATCTACGCAGGGCTGGGAGCGCCGGTCACGTTCAACGGGCTCGTCCGCCATTACGATTTCCGCGGCGAGCCGCGTTTCGCCGAGATCCAGGTCAATCTGGTCGCGCCGGGCAAGCGCAAGAGCCAGAGCCACGCGATCGCGAAGCGCGCGAGGCACGAGCTTCAGGAGATCGCGGCCCGAGGCGGGGCGCGGCTGAAGGTCGTGGAGGTGCCGCCGGGCCCGCCCGTGCTCTCGACCTTGGTCGCGGAGGTCTACGGCCCTGATCTGGACGGCCAACGCCGCCTGGCGCGCGAGGTATGGGGCGTGTTTCGCGCGACGCCCGGCGTCGTGGACACCGATCTTCTGCTCACCGAGGGTCAGCCACGCACCCGGCTGACCGTGGATAGAGACCGCGCCGCGCTGGCGGGCGTGACCGCCGCGGCCGTCACCCGGGCGAACAGCGCGCTTTTCGAGGGGCGCCAGGTGGGCGTGTTGCGCGCGCCGGCCGAGCCCGAGCCCGTTCCCGTGACCGTGCGTCTCGCCACCGCCGACAGGGCGGATCTCTCCGCCCTGGCCGCGATGCGGATCGGGCCCGACCCGGGGACTCCGCTCGCGGAGATGGTGCACGCCGAGCGGGATTCGGCGCCGCCCGAAATCCACCACAAGAACTTGCACCGAGTCGTCTACGTGCTGGGCGACGTGGCCGGCCGCGAGGAGAGCCCCGTCTACGCCATCGCGAGTCTGAGACCCCGCGTCGACCGGCTGACCGCGCCCGACGGTGGGCGCGTCCACCAGCTCAGCACGCATCTCCCCGATTCCGACGAGCATTTCTCGCTCAAGTGGGACGGCGAATGGCACATCACCTACGAGGTGTTCCGGGACATGGGCGCGGCGTTTGCGGTCGTGCTGGTCCTGATCTACATCCTCACCGTGGGCTGGTTCCGCTCGTTCACGACGCCCTTCGTGATCATGCTTCCGATCCCGCTCAGCCTGGTGGGCATCCTGCCGGCGCACGCGCTCCTGGGGGCGTTCTTCACCGCGACCTCGATGATCGGGTTCATTGCTGGAGCCGGCATCACCGTCCGGA
>Ga0315273_10013406_pt1 | contig 10531 bp, 7 predicted proteins | sample YL17G02_0_MG_FD_205753 | JGI IMG/M metagenome (GOLD analysis project Ga0315273, IMG submission 205753) | Sediment microbial communities from Yellowstone Lake, YNP, Wyoming, USA - YL17G02_0 | ecosystem: Environmental > Aquatic > Freshwater > Lake > Sediment | place: USA: Wyoming | collected... | reverse complement strand
CGACGCGCGCCGCCGAGTTCGTCTGGGCGGCGCTGCGCGACGGGGGCGACGGGGCGCTCCTGCGCCGCTGGTGCGATGGCGAAGCCGCCGGCGCGGGACAACTGGCGGACCACGCCGCCTACGCGATCGGCTGCGTGGACCTCTACCAGGTCGCGCACGACCCGCTGTGGCTCGAGCGCGCGGTCGCCGTGACCGGCGCGATGATCGGGCGTTTCGAGGACGCCGCGCAGGGCGGCTTCTTCGAGAGCCCGCCGGGGGACCGGTCCATCCGGGTGCGCATGAAGGACGGGTTCGACGGCGCCGAGATCGCCGGCAACTCGCTCGCGGCGCACGCCGTGCAGACGCTGGGCGCCCTGCTCGGACGCCGCGACTGGCTCGAGCGGGCCGCGCGCGCGTTCGGGTACTATCGCGTTCGGCTGGCGGGGAACGCCTGGGCCATGCCGCGGATGCTCGTGGCCATGGACCTGGCGGCTGCGCCGCCCCGGCACGTGGTCGTGGCGGGCGACCCGGAGGCGGCCGGCACACGGGCGCTCATCCGCGAGTACGAACGCCGCTTCCTGCCCCGGGACCTGCTGCTGGTGGCGGACGGGGCCGGACGCAGCCGGGGGCTCGCGGATCTCGCGCCCTTCGCCGCGGCTCTCACCCCGCAGGAAGGGCGGCCGGCCGCGTACGTGTGCGTGGACCATGCCTGCCGCCTGCCCGTGACGGATGCGCGGGAGTTCGCCGCCCTGCTGGACGAAAGCTCGTAGACCCGAGGCTGGAGGGACGATGAAGTCGAAGACGCCGCTGGGCCGCTGGATGGAATGGACGACGATCGCGCCCCTGCTCGCCCTTGCGCTGGCCTGGGGATCGCCCGCCCGCGCGCAGGGGAGCGCGGCGGGTGCGCCGCCGAAGGCCGCGACGCTGGTGAAGGTGAGCGCGGCGCCGCTGACGCTCGCCGCGGGTGGGCGGGCCGAGGCGCTCGTCACGCTCGAGATCGCCGCCGGCTGGCACGTCAACGCCAACCCGCCCTCGCCCGACTACCTCATCCCGACCACGGTGACGCTGCGCGGGGCCGCCGGGCTGACGCCGGGCCGGACGACCTACCCGCCCGGTGAGCCCGTGAAGCTCGCCTTCGACGAGAACCCGCTCTCGGTCTACAGCGGGCGGGTCACGCTGAAGGTGGTGCTGGCGGCCGCGAAGAGCGCCGCGAACGGCGCCCATGCGCTCGCGGGCAGCGTGCGGTACCAGTCGTGCAACGACGAGGTCTGCCTCGCCCCGGCGAGCGTGCCCTTCACGCTCGAGGTCACCGTGACCGGCGGCGGCGCGCCGGGTGCGGCTTCGCCGCCCGCCACCGGAGTGACGAGCGCCGACTCCGCGGGCGTGCTCGCCGCGGACACGGCGGCCGGCGCCGCCGGCTCGATGCGGGCGGACACGACCGCGCCCGGGAGCGGCGGCGCGACGGCCGGCGTGCAGTCGGAGGCGAGCCGCCGGCTGCTGGGCGCGCTCGAGCAGGGCGGCCTGTGGTGGTTCCTCGCGCTCTTCCTCGGCGGCCTCGCGCTCAACCTCACGCCCTGCGTCTTCCCGATGCTCGGCATCACGGTCTCGGTCTTCGGGGCGCGCCGCCGCGAACGGCCCCTGAAGGTGCTCGCCCACGCGGTCGCCTACGTGCTGGGCATCGCCGTCACCTACTCGGTGCTCGGCGTGGTGGCGGCGCTGACGGGCGGCCTGTTCGGCTCGGCCCTGCAGAACCCGCTGGTGAACGTCGGGGTCGGCCTGCTCTTCATCGTGCTGTCGTTGTCCATGTTCGGTCTCTACGAGATGCAGCCGCCGACCTGGGTGCTCCAGCGCCTGGGTGGAGCCGACGCGACCTCGCTGCTCGGCATCTTCCTCTCGGGCCTCGCGGTCGGGATCATCGCTGCGCCCTGTGTGGGGCCCTTCGTCGTGGCGGTGCTGGCGCTGCTCGCGCAGCGGGGCGACGCGCTGTTCGGCTTCCAGACCATGTTCGCGATGTCGCTGGGTCTGGGCCTGCCCTACCTGTTCCTGGCGCTGTTCTCGAATCTCATCCAGAGCCTGCCGCGCTCGGGCGACTGGATGCTGTGGGTGAAGAAGGTCTTCGGCATCCTGCTCGCCGCGATCGGCCTGTACTACGCGCTGATCGGCCTGGCCCCGCGCCTCGCGGCGTGGATCCTGCCGGTGGCGCTGGTCCTGGGCGGCCTCTACCTGGGCTTCGTGGACCGGCATGGCTCGGCGAAGCGCGGGTTCCGGGCGTTCAAGCGGGCGCTGGGCGTGCTCGCCGTGCTGGCCAGCATCCCGGTCGTGATGATGCTGCGCGCCGAGGGCATCCGCTTCCAGCCGTACGACGAGGCGGCGATGCAGGCGGCGCTCGCGGCGGGCCGGCCCGTGATGCTCGAGTTCTCGGCCGACTGGTGTATCCCGTGCCACGAACTCGACCGCTCGACCTTCACCGACCGCAGGGTCATCGAGCGCTCACGTGGCTTCGTGGTGTTCAAGGTGGACCTGACGCGCTACGACTCGCCCGGCTCCCGAACGCTGCGGACGCGCTATGGCGTGACCGGCGTGCCCGAGATCGTCTTCTTCGGGCGCGGTGGGGGCGAGGTGCGGGACGCGCGGGTCATCGGCTTCATCCCGCCAGGGCCCTTCCTCGCACGCCTGGAGATGGTCCTGGCCGGCGGGCGGCCCGCAGGGGAGTAGGCGTGCACGGCCGCGGGTCAACGGATCGGGCCGGTGCGGGAGGTCCCGCACCGGCCCGGCGCGCATCTGCGGGTGTCCGCACACCCGCCCCGCCGCGCTACCTGCCGAAGTTGAAGCCCCCCATGATCTTCAGGGTCGGGATGTCGCCGATGCCGAAGCGCAGCTCGGTGAACCAGTGGTCGCCCGAGCCCGCGGGGATGGTGAAGCCGGCCACCGCGTTCAGCCCGGTCTCGGTATTGCTGTGGTCGCGCTCGCCGAGCGGCTCGTCCCGGCTGATGAAGTTCACGCCCAGTCCGCCGCCCACGTAGGGCCGCCAGTCGGAGCCAGACATACGTAGGTGGTAGTAGGCGTCGAGGTTGAAGGCGATGACGGTGAAGCCGTCACCGAAGCCGAGCTCGAGGTTCGGGTCGAACGACCAGTCGGGCGCGAACTCCCGCAGCGAGAGCTGCCCACCGACGACGAGTTGGTCCGGATCGATGCTCGCGCCGGCCCTGGGTCCGAAGGCGGTGACGACGGGCGAAGCGGCGAGCGCGGCCGCGGGGAGCAGGACGAGGGCTCCGACCACCAGCAGTCTCCTGAGCATCATCTTCCTCCTTGAAGTGGGGAGCGGATGGGTGACGGGCCGGAGCATAGGGACCGGAGCCATGCGCCCGCAAGTGCTCGCACGCGGGTGCGGCGCACGCTATGCTGCCCGTCGTCAAGTCCCTGTGAACCTCGACTGGAGGACCTCATGATCCCCTTCACGCTGCGGCGCCCCCGGCGCCTCGCGCTCCCGTGCGCGGTCCTGGCCGCCGTGCTCCTCGCCGCTCCGGCCTCGCGCGCCGCCGTCGCGCCCGAGGCGAAGCCCGTGCTCGAGCGCTACCTGCAGGCCATGGGCGGACCGGCGCTGCTCGATGACCGTTCCGTGCGCACGCGCTCCACGATCGAGGCCTTCAGGATGAAGGGCGTGATCGAGGCGTGGGTGGTGCGTCCCGACCGCACCCTGACCCGCTTCGAGATCGGCCCGCTCAAGATGAGCATGGGCTGCGACGGCCAGGCTGGCTGGCGCACCGACCCGGGCGGCAAGGTCCTGAAGCTCGATGGCAAGGACCTCGACGATGCGCGGGGCAGCGCCTGGTTCGACTCGGACGGCTACCTGCTCCCGGACCAGGCGGGCGGCTCGGTGGCCTTCGCGGGCGAGGAGTCCGACTCTGCCGGCCGTTACGCCGTGCTCGAGCTGGCGCCGCCTGCGGGCCGCGCACGCCGCGTGTCCTTCGACCTGAAGACCGGCCTGATCGTGAAGTCCGTCTCGAAGAACGACCAGCAGACCACCGTCACCCGGCTCGGCGACTACCGCCGCGTGGGACGGCGCATGATGTCCTTCCACTCGACCACCGAGGTCGTGGGCGCGCCGATGAACACGATCCAGGTGACGCTCGACTCGGTCTGGGTGAACGAGGAGCTCCCGGCGGGCCTGTTTGCGCCGCCGTCGGACCGGGGGGCCGTGCGCTACCTGAAGACGCCGGGCGTGGCGCGCCTGCCCTTCGAGTACCAGGCGCGCCACGTGTGGCTTCGGGCTTCCGTGAACGGCGGCCCGCCGGCGGACTTCATCTTCGACACGGGCGCGAGCATCACGGTCATCGACAGCGCCTACGCGGCGAAGATCGGGCTCCGGACCGAGGGCCTGCAGCAGGGGCAGGGCGCGGGCGCCACGGGCAGCGCCTCGTTCGCGGCGCTCTCGTTGCTCACGGTCGCGGCCGGGGACGGCGACGGCATCGAGGTGAAGGATGCCCGCGTCGCGGTGCTGAGCGTGAACACGATCCTCGCGCCCTATTTCTGGCGGGACTGTGCCGGCGTGATCGGCTTCGACTTCATCAACCGCTTCGTGAACGAACTCGATTTCGACGCCCGCCTGCTTACGCTGCACGAGCCGAAGACCTTCCAGTACGCGGGGCAGGGCGCGGCCATCCCCATGACGCTGGCCGGTCACACGCCGGTCGTGACGATGAAGCTCGACGACGGGATCGAGGGCGGCTTCCGCGTGGACGTGGGCAGCGGCTCCACCGTGGACCTGCACACGCCGTTCGTGAAGCGGCACGACCTCATGACGAAGACCGGGCCCGGCGTCGAGGTGATGGGTGGCGGGTTCGGGGGCACGTTCACGACGCGCATCGTGCGCATGAAGAAGCTGGAGATCGGCCCCTACTCGTGGGCGGACCCCGTGGTCTCGCTCTCGCAGGCCACGGCGGGCGCGTTCACGAGCGAGGACTACGCCGGCAACATCGGCAACCGGGTCCTCGAGCGCTTCAAGGTGACGCTCGACTACGAGCGGCGGCAGATGTGGCTCGAGCCCGGCAGGCTCTACGCGCGCCGGGATCCGATGTCGCGCTCCGGGATCCAGCTGGTGCGCCACGCGGACACGGTGAAGGTGGCGAACGTGCTCGCGGGCTCGGCGGCCGGGAAGGCGGGGCTGCGGGCGGACGACGTGGTGGCGGCGCTCGACGGCAGGCCGATCCTGGAACTAGGCTTCGAAGGGGCCGCGGCGCTCCTTGACGAAGGCGCGGAGGGCAGCACGCACACGCTCGCCATCGTGCGCGCCGGGAAGGCGAAGAAGCTCAGGATCACGCTGAAGGAGATGCTGTAGGACCCCGATGAAGCCCGCCCCTGCCGGCCGTGAGGACCGCGGCGTGCCGCTGCTGTTCGCGGCGCTCGCGCTGGCCGTCCACCTGCCGGTACTGGCGCGCTACGGCTGGTTCCGCGACGAGCTCTACTACGTCGCCTGCAGCAAGCATCTCGCCTGGGGCTACGTGGACCACCCGCCGCTCTCGATCGGGCTGCTCGCGTTGTGGCGTCTTCTCTTCGGCGACGGGCTCGCGGTCATGCGCCTGGTCCCGGCGCTCGCCCACGCGCTGACCGTGCTGGTCGTCGGGCGGATCGCGCAGGACCTGGGCGGCGGACGCTTCGCGCTGGCGCTGGCCGGCCTCGCGGCCGTGCTCGCGCCCGGTCTGCTCGGGATCTCCGGCATCTACTCGATGAACGCGCTCGACCTGCTGCTCTGGACGCTCGCCGTCTGGGCGCTGGTGCGCTCTCTCCAGGGTGGCCGGCCCGCGGCCTGGATGGCGCTCGGCCTCGTGCTGGGGCTCGGACTGCTGGACAAGCTCAGCGTGCTCTGGCTCGGGGCCGGCCTCTTCGTCGGGCTCCTCGCCACGCGCCAGCGCCGCTGGCTCGCGACGCCCTGGCCGTGGCTCGCCGGCGTGCTCGCGCTGGCCGTCTTCACCCCGCACCTCGCGTGGCAGGTCGAGCACGGCTGGCCGACGCTCGAGTTCATGCGCAACGCCACGCTGCACAAGATGGTGCGCACGAGCCCCGCGGACTTCCTGGGGATGCAGTTGCTCATGATGGGGCTGGTGGGGGCCGTGACCGGGTTCGCCGGGCTCGCCTGGTGCCTGTTCGGGCGGCGCGGCCGCGAATGGCGAGCGCTCGCGATCGCGTGGCTCGTGGTGCTCGCCATCCTGCTCGCCAGCCCGGCGGCGCGCGCGGGCTACCTCATCGCCTCCTACGGGCTGCTCTTCGCCACGGGTGGCGTGGCGCTCGAGCGCCTGAGCCACCGCCCCGCGCGGCGCTGGGCCCGTCCCGTGCTGATCGCGCTGGTGATGCTCCTCCAGTTGCCGCTGCTGCCGTTTGCGCTCCCCGTGCTCCCGGTCTCCGGTTTTGTCGCCTACGCGCGCGCGCTGGGTGCGCGGCCGGCGGGGGAGGAGCGCACCCGTCCGGCCGAGCTGCCGCAGATGTACGCGGACATGTTCGGCTGGGAGGAGATGGCCGACCGCGTGGGCCGGGTCTACCGCGGCCTGCCCGAGGCGGAGCGCGCGAAGTGCGGCGTGATGGCCGGCAACTACGGCGAGGCCGGGGCGCTCGACCTGTTCGGCGCGAAGTACGGGCTGCCGCCGGCCCTCTCGGGGCACAACAACTACTGGCTGTGGGGACCGCGCGGCTACACCGGCGAGGTGATGATCGTGCTCGGCGTACACCGCGCGGATCTCGAGCACGGCTTCGTCAGCGTGACGCTCGCCGACTCGGTGCGCTGCGAGCACTGCATGCCCTACGAGCGCGACCTGCCCGTGTGGATCTGCCGCGGGCTGCGCGATCCGCTGCGAGAAGCCTGGGCGCGGGTGAAGATGTACATCTGAGGGATCCAGACGTCCACTTTCCTGGAGGGCCCCAGCTCATGAACGCCGACCTGCAGTTGTTCGTCCGCGACTCGCTGGCGCGCGGGTTGCCCCGCGCGGCCATCCGCGAGCGCCTGCTCGAAGCGGGCTGGCGCGCGGAGGAGGTCGAGTCCGCGCTGGCGGGATTCGCCGAGGCGGACTTCCCCGTGCCCGTGCCACGGCGGCGTCCCTACCTCTCGGCGCGCGAGGCGTTCTTCTACCTCGTGCTCTTTGCCACGCTCTACATCACCGCCTTCAACCTGGGGCTCGTGCTGTTCGCCATCGTGGACCGCTGGCTGCCGGACGCGGTGCAGAACGACTACGCCTCCCGCGGGGTCGCCGAGGTGATCCGCAACGGCATCGCGGGGCTCGTCATCGCCTTTCCGATCTTCCTCTTCGTCTCCGCGCTCATCGGCCGCGCGGTGGCGCGCGAGCCCGAGAAGCGCGGCTCGAAGGTGCGGAAGTGGCTCACCTACGTCACGCTCTTCGTGGCCGCGCTGGTGCTCATCGGGGACCTGACGTTCCTGGTCCAGCGGCTGCTCTCCGGTGAGTTGCCCGCGCGCGTGCTGGGGAAGACGCTGGTCGTCTTCGCCATCGCCGGCACGGTCTTCGGCCACTACCTCGCCGAACTGCGCGCCGAGGAGCGCGAGAGCGGCGTTCCCGGGCGCGGCTCCCCGTGGCTGGCGCGGGTGGCGGTCGTGGTGGTCGCCGCCACCATCGTGCTGGGGCTCTTCGCGGCCGGCTCGCCGCGCCGGGCGCGGCTGCGTTCGCTCGACGCGCAGCGCGTGCGCAACCTGGAGTCCGTCTGGGAGCAGCTCAACCAGGAGCGGCTCAACGGCAGGCCATTGCCGAACTCCCTTGCGGAGCTGGCGGCGCGGCCCGCGGCCCCGGCGCCGGAGACCTTCCGCGACCCCGTGACGCGCGAGTTCTACGGCTATCGCGTGGTGGACTCGCTGACCGTCGAGCTGTGCGCCACCTTCGCGACGGAGGATTCGCTCACCGCGCCCGGCGGCGGCCGGTCCTCGCTCTTCTGGAAGCACCGGAGCGGATACCGGTGCTTCACGCTGCCACTGAAGGCGGGGGAGAGGCCGCTGCCGCGGATCCGCGACTGAGCGTCGCGCCGGACCACCCGGACGGAGCGGCAGGAGCGCGGGCGCGCCCCCGCCGCTTTCGCCTCACTGCAGCGGCGGGCGCTCCAGGTGCCAGTTCGTGCGCTTCTGGTAGACCTCGCCCAGGTCGAGCAGCAGGCCCTCGCTGAACGGCGGGCCCATGATCTGGAAACCGACGGGCAGGTGGCCCCGGCCGAAGCCGCAGGGCAGCGCGAGCGCCGGCAGCCCGCAGGCGTTGCCGATCGCGCCCACCGGGTCGGCGTAGGGCAAGGCCTGGGTGAGATCGTCCTCGATGCGCGGCGCCACCGACATGAAGTTGGGCGTCACGATGACGTCGTGCTCGGCGAAGAACTGCGCCATCTGCTCCTGCAGCACGCGCCGGACGCGCCAGGCCCGGACCAGGTCGGCGCCGGTGACGGCCGCGTTGATCTCGGGCTGGTATGGGGCGTACGGGTCCCTGAGTTGTTTCACGCTCCCGTCCTGGTAGAGCTTCTCGAAGGCCGAGAGCGCCTCGTGCGCGATGATGATCCCCGCCAGTTCGCTGGCGGGCAGCGTGGGCAGTTTCGCCTCCTCGAGCCGGAGCCCCGCGACGCGCAACTGGGCGACGGCGGCGTCGAACGCGGTCTTCACCTCGGGCTCGGCGCCCTTCAGCGAGAAGTCGAGCGGCACGAGCGCGGCCCTCAGCTTCGCGAGGTCGAGGCGCCGCGGCTTGAGGTCCACCGGTTCGTTCGACGAGGTCGGGTCGTCCAGGTCAACCCCGGCGATGGCGCCGAGCACGTGCCGGCAGTCGGCGGCCGAGCGCGCGAGCGGGCCGACCTTGTCGAAGGTCCACGAGCACACCATCGCGCCCGCGCGGCTCACGCGCCCGTAGGTGGGCCGCAGGCCCGTGAGCCCGCAGAACGCCGCGGGGCAGAGGATGGAGCCCCAGGTCTCGGTGCCGAGCGCGAAGGTCGCGAGTCCGGCCGCGACCGCCGCACCCGAGCCCGAGGACGAGCCGCCGGTCCAGCGCTTCGGGTCCCATGGGTTGCGGCCGGGGCCGCTCACCGAGGCGTCGGCGAAGCGGTAGCCCAGCCCGCCCGCGAGTTCGACCATCGCGCACTTGCCGAGCAGCACCGCGCCCGCCTCGCGCAGGCGCGTGACCACGGTGGCGTCGGAGTCGAAGACCTGCTCCCGGAGCGGTGTCGCGCCCCAGGTGGTGCGCAGTCCGGCCGTCGCCAGCAGGTCCTTGGCGCCCCACGGGATGCCGTGCAGCGGACCGCGCCAGCGTCCGAGCTTGAGGTCGCTCTCGGCCAGGCGCGCCTGCATGAGCGCGACGTCACTGGCCACCGTCTCGAATGCGTTCAGGGCGGGGGAGAAGCGCCGGATGCGCTCGAGGTAGGCTTCGGCGAGTTCGACCGGCGAAAGCCGCCGCGCGCGGATGCGGGCCGAGAGCTCGGTGATGCCGGCGTAGAGCAGGTCCTCGCTGATCACGGCGTGCCGGCCTGCTTTCGCGCCCGGAGCGGCGCGAAGGCGAACGCGGGCTCGCTCCCCGGTGGCAGCGGGGTGTCGCGCACCGCCTGGAGCGCCTGCTCCACCAGGGCCTTCTGCTTGCGGATCTCCCCGGCCACCGCGGGCGGCACGCCCGCGCCGTCGCGCGGACCCGCGGGCTTCGCGCCCGGCGTGACCGGGGCCGGCTTCGCGGGCCTCTGCTTCGGTGTGACCGCGCGCGCCAGGGCCGCGGCGGGGGTCGCCGCCGCCGCGGCCGAGCCGGCGGCGATCAGCCGGAGGAACCTGCGGCGCGAGCGCTTCGCGAGGTCCCCCATCAGAACACGTTCATCGGGTAGAGGAACGCCGGCTTCGCGCGGAACCAGGACTCGACGACCTCGGCCCCGCCGCTCGACTCGATGAGCCCGGCGGCCGCCGCACCCGTCGCGGAGAGCGTGCCCGCGAGCAGGGGCCCCAGCACGTCGGCCGGCACTTTCAGGCGCGGCAGGCGCACGCGGCCGGCCTTCGGCGGGTGCCCGGCGCCCGCGGCCTCGGGCTTCACGTGCATCCGGCCCTCGCGCGCGACCACGCGCCACGCGCGCGAATTCTGCGGCAGGACCGGGTCGTCCACGTCGAGCACGATCTCGCCGCGCGCGTGGGGGGCCACGGGCAGGCACTCGAGCCCCGCCTTCACGTCGGTCACGCGCAGCATCGCGCCGTGCGCCACGCCGCCGGTGTCGAGGAGCACGCCGATCTCGGCGCCGGGGCGCAGGTTCTGCGCGGTCCCGAGCGTGGCGAGCCAGAGGTTGTCGCCCGGCGCGGCGTGGTGGATCTCCTGGACCTGGTCGGCGAGCGAGGCGAGGTAGCCCACCAGCCCGCGGTGCGCCTCGGGGCTCGCGGCGAGGAACTCGGTGAGCGTGAGGCCGAGGCGGAACGGACCGTGCGTCGTGTCCACCTCGTAGTGCAGGTAACCCTCGATCTGCCCGCGGCGCCGGCCCTCGTAGACGACCCAATCGCCGGGGTAGCCCCACAGCCGCTGCGCCCACCACTCGCGCGTGCGCACCAGCGCGAAGTGCCCCA
>Ga0315273_10013405_pt1 | contig 10531 bp, 9 predicted proteins | sample YL17G02_0_MG_FD_205753 | JGI IMG/M metagenome (GOLD analysis project Ga0315273, IMG submission 205753) | Sediment microbial communities from Yellowstone Lake, YNP, Wyoming, USA - YL17G02_0 | ecosystem: Environmental > Aquatic > Freshwater > Lake > Sediment | place: USA: Wyoming | collected... | reverse complement strand
CATCTTCTCGAGAGCGGCCAGATGGGATAACGGGTAGACGGCCTTTGCCAGTTCGATGGCGACGAAGCCGGATACCAGGGCGCCCTCGATCTTCCTTGCCGGGTAGGTCGAGGGCTGGTTGATCACGATGCTCTTCAAACCCGCCTCACCCAGGCGGTCCCAGATGGTTGAAGTTTTCAGGTCGAGGAAGTTTGGAAACCGGACCTGGTAGCTGTGCTCGCGCAGATCGGTAAATCCGAATATCCCGTGTGTGCCGGGATTCGTTCCCGTCATAAAACTGGACCAGCTGACGGAGGAGACTTCCGGCAGGCTGGCCTTCATTCGATGAAGGTGCCCTTCCCGGATCAACCGGCGCATGGCCGGCATCACACCGTCTTCGGCCAGTCTTCGGAGCAGATCGAACGGCACGCCGTCCAGACCGATGATGCAGGCCCGTTTTTTCCGACTATCGGATAACTTCATCTATGCCTTCCCCAGGCCACCCGCTCTGCGGGGGCACTCGGCCTCAGGCGATTAACGATCCGGCCAATGCCTGCTTGCCAAAGGCAGATGAGGCATCGGCAATAATACCTCCTGCCACGATATCCAGGTCACGAACCAGGACGAAGCGGCCGAGTTCCTGAACCTGGTTGAAGTCTTCAATCACGATGGGCTGCCTGGTGCGGATCGAAACCTGGGCGATTTCCGTTTCCAGGACAGTCCCCGGATGTTCCGTTATTTCCTCCAGGGTGGAGGAGTCCATCCTTTTCTCGACCGAGATATCTACTGGAACCTCCTGCGTAGCCACACGGAGCAACAGCTGTTCGCCGGGCCTAAACGGCCGGCTCGACATCCAAATCATGTTTGTTTGCAGCAGCGACGTGATCCGAGGCGTGGCTCCACCGGCGCAAGCCACGGCGCCGCGTTCGATGTAAACCGGTTCGTCGGTCGTGATGCCGATGCATTCCCCGGCCCCAGCCTCGGTTTTCTCTTTCCAGAGGATTTCGATGGAACGGACCTTCGCCCGGATTTCCTGTGGAAGAAATGTGACCTCCTCGCCCTGGCGCATTATTCCCGCCTCCACCCTCCCGACCAGGATCTTCCTGCCCTGTACCTGGTAAATATCCTGGACAGGAAATCGCAGCGCCTGGTTCAATCCCGGTTCTTTCGGAATGAATGAGTCGAGACCGTCCAGCACCGTCGGACCTTTGTACCAGGGCATCTGGTCCGACGGCCAAACGATATTGTCTCCGCTTCGTGCGGATATCGGGATGGTATGTTTGGGTGTGATTCCCAGTGGACAGAGCAGCTTCGAGATTTCGTGTTTCACTGCCTCAAACCGGGCGCGGGAGTATCCGACCAGATCCATCTTGTTGATCACGACGATGACCTGTTCGAGGCCGAACATCCGCAGGAGGCAGGCATGCCGCCTCGTCTGTTCTCTCACTCCGTCGCATGCGTCCACGATGAGCAGGGCGGCTTCCGCCTGCGACGCGCCTGTGAGCATGTTTTTGACGAACTCCTTGTGCCCGGGGGCGTCAATGATGACATAGCGCCTTTTGCCGGTCCTGAAGAAGATCTGGGCGGTGTCGATGGTGATCCCCTGGACCTGTTCTTCCTCCAGGTGATCCATGACGAAGGCAAACTCCATCTCGCGGCCCAGTTTCCGGCAAATGCGCTCGATCTCCTCGACCTTTCCTTCCGGAAGGCTGTCCGTGTCGAAAAGAAGGCGCCCGATCAGGGTGGATTTCCCATGATCCACGTGTCCCACGATGACGAGCTTCAATTGATCCCGCAATTTCTCCACCTCACCTCTTTCCCGGATTCGGAGGTTTCCGCGCCGGGCGGTCCGCTTTTCTATGCTTTCTTTTTCGGACTGTTCCAGAAATTCGGCAGCTCGTTATAGTAGTGCGCCGCGGTTTTGATGCCCCCGAAGAAGTTGTCGAGATTGATGAACTCGTTCGGGGCGTGTGCGTTTTCATCCGGCAGGCCGAATCCGAGCAGCACCGAATCGATCCCGAGCGATTTCTTGAAATCCACCACGATGGGGATCGAACCGCCCTCGCGCTGGTACAGTGGCTTCTTGCCGAACCCCTTCTCCAGCGCCGCGACTGCCGCCTGCACTCCCGGACTGTCGACCGGCGTGATCGCCGGCTCTCCGCCGTGGAGATATCGTACCTTCACGGTGACGGATTTGGGCGCGATCGACTGGAGGTGTTTCTCGAACGCCTTGGCGATCTTCGCCGAAGATTGATCCGGCACAAGCCGCATGGATATTTTGGCGAAGGCTTTCGCCGGCAGCACGGTCTTGGCGCCTTCGCCGGTGTAGCCGCCCCAGATGCCGTTGCACTCGAGGGTCGGCCGGGCCCAAAGCCGTTCCAGGGTGGTAAACCCCTTCTCGCCGTAAAGCTGCTTCAAGCCGAGCGACTTTGCATACTTCCGGTCGTTCCAGGGAAGCCTCTTAAACGCGGCGCGCTCGGCCTTGGTAAGCGGGCGGACATCGTCATACATGCCTTTGACCGTGATGCGCCCGTTCCTGTCGTGCAGCGAGGCGATCATTTCCGACAGCGCCTGAATGGGATTGTGGATCGAGCCGCCGAAGGAGCCGGAGTGCAGATCACCGCTCGGCCCGGTGACTTCAACCTCCATGTATGCCAGGCCCCGCAGGGCATAGGTGACGGAAGGCACGCCTTTCGCAAACATGCCGGAGTCGGAGATGAGAATGACATCGGCCTTCAGCAGCTCCTTGTGAGAGGCCACAAACGGTCCCAGGTGCTCGCTGCCGATCTCTTCCTCGCCTTCAAAGATGATTTTGATATTGAGAGGAAGTGCGCCTCCATCTTTCAGATAGGCCTCGATGGCCTTGAGGTGGATGAATATCTGCCCCTTGTCGTCGGCGGCGCCGCGCGCATACAGGTTCTCGCCCCGGATCGTTGCCTGGAATGGGGGCGTCTCCCATTTCTCGACGGGGTCTTCCGGCTGCACGTCGTAATGGCCGTACAGAAGAATGGTCGGTTTACCCGAAGCGCCCAGCCAGTCGGCATAAACCACCGGATGCCCTTCGGTCTCCAGGATTTGAACGTTCCGCAATCCGATGCGGGCCATGTGGCTGCGGAGCCACTCCGCGGCCCGGCGCATGTCCGGTTTTCGTTCGCTCTGGGAACTCACGCTGGGGATGGCCAGCAGTTCTTTCAGCTCCGCAAGATATCGTTCGCGATTGGAATCGATAAACGACAAAATGTGATTCATAAGTCATTCCTTCCCGGTTGGGTCGCAGGCCGGGGCATGTGTGCCATGGTTGCCGAAAAGAATGCGGCGCCTTGCGCCGGCGGAACCCCCGGCGCCTGCGGGCTCACATGTACCCCAGGCTGCGAAGTTTCTGCATGACGTAGTCCGATTCCTTGTCTTGGGCCCGGCCTGCGCGCTCGGCCGTCGTCGTGGTCTCGAGTTCCTCCACGATTTTGGAGAGGGAATCGGCAGAGGAATCGACCGGCGCGCAGCAGGATTCGCATCCGATCGACCGGAAGCGCTTTCCCTCCCGGGCAAGGTAGAGATTCACGATCGGGATCTGCTCGCGCTTGACATATTGCCAGATGTCCAGTTCAGTCCAATGCAGCAGGGGATGAACCCTGATGTGGTCGTCCTCCGCCTGCTTCGATTTGTACTGGTCCCACAGCTCCGGCGGCTGGTTCCGGTAATCCCACTTGAAGTCCTGATCGCGGGGGGAGAAGTAGCGTTCCTTGGCCCGAATACCGTGCTCGTCCCTCCGGATGCCGAGCAGAAGCGCCTTGAATCGGTGTCTCTCGATCGCCATCTTGAGCGCATCGGTTTTGAGCGAGTTGCAGCAGTTGAGTTTTCCTTTTGCCGGGCTCATTCCGCCGGATATCGCCTCATCGTTCCTGGCCACGATCAGGTTCAAGCCCCACTCCTTTGCCTTGCTGTCCCTGAATTCGTAGATTTCCTTGAACTTGTAGCTGGTGTCGAGGTGCAGCACGGGGAACGGGATCTGGTCGTAAAAGGCCTTGCGCGTCAACCACAACAGCGTGGTTGAATCCTTGCCGATCGACCACAGCAGGGCGATGCCGGGGAATTGACTGTAAGCCTCGCGAATGATGTAAATGCTTTTGCTTTCCAGTTCGTCCAGATAATCCATCTTGAAACGCCTGCGAAAGGTGCGCTGCCGCCGCTTTCCTGATGCTCGAATCGTTCCCAGTTTGCCGTTTCCCGGCGGATTCGGCAAGGGGTTTGCCTATTACACCAAAATTGAGGTAACGCTTGTCTGAAGCCCCCGCATTCGCCGGGGAGCAGGTATCCCGCTGTGCGGGAACGGAACCTTTCGGGTGCCGCCCCCGCTTTGCGGAACAGGCGGGCCGCCGGCGCCGACCTTATTTCAGAAACAGGAAGGAAGGATGGTTTATGAACTCTGAGCAGCCGAGTTCGGGAACGCACACTCTGGGCGAGATTACCTCGCAGCCCAGTTGCTGGCAGGAATGTTTGTCCGAGATGGAGCGGGCAGGCCATCTGGACAATATGCCGGGGCGATTCCCGCCATAGGCCGATTGGCTGTTTATCGGGTGCGGGTCAAGCTACTACATCGCCCTTGCGGCGGCCGCCAGCTGGTCGCGGTTGACGGGGCTGCGCGCAAGAGCCGTGCCGGCCTCGGAGATCCTGCTGTTTCCCGATCTTCTCCTGAACGGCGCATCGCCCTGCCAGCCGGTGTTGATCTCCCGTTCCGGCCACACCGCCGAGGCGCTCAAGGCGGCGGAATACCTGGAATCCACGCGCGACATCCGCACCCTGGCGATCAGCTGCGCGGCCGACCAGCCGCTGGGGGTTATCTGCACGACGAGTCTCAACCTGCTGCCCGCCGATGAGAAGAGCACGGTCATGACTCAGCTCCATGCTGCTGTGCCTGCAGGCGCTTGCCGCGGCGGTCGCCGGGAAGAGGGAATTCGTCGGCGCGCTCAGCCGAGTTGCCGCCGCCGCGCAGGCGCCCCTCGAGGCGATGATGCCCCTCATCGAAAGTTTTGTCCGGAAGAACGATTTCGCGGATTATGTCATCCCTGGCCAGGGGCCATTTTTCGGCGTCGCGTCCGAAAGCCACCTCAAAGTGAAAGAAATGTCCTGTTCCAGATCCCAGTGCTGCCACTCGCTGGAATTCCGCCGCGGGCCCATGGCTGTCGTACAGCCCGATGCGCTTGTGACCGTTTTTCTTTCCGAATCGGGCTACAAGGCGGAGCGCAAAGTGCTGGAAGAGATGAAGGAGCTCCGGGCGAAGACGCTGGTGGTGGCTAACACCGTAGACGAGCGCGTTCGGCGCGCGGCGGACCTGCTGATCGAACTGAACCTGGATGTGCCCGAGTGCGCCTGCCTCGGGGTGTACGTATTTGCCGGACGCGGTGCTGGAGAAAATCTATTACAAAAACGCCATCAAGCTGATCCCGGGGGCCGGAAAGGTGACGGGATTCGAAGTGAAGGGGTAGCCGATGCCGAACCGGCGCATAGAGACCGGCGGGTTCCGGGATTCGTCCGCATTTCTTCTTGGGCTGGCCCGTGCCAACCAGGGCGGAGACCCCGTCGGACTTCGCCCGATTTGTGGGTGAGGTGGCTGCGGAAGCAGGGTTCCCGCCCGAGCGGATCGTGCTGGGAGGGGATCATCTCGGCCCTCACGCATGGCAGGGCGAGTCCGCGGGGGCTGCCATGGCAAAGGCCCGCGACCTTGTCCGCCACTGGAAGAAGTATTACCGCGGCGACGAAGCCGATCTTCGCTACGCCAGGAAGTACAGCTACAGCGACCGCGCGCGCTGCTACTGGCCGCATCCCGGCGTCCAGGGGGCGCCTGCCCGCTTGGTCTCAAACCTGTCGGGAGCTCCGATTCCGCTGCCACTGCTGAGCCAGCACCTGCCCGCCCAGTATGCCGCCGTGCGCGAAGGCCGGATTCGCAACGAACCGGCGGGATTGATCCACGACAAAATCACCGAAGTCCTGGATCCCTACGCTTTCGCCTGCGGCATGAGTCCGAACAATCCCACCTCATGGGAGCGCCGCCTTTAATTGCAAATTGCAAGACGGCTTTGACGGAGGTTACTCACTATCGGATGGGCGAGTAGGCGGTGGCGCGGTAGAGAGAGATCTGAATCACGCTCGAGATCTGGCCGTGTTTGTCGATCGATTCCTTGCGCACCTTGATCCACTCCGGGTCAGCTCCGAAGGCATCCCATGCCTTTTCACGCGCAGCCAGATTCTCAAATGGAATGACGTAAGTGAGATTAGGCATGTTCGGCCCGAGGATGGTGGATGTGTACAGGATCGGATTCACACCGACCCGGTGAAATATCTTGATCTCCGGTCCGGCGAAGCGCTCGTGAAGCGCCTTAAGCTGGCGCCAGGTCGGGGAGTGATAGGTGCGCAGTTCGAAAATGCGCGGGGCTTTGCGCGATTCCGGATCCCGCGCCAGCTCCGGGCAATAGGGCGTCGCCTCAAGCAGCGAGGTTGAAAAAGATTCATAGGGCTGCTCGGGGTGGTTTTCCCAGGACTCGAGAGCCTTTGCCGCCTCCGCATCCGCCGTGATCTTTTCGCGCACGTCCCACAATTCTTCGACCGATTGAAAGCCCATGATCACGGCCGTCTGCGGCATGTGCGCAGCCGCAAGCGCCGTGAGGAATATCTTCGGTCCCGTGTGGATTTTGCCGAGAGCAGGCAGTGCTCCCTTTGTGATGTATTCATCGAATCGCCCCGGTTGAGTTCCGTTTTTAAAATAATACTGCTCGAGAACAAAGACCCGTCGCTTCTCAGGCGCGGCTCCAGCCAGACTGCTCGATGCCAGCATGCCCAATCCTCCCATGAATGTTCTTCGGTCTATCATCCTCAGCCTCCATTGTTATTCGCCCGGCTCGCATAAAAGCAAGCCGGTTGCGAGATTTGTCCTGCTTCCAGGTTTTGGTTGCGGCCATGCCGCGCCCGGTTCATCTGCGGTTTATTTTTTCTGCCGATCGGTCCGCACCTCGATCTCGAGGGTGGAGCGCACCCAGCGGCGAGGATCGCCGGCCGGAAACGCGACCTCGATGATTCCCGATTCGTTCTGCGCGAGCTTTCCTCCCTTGACCGTCACGAGGGGCAAGGTCGTGAATAGCCGCACCTGGTAGTTGTGCCCGCTGAGTCCCTCGATCTCCGCGAGTACTCGATTGTCTTCGCTCCGTGTGCCGAGAATCCTCAGATTATGACTCACATCGCCGAGTTGTGGTGCGGCGATGTCTGCCTCGAGCTCGACACCGGACTCATAGAGTATTTCAACTTCTGTTTTTGCCTTCCCCTCGGTTGCGATCGATACCGGATGATGCGCGTCCGGACCGTCCTGCGAACCAGCGCCTTTGCCGGCCGTTCTCATGCCGGCCCCTCTGATCTCCGTTGCCAGCACTTTCGAGAGCAGTCCGAATGTGGGCGACAAATCGATGCGGTACCCCTCGCCTCCGCCCTCAATCGTGCAGCGCCACTTGCCGGCGCTCCGATCGACGGCAATATCGAACTTTTCGTTCGCGATGCGATAGTTGTGAATCCGGAGGCGGTTCCAGGAGGGGGGCAGGTGCGGCTTGAAGCTCAAAGTCCTCCGGCTGGCGTCGCCCGAGAGTCCGAACAAGCCGCGCACGACGGGGGTGATCACGCCGCCCGAGGAAAACAGTTGGTGGGGAACCGCCGTTTCGATGGGGCGGTAATAGTCCCCGGACAGGAGCTCGGGGTGATATCCCAATGCCCCGGCCCAGGTCAGACGCGCATTGGCCAGCGCCAGCTGGTAGCCCGAGAAGGCGCGGTGGCGCTCGAACTCGGCGGCGCTTGCCAGTCCTGTCAGAAAGGGCCAGACCGCGCCGTTATTGTAGGCCACGGGATCGTACGCCTTGCTGGTGTTTGCCAGCATGCGGGTGCCCCAATCGGTTGCCAGTGCCGAGGATGCCATCATTTCGACTGTGCGGTCGGCGTGTTCTCCCGAAAAAATCCCGAGCATGATTCCCAAAGCCGGCCAGACGGTCAGTTCGCGGTTTTGGCCGCCCGACTCGGTCAGGGCGTGAATCAGCGAGCCGGATTCCGGGCTCCAGAACTTCTCGTTGGCCGATTTTGTCGATTTCTCGAAGAGAGCTCTCGCCTCGTCGCCAATCTGCCGGTCTCCCATGATTTCCGCTATGTCCGCCATTGCACGCCAGGCCGAGGGGCTCAGGGCGCCGAGAAGGATGTCCGTGCGCAGGCCCTCGAGCAGGGAACCGAGTTCCGATGCTCCAAGCCCGGCCCGCGTGTTGTCCATCAGCCCATCGCCGTCTTCATCGGCGCTCTTGCAGAAGGTATACGCCTGTTTGAGCGAGTTCCAGCTTTGCTTCAGGAACTCGAGGTCCCCGCTCTGGCGGAAAAAATCCTGGAAAGCGGTGATATAGAACGGCGTGGTGTCGCTGTGGTAGTACCCGTAGGGATACTCCTCGAACCACTTCAGCCAGGCGGCGGCCTGGGTGAGCTCATGCATCATCTTGCCATCGGCCCTCTGCCTCTGCTGCAGGAATGCGAAGGCCTGGCGCATGGCGGTAAAATCGCCGATGCTCGAAATGGCGAACTGGTTGAGAAAGGTGTCGCCCCCGAAAAACCAGCCGAAACCGGGGCGTGCGCTTTCCCCCGAGGGGCCCCACCCTGCGATCAACCCGGCGCCAAGGTCGGGATTATGAACCAGCCCCTTATCCAAAGCGACTTTCGCCCATTCGAACGCGAGATTCAGGTCGGGTTCGGGCGTATCGATGCTCAACAGGTTCGTGCGAATATCGCGGAAGTGCCGGACCAGCCTGTCGTACTCGGCGGGAATGGATCCCAGGAGGTTGTCGTAGGCTTGGTAGGCGGCATCCCGCCCGGTCTGGCTGCCTGCGATCACCACAGGATAGAGATATTTGCGCGCGGTGTGAGGATCGATCTTGATGTCGAAGCTCACGGCGCCCTTGCCCAGCTCGTGCGCGGGTGTCGTGGAGCCTCGCAACCCGGCGGGGCAGCCGATCAGACCGTTGTACTTTCGGCGGCTCTCGCTGATGATGAATAGGCGGCGCTCTTCGCTCCATGCGGCATACTGTCCTCCCAGGCCCGCAGGCCACATCGGCTTGAGATCGGGAACAAAGCTGACGCTCAGAGTGAGAGGTCGTGCGGTGTCGACGTCGAGCAGCAGGACTGTGGCGGGCTGATCGAGAGGCGTAAAGAAAATCTGCCGGATGGTGAAAAGCGAATGCGTTGCGGTCAGCGTGACCGATTCCGGCCGAACGATGGCGGAGTCGATGCGGCTGCCGAGTTCGACAGTCTCGCCCGTCCCCTCGATCGCGGCACGGATGCGGCAGTCGTGCAACAGCTTGAGCGGATAAACCCAGGCTTCGAAGTCCTGCCCTTCGATTCCAAGGACGCCGGCACGGCGAGCCATGGTATCGAAGAAGCGCCCGGGTTTCGCGGGCTGATGGAATTCGATCGGGTTTGGCGGGAGCACAAAACGCTCGACCAGACCTGCAGCCCCATCGGCCGAGAATGCCGGCGCTGCCAGCATCATTCCAAGCATGCATTTCAACGGTCCCGAAGCATGTCGCATTTGAACCTCCCAGGCTATATAAATATCACCATCCGGTTACGGAGAACACGGAGATTAAGTTGCTTTGCTCCGGAGGCGAGCTGGAGTATTTTGGAACGAGAGCCGGTTCTCATTGTTATGAAGGACTCAAATGCAGAAGATGATTGGCATTCCTGTAACTCGATCGGGCACTAGGAGGAAGACTCATGGATTGGAAAGACTTGGAAAAGTTGACGATTGTGAAGCTCCGGGATGAAGCTCTGAAACACCCGGAGCAGATCAAGGGCGTTCACGGCAAATCCAAAGCGCAGTTGATAGACGACCTCGCGCATATCCTCGGCATCGAGAGACCGCATGTTCACTTTGCCGAAGAGGTGGTTCACACCAAGGACGACCTGAAGCACAAGATCCACGACCTGAAGGCGCAGCGCGAACAACTGATCGCGGCCAGGGATCACAAGAAGCTCCATGAGGTGCGGCGGGAGATTCACACACTCAAACGCCGGATCCGGAAAATCGAGCACGAGGCGGAGGCCGAGGGTTGACCCCGGCCGCGGTATCGTGCCTCCATTAGAAGGGGGAGTATTCTTCGGCCCGGCAGGAGACCGCCATATCATTCGTCCGAAATATCTAACCACTAAGACCCCGAAGACCTCGAAGAACGATTCCGGCGGGATATGCTCCTGCGCTTCGCGCGCGAGCGTCCTTGCCTGGGTGTTGAGGGAAAGCGCAGCATGCACAGTCCAGCAACACGCTTAGAACAGTTGATGCGTTTTCCCTCAACACCCAGGCAAAGGAGCTGGCCGGAGGCCGTTCATGCGTGGAGCGCAGGAGCTTATCCCGCCGAGCTCGAATCCAGAATCACGCCTGGAAACCAGATTCTTGGGGGTCTTTGCATAGCAAGTCTGTAACTTCTTGTTATTTTGGGAAGATTTTACTTATGAAACAAAAATCCCCCTTCCCCACCGCAGGCTTCCA
>Ga0315273_10013404_pt1 | contig 10532 bp, 10 predicted proteins | sample YL17G02_0_MG_FD_205753 | JGI IMG/M metagenome (GOLD analysis project Ga0315273, IMG submission 205753) | Sediment microbial communities from Yellowstone Lake, YNP, Wyoming, USA - YL17G02_0 | ecosystem: Environmental > Aquatic > Freshwater > Lake > Sediment | place: USA: Wyoming | collected... | reverse complement strand
AGAATAATTGACCTGGTTAATTCCGTAAATAATAATAAAACAGATAAGGGTGCAGATATACTGAAAAATATATCAAATAATTTATCCAGATCAATAACTGTTCTTGCTATAGATTCATCATGGATAAACAATGAGAAAACTCTTGTTGATATATTTGCAGCCAACCCCGTACAGAACGGCTTCAGGGCAAAGGCATATTCAGTTACTCCGGCTGAGCTTTCGGTTCTGCATGCTTATTTAAGAAATTTATACAGCACAATAAAATAATAATTGAATAATTTAAGATACATATTATTTTTACTGGTCATTACTTTTTATATTCACAAGCTTGACGCTTCTGACGGTGAAAAGGTGGAAGTGGGTATAGATGACAGGACAGGTGAAATGGTTCCGTTGAACTTAAGCTTCCTTGATGAAACCGGGAAGCCTGTTGTTCTGAAAGACCTTATCGCCAAACCAACAATCTTAACGCTTGTTTATTTCAGGTGCCCGGGTATTTGCAGCCCGCTGCTAAACGGTGTTGCTGAAATGGTGGATAAGCTTGATATGGAAACGGGCAGGGATTATAACATAGTAACCGTGAGCTTTGATCCGCGCGAAGATTACATTATGGCTGCGGGCAAGAAAACAAATTATCTTAACAACCTGAAGAAGAAAATTCCGGAATCAAGCTGGCGGTTTTTAACGGGCGATACATTATCAATTGCAAAGCTGACAGATGCAGTTGGCTTCAGGTATAAAAGACAGGGCGAAGATTACGTTCACGGCGCAGTGATTACCGTACTTACACCGGATGGAAAAATTGCGCGCTATTTATATGGAACTGAATTTCTGCCGCTGGATGTAAAGCTTGCATTGACTGAAGCATCGGAAGGTAAAACAGGACCGGCAATCAACAAGCTATTAAAATTTTGCTACAGCTATGATCCTGAAGGAAGGAAATACGTTCTTAGTGTTACACGAATTGCAGGAAGTATAACCCTTTTGGCATTAATCGGATTTGCATTAATAATGACATTAAAAAAGAAAAAGCATAATACAAGCTTAACTGAAGGAAACATTAAAAATGGCTAATGACTCATTAGCAGCATTACAACACACAGAACCGAATTTTTACCAATACCGGGGCAAACACAAAGGTATTTTGGGCTGGCTGCTAACAACAGACCATAAGAGAATAGGCCTGATGTACCTTAGTGCAATTATTGTTTTCTTTTTAGCTGCTATGACGCTCGGCGTTTTGATGAGACTCGAAATGCTGAGTCCCGGCGAAACGATAATGAGGCCGCAGACATATAACTCGTTGTTCACACTGCATGGTGTAATAATGATATTCTTATTTATTATTCCCGGTGTGCCTGCAATATTCGGTAATTTTATACTTCCGATACAAGTAGGGGCAAAGGATGTAGCTTTTCCGAGGATAAACCTGTTTTCATGGTACCTGTATATGACAGGCGGCTTGCTTGCAATCCTTTCATTATTCACCGGCGGCGGCGCTGCTGATACGGGCTGGACGTTCTACGTTCCATACAGTATCCGCTCTGCGCAAAACGTTTCTATGACAACTTCGGCTGCATTTGTTCTCGGGTTTTCATCAATACTAACGGGTATTAACTTTATAGTTACAACCCACAGGCTGCGCGCGCCCGGAATGACTTGGTTCCGCATGCCGCTATTTGTCTGGGGTATGTATGCTACAAGCTGGATACAGGTTCTTGCAACTCCTGTTATAGGTATAACGCTTGCGCTTGTTATCCTTGAAAGAGCATTTGGTATCGGCGTATTCGACCCCGCTCTTGGCGGCGACCCGATACTTTACCAGCACCTGTTCTGGATATACTCGCATCCCGCAGTTTATATTATGATACTTCCGGCGATGGGTGTTGTATCTGAGATCATTCCGACTTTTGCCAGGAAGGAAATTTTCGGCTATAAACAGATTGCAATATCAAGTCTTGCAATTGCCATCATCGGCTACCTCGTATGGGGACACCATATGTTCGTAAGCGGAATGAGCGATACAGGAAGGGTTGTATTTTCATTGTTAACATTCCTTGTTGCGATTCCAACAGGTGTAAAAGTATTTAACTGGGTTGCATCACTATATAAAGCGTCAATAAAATTCAGCGCTCCTTTATACATGGTGATGGCATTTATATTTATTTTTTCCATTGGTGGTCTTACAGGGCTTGTCTTAGGAACGCTTGCCACCGATATTCATGTAACGGATACATATTTTGTTGTGGCGCATTTTCATTATGTGATGTTCGGAGGAATGGGTACAATGTTCTTTGCAACACTGCTTTACTGGTTTCCGAAGATATTCGGCAGGATGTATAATGAAAAGACAGCCATGATTGGCACAACCATTTTTATTATCGGCTTTAACACACTCTATTTTCCAATGTTTATTATGGGGTATATGGGTATGCCGAGAAGATACTATGATTACCTGCCTCAATTCCAGAGCTGGCAAATTGTTTCAACGGTTGGTTCATGGATACTTGTAACAGGTATTTTAATTCTGATAGGAAACATGCTTTATGCCCTGTTAAAAGGACCGAAAGCGCCTATGAATCCGTGGGGCGGAACTACTCTGGAGTGGAGAGTTCCATCGCCGCCGCCGCTGGAAAACTTTGAAGAGATACCGGTTGTTACAGGCGGGCCGTATGACCACCACAGGGAAACATATATTATGCACCCGGGAAAAGAATTAAAACATAATGAGGGCAGCGGGGAGGTTAAACATTGAGCGAAAATGAAGCAGTAATTGAACAAATTCATATTCACAGGGATGATGAGGGCTCCAAGCTTGGAATGTGGCTCTTCCTTTTCACCGAAGTGCTTTTATTCGGCGGATTGTTCGTTCTTTACGCAGGTTACCGTTTTGCATACCCGGATGGATTTGTTGCAGCCGCTTCGGAAATGAATACATTTATCGGCGCAATTAACACAATTGTGCTGTTAACAAGCAGCCTTACAGTTGCGCTTTCTATTGCCGCTCTGCAGAAGAACCATAAACGCCTTGCCATGAACTTATTGTGGTTCACATTATTTTGCGGGCTTGTTTTTTTGACCAACAAGTATTTTGAGTGGAGCCACGAGATTCACAACGGTATCTATCCTAAAGGCCCGGCACTTGATAATATGTCAAGCGGTGAAATAATATACTTCGGGCTTTATTTTACAATGACGGGGCTGCACGGCCTGCACGTTATTGTTGGAATGATATTTATCGGCTTCGCGATGAATTTTATCAGCAGGGATATTATTACAAGCACAAATTACCAGAAGCTGGAAAATGCAGGCTTGTACTGGCATTTGGTAGATCTAATCTGGATTTTCCTGTTCCCGCTGTTCTATTTAATACACTAGAAAAATTTTATTCCCGCGAAAGCGGGAATCTAATCAGCTGGAAATTTGCGAAGCATATTTTCAACCGGTTATTGAAATTGAGTTTTAAGAGAATTTACATCTAATATTTTTTAAATAAACAGATTCCCGCTTTCGCACCGCGTGGCGCGGCGGGCGCCAGGAATGACAAATAAGAATTAAATGAGCGATCACACAAACGAAGGACACACACACGAAGTAGGCTACGGGGTATATATTATGGTATGGCTTGGGCTTGTTGCATTAACAGCAATAACCGTTACAATTGCCGGTATCCATCTTGGAAGCGTGACGCTTGTTGCAGCGCTCACAATAGCTGCGGTTAAATCGGTTCTTGTTGTCAGCTACTTTATGCACGTCAGGTTTGAGAGTATGATTATCAAGGTTTTCATATATGTATGCCTGCTTGTATTTGTAATTATTATGATTTTAACTTTCAGCGATCTGGCTTTCAGATAAAAATTATATGAATCAATTAACACAGCAAATAGATAATATATTCATTTTCATTGTTGCCATTTCGGTTTTTTTCCTGCTTCTGGTAACAGGCGCAATGATATATTTTGTAATTAAGTACCGTGCAAAAAAGCATCCTCAATCAGCTAATATTACGGGTAGTACAACACTTGAAATATTGTGGACCGTAATCCCTCTTGTACTTGTTTTGATGATGTTCTTTTACGGGCTGGAAGGTTTTCAGCAAATGAGGAATGTTCCGGCTGACGCAATGGTGATAAAGGTTACAGGCAGGATGTGGTACTGGTCATATACCTATGAAAACAAAAAGAAAAGCGATACACTGCTTGTTCTGCCGGTTGGAAAGAATGTAAAGTTTGAGCTTCAATCGGTTGATGTTAACCACAGCTTTTATCTTCCCGATTTCAGGGTGAAAGAAGATGTTATTCCGGGAAGGACCAACTATATGTGGATTAACACTACGAAAGAAGGCGTATATGATATTATGTGCGCTGAGTATTGCGGTCTTAATCATTCATACATGCTTGGCAAGCTTAAGATAGTGCCTGAAAAAGAATATCTTGAGTGGGTTAAAATTGAACCGGTCAAAACTACCGATACGGTTAAAGTTACAGGTAAATCGGATTCAACCAAAACGCCGGTTGGAAAAGATAGTATTAAAATAAATATAAAAGATTCGTTAAATCGTAAAGAAAATAAGTGAACCTGTTTCTGACCTTTAGGTCGTGGGTTTAAAAATCCCTAATAATGGGCTTTAGCCCTAAATGAATCAACTGTGGCTAAAGCCACAATTTTTACAGAGATGATCTCCACGGTCTAAAGGCCGTGGCAACACAATAAAAAATATTAACTGGGCAGCTATAATTTAAATACATCGGCAACTGAAAGGCTGGATGTGAATTTTTCCGAAGCAATAAGAGTTTTTTCCGAGCTTATAAAGTTCAGGATAACGGTTTTGGTTTCATTCACAACCGGGCTCGGCTACATTCTTGGCGCAAAAGAAATGGGCTACACATTCTTTAGCGTAGTTGCGGGAATCTTCCTGCTGGCTTGCGCATCATCAGCTTTGAATCACTGGCAGGAAAGAGATACCGATGCGCTGATGGACAGGACTAAATTCCGCCCCATTCCTTCGGGAAGAATTGAGCCTCGGGCTGTACTATTAATAGCTGTGTTACTATTGTTAGCGGGTTCGGTTATTTTATTTACAGCCACAAATACTGCGGCTTTGCTGGTAGGTTTGGTTACTTTTGTATGGTACAATGGAATATACACTCCAATAAAGAAAAAGACTGCATTTGCAATTATCCCCGGAGCTGTGGTTGGCGCATTACCGCCCGTAGCCGGCTGGGCTGCTGCAGGCGGAGATGTACTTGATTACAGGATAATGATAATTGCTGCATATATGTTTGTCTGGCAGATACCGCACTTCTGGCTTCTATTGTTATTATACGGTGAGGATTATCAAAAAGGCGGCTTTCCCGTATTAAGCAGGATATTCAGCAATGAACAGCTTAAAAGGATAACATTTACATGGCTGCTTGCTACGGTATTAATTGCTCTTCTTATACCGATGTTTTTATACCTGTATAATTTCTTCACAATGCCGGTAATAATTTTTATCTCTATAGGTATGGTTGCAGTATCGTTCAGGTTTTTGTTTTCATCGCTTGAAAGAAAAAATATCAGGGCATCGTTTTTGGCAATAAATTTTTATACATTACTGTTAATAAGCATATTATCAATAGATAAACTAATAAAAGTATTTTAATGGATTTACTTGAAAAACTTGTAATACCACCATCTGAAAATCATGTGCTGCTTGTGGAGTACATACTGATAATTTCGCTGCTGTTATTCATTCCGTTTATCAGTATGGTTCTTGGCGCATCGTTTATATCCACATATTTCAATAAAAAAGGCAGTCAGACCGGTGACAAGCTTTACTTAAGGTTTGCAAAAGATGTTATAGAAAAGCTGACAATATCACGAAGCGCAGAGCTTGGCCTGGGAGCCATACCTGCGGCATCGATACTGTTTGCGTATGCGCAATTGCTTTATGCATCAAAATCCATTACAATCAGCATCATGATGTTAAGCATAGTGCTTTTCATGATTGCGTTTGTTTTCATTTACAGGTACAGGAATTCATTCCAGGTTATAAGACTTCTTGATTCGGTAAAAGGAATGGTAGGCGAAAACCAGAATGCAAATGCAGAGATCAATAAGCTTGAACAGAATGTTTTAAACACCAATAGGCTGGCATTTAACACCGGCAAATGGCTTCTTTTTACTGCCGCATATATTTTCGTAGGCACAAGGGCGCTTGCAGGAAATCCCGCCAGGTGGGCAGATGTTGGCAATATCTTACAGGTGATATTTTCATGGCAGACAATTTTTGATTTCCTCGCATTCCTTTCAATTGCAGGTACTATAACAGGAGCGGCGATACTGTTCTTTTTCTTCAGCTGGAATAAGGGTGTAAAGGATATGGATGAAAATTACAGCAAATTCGTCAAGAAGTTTGCAGGAGGCATGACTTTATTTTCAGCCGCTATTTTCCCGCTTGCCGTATCCATCAGCTATATGTTCCTGCCCGCATCGGCGCAGTCACAAAGCGTATTCTTTTACTTTATACTGGTTTTGGTTCTTGCATTAATACTATGCAACTATATTTATGCAATGGTTAAGAACTCTGATACACAGCCGGCGGCGCTTGTGTTCGGTTTAATAATCACTTTAATATTATTAAATATTGTAAAAGACCAGTCAGCGCTTGGCAGTGCAATTGAACCGCAGCTTATTATTACCATAAAGGCTGCCGATGAAATGGAAAAGGAAGCGAAATCGAAAACCATTTCTTCATCAGGTGTAGATGCTCAGCTGATATATAATACAAAATGTATTGCATGCCACAAATTTGACCTAAAAGTCGTCGGGCCTCCGTACCAGCAGTCAGTTCCGAAATATAACGGAGATGTTAATAAACTGGCAGAGTTTATTTACAATCCGCAGAAAATAGACGCAGCTTACCCGCCTATGCCAAACCAGGGCTTAAAGAAGAAAGAAGCGCAGGCAATGGCTAAATGGCTTATTGACCAGGTGAAAAAGCCTTAGCCCTGAACGCAGTGAAGGGTTTTTATAGATAGTTCGTTAAGTTTGTTGAGTTTCGTCGAGTATAGAGATTTGGTAGTTGAGTAGGTAAGTTGGTGAGTGGGTTAGTAGGAAAGTAAGGTGAGTTCATCCGTAAACAAATTTTAAAGGCGGAATTTCCCGCCTTTTGATTTATAATCCATATACCTGTTTTGGAGACAGGTATTCAGGAAACTTTTCCAGCATTTTTTTTCTTACATCAAAACATAAATGACAAACATCAATATATCCTTCTAAATGCTGCACTCCATATTTTTTTGCAAGCGCAGCGGGGCCGCCTTTTATGATATATTTGCTTATGGGATGTTTATATGCGTCATAGTTTTTAACTAATTCCGATAGTGGTGTTTCCCACATATTTCCCATTGATATTCCCTGGCACAGGTGAACATTGCCATATGCATCAACATGCACTCTTTCAGGGTTAACAAAATCTTCCCACGGGCATGAATTAAATTCATCCCATTGTTTTAGCGGCAAGCCGGCGGTAAGCTTTTCAACTGCCCTTCCCCTGAACATTACATCTCCGCCAACTACAGGTTTTCCGGGTTTCCCGGAAACTTCTGCGCAAACAGTGTGCGGCTTATCAATCGATATCGACCCTGTTTTAATTCCGAGTTTCCTGGCTGCTTTTAAGGCTATCAAAGCAGTTGAGCTTTCAGGATCATCACTGTGAAATGTATCATTGCTTATGCTCAGGTCCTGCACATTCAGTTCAGCAAGCGGTTTCAACCATAACATGGCATCCTCTTCAGTTGCCGCAAAAAATGCATTTGTTACAATGCCGGTCTTAAAACCGCGTTTAGCCGCGCTTTTTATACCTTCAATAAGCAGGGGATAGTAAAGTGTCGGCTCGCCGCCTTCAAAATAAATCCATTCAATAGTACCAATCTTTTCCGCTTCATCATGAACATTGGTTATTTGGTTTAAAGTGAATGTTCCTTCAGCCTGTGGAGAACTATATACAAAACAATGGTCGCATTCGTAAAGGCATTTGTAAGTTAATAATATATGTATTCCTGTCAGCATAGAATTATATTAAATGTATTTATACAAAATTATGAAAGGATTTTTAAAAAAATAATTCATATAAACAACACAGCAGTATTTAGAACATATTGGTTAAGAATCCCGCAGGGATTCTACATTTATAGAAAAGAAGCTGATATTGTCCGATGCCATCGGCATCGAACGTAAATGTATTTGTTTTAATTCTATGCTGTGCGACACCTGCGGCGTCGTATCATATTATCTTGTTTATTATAAATATATGACGCCTACGGCGTCAACCGTATTTTCTTAACAGATGCAATAATAAGAAGCAGCCAGCCGGCAAGAAACGATACTCCGCCAAACGGAGTTATCATCGCAAGAAACTTTATCCCCGTTAATGAATAAACATAAAGCGAAAACGAAAAAAGGATTATTCCGATAGCAAGAAATAAAGCTCCTTTAGAATATTCAGCCTTTGCGGATAGCCCTATCGCAGTAATAATTACAGCATGTATAAGGTGGTACATAACGCCTGTCCTGTATGTTTCAAATAAATCAGGCAGAATGTATGGTTTAAGTGAATGCGTTCCGAATGCGCCGATTGCCACACCGAGGAAGCCCAAAACTGCGCCGATAGTAACATACTTATTTTTCATACGACCTAAAATCTTTTTGTTTTACGGTTGATGTAATTTATGTTTAGGTATATCAAAATAACAATAACTCCCAAAGCTGCGAACATATAATATAAAATTACCAATGAAGCAAAAATGTAATAATATTTTTGTGCGTAATATAACTGGTAGTCAAACACTTCAGCCATTTTTTCACTTAATTTTTTATCGGTTTTACGCTCAACTACCTTCTCTTCTGTTTCGTTGTATGCAACACTGTTTTTCTTCAGTATCTTTACAAGTTCATCAACGTGAACAGCATAATTAAGCGAATCATCATAAAAAAACGTATTAATTCCTATCAGCTTTCCTTCTTTATTCAATAACGGGCCGCCGCTGTTACCGGGATGAATAATTGCAGTATGCTGAATTACATAGGCGCGGTGCAGGTCTTCGCTGTTGTTATCATAAAACCATTCATCATCACGTATCTTTTTTATTCTGCCTTTTGTCAGTTTGAACCTGTCAACATTCATTTTCTTATCTGTCGGGTTTCCCAACGAATAAACCTGGTCATCTGTTTTTGGTTCATTATTTTCTTCAAGCAGAAGGATTTTATCGGAGCGTTCGAGGGTTTGCAGTACGGCAAGATCCATTGAGCGGTATTCCTTAAAAATCTTTTTTACTGAAAAAGTTCTTCCGTCTTTCATTTCAATAACGGCTGATTTAATGTCTAAATCATCTGTGACATGGAAATTGGTAACAAAAGTTTTTTCGTTCACAAAAAAGCCGCTGGCAACGGAGCCGGTTTTATCTGTTATCATACCCACTGCATCAACAGCTGTATTATAAACCAGATCATCACCCGGCGATGCGAAAGATGAGAGAATAAAAATAAAAGATATATATAAGAACAGGTATTTTAAATTTGAAATATTTCTCAAGAATAGATTTATTATTTAGCCAGCACCGCTCGGCCGGATTAAAAAAAATGACTTTGTCATTTTATCAATATCATCTTTTGGGTTGAGTTAAAATTACCGGTTATCAGCCTATAAAAATATAAACCGCTGGAAAAATTGGTCCCGTCAAACTTTATAGTGTATGACCCGGCTTCTTTATTTTCTGATACCAGCCGTTTAATTTCCCTGCCCGCTATATCAAATACCGAAAGGTTTACAAAACCGGCTTTTGGAATATCGAATGATATCGATGTAGCCGGGTTGAACGGGTTTGGGTAGTTCTGGCTGAGCCCATAATCTGCAGGTACTTTAGTAATTTCCTGCCCGCCTGAGGTCGGAGTACCATTCCAGTCAAACTTGAAAACCCTGTAACTGTGCATATCCTGCGGCAGTGTCATTTCGAATGCAATTGCACCCTGCGGTGTTACTTCGGTGATAGTCGGGTTAACCGAACCCCAGCTGATTAATGTATTGCCGCCCGGAAGCCTTTGAACATTGCCCATTGCGCTTCCGTATATAGGTGGTGTATGCCTGTATTCCCAAACAAGTACAGCGGTTTTGTTTACTTCATTAAGTGAGTATTCAATTGCCCTTGAAAATTTTGGCGTATGGTAATTACCGTTATCATACAGTGTAATATTCCCGTTGGAAATTCTTCGCACGGCATGCTGGTAAGTAAACCTCAGCGTGTCATTAACAAAAGTGAACTGATTTTTATTGCCGCCCAGCCTCCATATTATTTCCCCTGTTGAACGGCTGATTTTCGTTATTTCATCAAGATGCCTTGAGGATAATAATAAGTTTCCGTCGTTATCAAGCTCTATTGCGTTGCCGTGCACAGCATCTATAGTATGGGCATGCATATTTTGATGTATTGCATCTGTTATGAGGAAATGGTCCCAGCTTCTCCACTGGAATACAACATTTTTATTTTCAT